>Ga0307509_10001983_pt1 | contig 33778 bp, 34 predicted proteins | sample 10_EM_MG_FD_202245 | JGI IMG/M metagenome (GOLD analysis project Ga0307509, IMG submission 202245) | Populus trichocarpa ectomycorrhiza microbial communities from riparian zone in the Pacific Northwest, United States - 10_EM | ecosystem: Host-associated > Plants > Roots > Unclassified | place...
ATGGGGAATTTTCACATTGATGTTATACCATTTGGTATTTTTGGTTTTGTTTATGATATTATTTCTTTTGTTTTTGTTTTGATTTGGGTTTTTATTTGCCATGGGATTTTTCCCGAATGCAGCGGTTTTACCCTAGGATGTGCTAGTCATGTACCTAAAATCATACCACGGATTTAACAAAAAAAAAAAACATGGTATTATTGCTCTTGGCAAAAAAACAAAAGAAAACCCTGGCCGGCGACAACATGAGAGACTGTCAAACAACTTGTATTCTGACAGAACTTGAATAACTGCTGGCTAAAGAGGAGGTTGTATTTGTATTTAAAATCCTTCGCGCACCAGGAAACTGCACCACAACTCAAGTACCGGTACCGGTATGATCCATGGGTACAGCACAAGCACAACTCGGGCTGATTAGGCTTGTTCCCCGAGACAAGGAAGATCCCACTCCAAAACTCGCTTAATTCGCCCCATCTGGAGCAGGGTCCCATGCCTCACATAACCTTGCATCCACCCAAAACATTCTTGGCAAATGCAAAGACAACAATCCCTTTTCTTCCATACCCTTTCGTACTTTCCATCTTCGCTCCACCTCACGAAACCCACCAACCACCCAAGCAACCAACCGCTTGTACAGTACATGACCATGATCTCCGTTTGCCGGCAGCAACATAGATGAGAACACGGTGCCCGTATTCTTCACTTTTCAACAAGGTTCCCCTTCATTTCCGCTGGTGGAGACAGAGTCGCTACGGTTTGGCCGCTTCAAGGCTCTCTCTACCTTTGAACAGACAGCCGCAGCAGAGGAGGAGGAGGAGTGTAGGTGGTTTATTCACCGCGTTTCCGGAGTCTTTGGCGCTGACGTGGCTGTTGCTTTCGTGTGTTGGTGGCGGTGGCAGTCATAATGGTTTGGGTTAGGGTGCCGTTGACATTCCACTGAATAAAAGTATAAGAAGGAATAGCGATGAGAATAACGATGAGGAAGATAGGGTTAATGGGCGCTGGTGACAGGATAGGGTGCTGATCGGTTTAAGGAAGAAGACTGTGGTATGGATGATGGAGAGATGGTACCGGCGATTAGGAGTGTTGGTGGTTTTACCGGCCGGGATAGTAAGCCCCCACTTGGTGAAGGCCACTACAGGATGAACTAACAGTGATGGCACGTGCTACTATAGACGATAGTCTGGTGCGGTATCCCGTTTCCAAAGTACACGCTCGGCGCACCATCTGCGATACTAAGGGATATGCCTCCTTCACTGGCACAAGTTCACATGGAGTATTATGACCGGAACCTGCTTGGGATGCTGTGGGCCACAAAGTCTTTGATGCCTCGGCGATTCGCGACATGCAATCTTCCTTCTTAAATTCGCTCGTTCTCGGCAGCAGCGACGGCGGAGAGGTGCACTAGGTCACGGAGAAGCGGTAGTCTGCATAAACCTCTAGCCCTTCCTCTTGTGGTACTACGCATTCTACCACTTCGTGGGGCTCTTGTGGATCACAAAGCTATTTAACCTTTATTCAGTGAATTGGTGGTACTACTCCCTTCTACCCGGAAAATAACCAAAACTGACAGTGTACAAAATAGGTGGCCCAGCAGACTCGGCTGTCCCCCGGCCTTCACCTTCTTCGGCCTCCTCCCTCCTCCCCTCTCCCTCCCAATATACCACTTCTTTCCACCATCGCTACTAAATAACAACCTAACCTGGGCACTTCTAACCTTCGCAACAATGTCTAGCCCGGTCCTAATCTCGCTTCTCGTCCTCCTCTCCGAGCGCCGTTCCGCGCTGCGCACACACGTGATACACAACCCTTCCACACTACCTTCTCCCCACTGCGCTGGTACAGGCGCCAACGCTAGAGCTTAACCCGCTCCTTTACACGATTTCTCTGGTTCTGCAGCGCGCTAATCCTCTCACTAATAGCCTTTGTCCTCGGCGAAGTCTATGCAGAAGTCTACCTGCGCACACTCCCGCATACATCGCTGGAAACCGTAGTATATGTCTGGAGCTGGATCGCCACGATTCACGAACTCGACGCTACAACTGGGTGGATCCTGGGTGCAAAAGTGGGTAGCTCCCCCTTGGCTGGGTCCTTAAGTTATGCTTTTCCACGACGTACCAGACATACGTACGCGCGTTATACGCGCGGCTGCGCTCACCGAGTCAGTTCGCATATTTGCAGTTGCTATCGTCGAGTATCGTCGCCATCTACCACCCACTCTCTTGTTGAAATTCACCGGCAATCACTCCGCACCAAAGAACCTTTTCCACCTGTATCTTACCTATCTAGTCACTTGCTTGTTAGTAGTTTCCTTTGTCACTCATTACAAACTTGAGAGGAGGAATGAGTATACCGGGTTGGTATACGGTGTTGAGAATTCTGAGGAATGGCCGGAGTGGATCGGAAAGGAAAGCGGAGGAAGAATCGGGATACCGAGCGTAAAAGGGACCGGAACTCCATTGTTCCGGTAGCATCCCCGGCTGGTTTTATGTGTCTTCGCAAGTTGCAAAAGGTCTTCCTATTTTGTATATAAACCCTCTGTCCGGCCGTATATCCAAAAGGATAAGCAAGATAGCCACGCCTCCGCTCAATATATACACGCTTCCTCCTCGATTTCTTTGTCCTTCATCTAGCCAGCCCGTTTTTTCCTCCTATCCAGATCTCATAACATCTCTAGGACCCCACTGTCCCACATGGTTTACACCCCTGCTGCGCTTAACAAACCAAACCGATCGTATAATAAATACCAGAAATTTCTTGGCCGGGGCTTCTTTGTGCGCAGACTTGCGGAGAACGTCATAACATAACCTTGCCAGGGTTGGGATGGGTGCTTGCTTTGGATGAGTTCAACTTCAAGCTCACGTTTTATGCGTTTGTTGTGATGCTGGCATGTGAGGTTGTGGTCGGGGGGGGGTGTGGGGGGTGTGGGGGGTGTTATGATGATCATGCGGAGGGGGGTTCGGGCCCATAAGTCATGGACAAGGGTGGTCAAGGATCTGGTGGGGTTCGATGGGCTGAGGTTGCCGGCTGTTCTGGTACATGCTTTGCAAAATATGCCGGCTAATATTGCTCGGTTGAGGCCTTAGAGTGAACGTAAATCTCCATGATGTATGATAGAGAGAGAAATTTCTTTAGGTAGTGTTAAAAGTGTGGGGTAAAGTTAATGAAGAGGTTGGTTTGCCGTCTACCGTATTGTTGGCGTGGGGTTAATTTTATCCATGGATAATAATACCATGGTATTATAGGATAGATTCCACTGCCAGGACAAATGCCGATGTTTTAAGAGCACAAGTTTCCATATTCAAGACCGCCTGGACTTAGAGTGAAGGAATGAGGAACGGGGGAAAAATAGGTGGAAAAAATGAGAAATCTCTATGTCTAATCCCCCGGAGAAGGGGAGAAGGACACACCGTTATGCCAATACAATAATAAAATAATTCATAATACCGAATGTGAAAAGCAAAAAATATCTTACTATCCGTAACCTCGCGGGAAAAAAGCTCTCATGGGATCGAGAGAGAAAAAAAGCCAATTCATTAAAACAGGGCCGACCACAGACACAAAAGACACGTTCAGCGGACCATGCTCCTGTATTTCCGGCACAGAAGGGGGTCAAGGAGCAGGGAGTGACATTGAATCTACCCCTTCTACCGTCCGAGTGGGTCTCTCTTGTGCCTGGCGTGGGACCCGGATATTCCGATGACAGAAAGAAGAAAAACCCCGCATGAAATCCAGAATTCAGGAGTAGGGGTGAAGATGGATGCTGGTGGGGGTGCATTAGGTGTATTAAGCCGCGATTCCCTGGGGCGCGGAGGGGGAACGGGGTTCGTGATATCGTCGGTTTTCCCGGGGCTGATGATCACTTCTTTTTCAAGCGGCGGAGATGAATCTGCTACTTCCCTGCTACTCCCAGCGGCTCGGTCGGAGGTTTGTGTTTTGCTTGCTATTTTGTGGTGGCACTGGGGTGAGCTGTTGTGACTGTGATAGCAGTCGTACTACGCTTTCAAACTTCTTCATGGCGACTAAGGCGAGTCCGATTGGATTACGAGGAGGGGGATTAAGTTAACAAGCCATCGGGTACGGATAACAGACAGGATTTGGGGTCGGTAATTGTTCAAAATAGGAGAGAGTACTAGATGCAAACTGCAAGCTCCTCTTAGCACAGCAATTTAGTGCAAAGTTTCACTTCAACTATTTTTCCTATCTCAACTGCCCATTATCTTCAGGGGTTATTCTGTATATCAACTCCATCTGAAGATTCCGTATCGTAAGAGAGCATTTGGGATTTTGACGTTAGCACGGTTCTTGGTATACTTAACACTCCCAACCTCAGCCCAATTCAGAGCATTGAGGAGCCCTTGGTCGTAGCAGCTGCACAACTACGAGTGTTCTGAGTACGAGTAGTGCCCGGAGTGATCTCATATTCTGGCTCAATGAATCAAAAAAGCCGAACTGAGACATTACAGGGTGACATTATGATGGGGGACTGCCGGGTCCGACGTCCTCCACGCTGAATCGTTGGGCAATTTGGCTGGAGGACGGGACGGGATGACTTTTTGTCGTCCGGGCTGCTCGTACATTCTTGTAACTGTCCGACCCACTACTGACGTTTCGGTTTATGGTAACGGCCGGCTTGTGGTATGTTGGAGAACCAGGATCATCTTTCGCAGCCTCTGCCGATTGCGATGGCATTGTTTGTACAGTGCGGGGACTAAAATAGGCTGCCATGGGAATTAGGCGAGACTTTTGAGGGGCTAGTTAGGGAAAGGCAGGAGAGGATAGAAAGTCAAGACCCCACGAGTGATCAGTGTTCGCAACGGGGCAGTCCGTCCGTCCTGAGGGTAGGACGAGGACGGACTACGAATCGTAGTCCGTCCAGTTCTGGAGAGAATTTTGCCCGGGGCAAATGGCTGTAGGACGGGGGAAGACGCCAGGCCCCACAACCAGATTGAAGAATGTCTCAGAGCGTGAAGCCAGACAGATCCCCACAGATGCCCGCAGGCCTAGGCAGATCTCCACTCTTCTTTATAGTTCAAACAGAGAATTTGTAGTCCGCCACGGTCACCGATTGTGTTCAGATTAGGATAGCAAAATTCTGTCAGATAAAGATGCTATTCTCCATGCCCTGAAAAACATTCCGAAATCAAAGAAATCAAATAAGCGGAAAACCTGTTATCCTCCTTTCACTAACCTGTAAACCTTCTGTACCATGTCTTGATAAAGCCTTAAGAAAGCTGAAGCAAAGAAAACAACTACAAACTAATAGAAATGTAAGGAAACATATGCTGGTAGCAAAACCAAATCCCTAACTCTCGCAAGCATTTCACAACCGTTTTCCTATCTCTTGATTCTCCTCGATCACCAAAGCTTCTAACCCAACCATGCACAAATTTGCTTAGACCGATACTTACATAGCTCCAAATTCGCACATTCGCCCAACTGGATTACCTCATACCCTATACTCTATTCCAATAGGTGATTTTGTGCCCTTCTCATGTATCTGAATACTAGCTATCATTCCATTTTAATTAATATCGCCGAAGGTTCGAAAGAAATAGCCAAGGATAGGAATCTGATTTGCAACTCACAATACTTCGGAATTTAGAGGAACTATCGTCAGGACTTTTGAACCTTAATATGTTGTTGCAAAAGAAGAAACCCCCAAGGTACTTGTATGTACTTCTAGTGCTTTTAAGGTGTTTTCCAATGAAGCCATGCTACTACTATGGCTACTAGAGAAAGAAAGGCGAGAGTGTTCCCACAATTTCAAACACTCTGAAGCTTCAATTACCTTGTCAGCTAATCGGTTTCTCTGATCTTTAATTAGAAGTTTCGTGCTTTATAGAAATAAAATATTAGCTGTAAGCGATAGTGTGGGATTGGAGTAAATATTGAGGGAACCAGAAACATACGGGCTAAAGAGACGTTCTGGGTCAGCAGATATGGCCGGAATACTAAATACCTCCAAGGGCATTTTCGCAACATTGTTGCTTCGGATATCATTACTATGCTCTTGCCAGTAAGAGAGAGGACTACCTGGCAGCTTATCCTCTGTATCTCACATGAGATAGCGATCTAACTTATGATTATCATCTGCTCATAACCATGCTCGTTTGGGTCTTCTCCAGTGAGGGAGATCGCAGAACTCAGAAATTTCGCCGGATGGTTCAACTACGGTTTTCTTTTTTTGTTAAATCCTTGGTATGATTTTAGGTACATGACTAGCACTCACCAGGGTCCAACCACTGTATTCGGGAAAAATTCCATGGCAAATAAAAACCCAAAACAAAACATAACAAAAGAAATAAAATCATAAACAAAACCAAAAATACCCAACGGTATGAAATCAATGTCAACATCCCCTGTAATCAGGATTCCTCGAATAATGTCCTCCTTCAATCAGGACTGTATTTGTGAAGCTCTCGTAAAAGGAAAAACATCGATATTACTGGGAAAATTTAACTTATTCAATGAAAGAAAAGAAACCAAACATTGCATCAAATCCTATCCCTTTTTATTTTCGACCCAAATCAAAGACTCCGGTGAAATGTCAAAGATTTCATCAGCTTGCCCAACCCTGGCACTAGCGAGGGCTTGGCAATCGGCTATAACGTGTTGAAAGGTTTCGGGTTTGTTCTCACATCTAGGACATAACACGCTTGCTTGTGGATTCCTCCAGTCCTTCTGTGCCTTCAGGTAGCTCTTGCCAGCCCTCATCTGATGAAGACGAAAGGCGGCAAACTTATTGATTGTCATAAAGCGCCAGCATGTCCTGAACGCGGGCCTATAGCCGTAGTATTCAGGATAGTTGAGCAGTTTCCACTTCAGGTGTATATGTTCTCGGACCAGCTTCAGAGTGTTGTCATAATACTCGTACTCGTCGGGGTCAGGCGGTAACTATATGTTCGGTTTCCGAGGGACAGGCGATTTTGAAAAGAGTAGCCTTGCTCTCCTGGACACATCGTCTATAGGGAGGATCCTTTGGACTGATGTGCATGAAGTTGAGTCCCACGTTTTCGGTTTCATGCCCCCAGCCTTAGAAAAAGCAGCGCTTCAATTGAAGGGAAGGCAGAAGCTGTCATGTAGATGAAAGCCCAGTGGAAAAAGGGCCATTGCAATGTTATTGTCGGGTAACGCGGTTGACCATCTGATGGCAGCCATGTCGCGTATCTGTTCGAGGTATAGGTCTACTGGCATTATGCAGGCTTCAGCAGACAGGACATTGGTATTTGAGGAATAAAAGCAGTTAGTGATCCACCGGTTAACTCGGTTCAGTAGAACTTCCATTTTGTGTCTCATGGTGGCGCTCGGATCAAGAAATTCTGCGCCATATAGCAGTGTGGGTATTATAATTGCTTTCGCCATCCTTCGCGCACTGTATGGTGTAAGCCTGCGACCTGGGGAAGATAGTCTCTTAATCCGGTTGAAGGCAGCTTGCGCAAGGGCGAGTCTGTTTGCATAATGTGTCCATGTGTCATGGTTATTTTCAAAATGAAAACCCAGCCACTTGAGCACATTGGGTGCTGGTTGCATGCATTCGCCGTCAATCACTATCGGATGTTCACTCCTAGCTACTTTCTCTTTAGGGGTCCACCAGTGTATCAGGTCCGTTTTATGTGACGAAAATTCCAATCCAAGGGAGGTTGCAATGTTTTTGATCCTCGTGAATGCTTCTTTCAAAGGTTTAGAGTTCATCCACCAGGAGTTGGAACTGACGGTAGTTTGTATGTCGTCAATGTAGGATGAAATGAATTCTCTGCTAGGATCTATGCAGTGGTGAAGAGGTTCGACATAGATCACAAAGAGTATGGGGGAAAGGGGTGAACCCTGTGGTATTCCAGTATTGATGCCTCTCATCTCTCAAGGAGAGCCCGGGAAGACAATAGCGAATTGTCTGTAGAAGATAAAATTGGATATCCAGTTCACTATGTAGTTAGGTACGCTTTTGGTCTGTAGCCTCCATAGCAGGGAGGAATGGTCCACGTTGTCAAATCTGCCTTTGATATCAAGGAACATAGTGGTGGCTTTGAGGCTGGCAGCTTGTGCCTCTTGTACCCAATGTCTTAGTGAAATGCCAACGTCGAAGGTCGCTCTTCGCGGTAGACTTCCTGTCTGCCTTAGCGAGTAGAGGCCGTTGCGTTTGGCAAATTTGATGAGTCTTTGGTTGATAATCCTCTCCACTATCTTCGAAAAGGTCTGCATGAGTGCTATAACCCTATAGCTTGCAAACGCATCATAGTCCCCTTTGGCAGGCTTGGGGAGGAGTATGCCTAGCAAGTCTTTGAGTAAGGGTAGGTGGATTGACCAGGAGAGCAGGTGATTGATGAGTTTAGGGATAACATGACGATTGACGGTATGTATTCCCTTCCAAACCCCATACGGCACCAGATCTGGTCCCGGAGCAGAGTGGTTGCTGCATTTCTGAAGAGCCTGTGAGATCTCCTTTGCATCGAATTCGTCTTTTCTTTCCAGTCTAACAAAAGCCGGTGGCTGTAGGGCGACCGCGCGAGGGTTTGGCGGGAAGAAGTAGTGCATGATTGACTTGTTAAGTGAAGATGCACTTACATGGGCGTGTCCACCTGGCACCATAACACCTAGTCTTTTCTTTGTGAATTGATGTGCTGTTCAGACATTATTTTTCTTCGCATTTTCGAGGAAGGTCCGCCAGTGAGCTGCCTTATCCCTTTTAACATTAGACGGGTAGGTCTTTTTCTTTATTTTCGCGTCTTGGGTTAGGGTGGGGTCCATCTTGGCCTTTCTCGCGGCACACATGAAGTCCTTTCTAAACTGTGTGAGTTCTGGAGTCCACCAAGGTTTAGACCATCTACATGGTCTTTTCATAAGCGCATGTTTCTTGATAGTGTGGATCAAGAGAGACAGATTGAAATTGAAGTTGTCAACCACACTTTCAGGTTCGGTTTCTCTAGTGCATTTGAATGAGGCCATGTGTTCATTGTCAACCATTGAGCCTATGAGTTTCTTAACTTCCTCTTCGATCACAGTGTTCGGTTTGCCTTCGACTTTCCAGGTTATTTTTCCCCAGTTAGGAGAAGGCCTAGCCGTAATATATAGGGCAGAGGTAATAGAAGTAACTATGGCTGTATGGTATGAACCAGTATGAGGGATATTAGTCTTCCATGTTTTGACAAAGTCGGCTAACTGTCCGTTGGGCAAGGTGTAGTCGATAACGGATGGTCTGTCGTTTATGTTTTCCAGAGTCCTGATGTAGACCCCAGGTTCGTTGATTATGGCAAAGCCCCGTAGCCTCGCCACTCTAAAGTATTGTTCTCCCTTCCGGCGTTTAGTGCTTGACATGTTCCTAGTAGGATCTGTATAGAGCGTGTGTATGTTGAGGTCCCCAACCACCAGGGAGGGATGAAAATCATCTGTAAACAGGTCGGCAGCTTTAACTGTGTTAATTCCATCCACCTGTCTGTTGTAAGTATTGATCAAGGAAAAACTATCAAATCCTCCAAGTACTGGTCTTTCATCGTTTCTTGATGAAACCAACCGAAGCACATTAACAGTAGGAGAAAAACATATTTAATTAAAATCTTTAGCCAATGAAAGGTTAACATAAGTAGCCACCCTTTTCTTGAAACCAAAAATATTCACAACATAACATTGAAAACCAGGTGCCCTAAGTGGGCTGCCTTGAAACAAAGGAGGGTCTTGTAAACACAGAAAAGAAACATTCCTATTCCTAATGAGTGAAAATAAAGTCAAAAACAGGGAATTGCTTCCCCTGCAATTATGTTGTACTATAGAAAAATAACGTAAAGGAGTGTGACCCTCTGAGTTCTGTGACTCAATCATGGTTATTTGGTTGTGTCCATACCCTCAGAAGATTGGGAGACTCTCCTTCGGTCGTAATGTTCTTTGGCGTCTTGTTTGGCCTAGATTTTAACAGGGCATTCCACGGAGTGCGCCGGGTGGTTCCCACCATAAGCTGCACACTTGGACGGGGGAACGGGGCAACAGTCTGCGATAATCTTCCTATCGCCCTTCCTAGGGCAAGTCGGGGATGCGCACTTGTGCTCCTTCAGTCTGTGTTCACCGGCACAGATAAGACAGGTGTGGTGGGTAGCTTTATATCATGCTTCAGGATGTCGGTATTGATAGCATTTCTTGCATTGCTTTGTCAGATTCGAGTGCCACATCAGCGCAGAAGCCATCTACCGGCCGTGAATCAGTACAGAGGGAGTGATTTTGTCCACTTCATCAGTAGAGACAGATACTACCAGCGAGGTAAACTTCTTAGGAAGTCTAATCTCTGGGTCTTTCTGCAGAAACCTAGCTGAGGTGATGTGAACTTGTTCTCCCACGAAGAGAGATTCCTTCATAACCGAAAGCAGGGTTTCTTCGTCGTTTGATGTTGCTTCAAGGGAGAGCCCGTGTATCACAACTTGTGAGTCGGTAGGGGCTCTTCTGAATTCCATGTAGTCTAGTGAACCCTCAGGGAGCACAGCGTTCAGAGCCGTAGTCATTGGGGCTAAGTAGCTAGTGTATTCGATTGACTCAGATCCCGGTGGAGTCGTGAGAGAAACAGTACCGGTGGTCGCATTAATCTGTATTTGCAGCTTGGTGGGGGCTGGGCATCCACATTTCTGGAGTTCCTTAGCGATGGCTATGCTAATTTGCGGCTCAAGCTTGGCCAAATTAGGCAAGGGTATAGGTGTGGCGCGAGTGGCGTATATGGGTCTTCTCGCTATGGTAATGGTCTTTTGGCGTGCAGCAGGTGGCAGAGGGGGGGGAGGGGTGTCATGAGCTGGTTCAGCCGCATCTTCAGGCGCTTTGACCTCCTTTTGCTGCTTCTGCTTGGGATTCTTAGAGGGTGTGGGGCCAATAGTCACTGACCTCTTCTTCCTTTTGGATGGTGTTTTGGGAGCAGACATTTCCTTAGGAGCCGCTGCCACCTCAGCATAAGTGCGAGATTGCTTCTGCGCTGTGCTGGTTTGTGGGATGATTTTTGCCGTCGATGCTGCCACGTAAGTGGATAGGTCTCTGGCTTTGTACGATAGACTTTTCACCGTAGTAGTGAGTTTGGTGACCGTGTTTGTGAGTTCATGTATTTGTTGTCTCATTTCAACCAACATCGTAAACATTTCGATCTGGAAGGTGACTTTCACTACTTCGCCGTCCGAGAACTCAGTTTTAGTGGGATTGAGGATCTCTTCCCTAAGAGGCGATTCATCTGGTAGGGATAATGCAGGCCCTACGCCCCTGATTCTAGCAAGAAATTCCTGGAACCATGGGCTATTTTCGTATTTGCTGGTCAAAGGTGACCTTGGGTCTTCTCCTCCTGGCTGGGAAGCCATATCAGTCAAGGAGGTTAGGTGGGGTGAGGTGTTGTAGGGATGTGTGGCAACCGAGGTCGCGATGAAATCTTTGGTGTTGAGTGTTGCGTAACTATTCACTGTGATTGGCCTATTTTAAAGTTGCGGAAAATAGGTGAGACGGAGCTGGTGGTTCAACTACGGTGCTCACTCCCAGTATATACTGTGTAACACGAAGTTGTGTTTCCTGTGGAGTCAAGGGTGCTGGTGTGTATTCCGACTGCCATAATTTTTGCACTTCCACTTTTGCATTTTAAATCCAGTCTGGGCGGTCAATCTGCTTGGTTTCATAATATTTATACTTCATTTCTGGATATAAAGTGGTGGCAGCAAAGTGGACAGGAGCAAGATCCGTTAAGGTATAATATCTAATAGACTTTCAGTAGACTCAGAATATGCTAACAAGCGGAGACTTACTTATTGAGAACTTTCCATGCAGTATTAATTGATGTTCAAATGTGCTTTGTATCAGGCTGACAAGACATATTCTGGTAAAGAGTTTTGCTTTCTTCTAAATGACCTAAGGGTTTGTCCATGGCAGGAAAGATTTCGTGCATTTGTCCATAGTGCTGCTGCTTTTGAAGACAGATCTGCCAGTTATGAAATAGTTGGAGAAGGTCCATTATATCGCGTAGAATATACCAATCTGCAGGAGAAAGCTCATCGTGTTTTAGAGCCTAGGGAAGATTATATTTTTCTCGATTCTGATTATGTTGGATAGCTGACGAAATGAAGTCTTCGATCAGTTCACATAGTGTAAAGGCACGAGTTAGAGATAGATAGTCACAACTTCACAGGGTTAAATTTCCTTGTATTAGGGTCAATGCCTTCGAGTTAGGTAAAAGTTGCTTAACCTTTGTTTCAAATTTCTCACTCCTCTGTAGAGTTCATGTAATCCAAACTAAAATATTATGTAGCTTTCCGAGAAGTCCCTTGCAGCTCCATGCTTCCAAACCTTCAGCTTCCTTGTTTAACTCTTGGTAGGAGTATATTTTGGAGTCAAAGATTTCCAAATTGTCTTCTTAAAGGAAGGCTTTCACGACTAAGTTGAGAATGTGCCCAAAGCATTGCAAACATCAGGGAATTGGATTAAATCATATGTCAATTACAGCGAGGTAAGAAGATATATATTGTAGTACTGTGTCATTATTCGATACATTATCTAATGTAAAGTAGCCAATCTTCTTCTCTATCTTATAGCTTGTAATAATATCCCAAAAGTGTTTCACTTGAATTTCTCCGGTATGTGGTTCATGGAATCATCTCATACCTTAAACTGTACTTTTCAAATTCTTATCAGAGTCAAGCCAATGGGCAACAACATCAAGAAAAGCGCGATGGTTAGGGGAGGTCCAAAGATTGAAGGTAAAGTGAATTGTTTTTTCAATTCTAGTAAAGGCCTGAGTCAACTCCGGTTTCCACATCCTATATCTTTCTAGTATCTAATGCTTAATTGTATTCAGAGAATTGGGCAGTGTATACGACATCTCGGTATAACTTACATTCTAGAAGCAATAATGAAATAAGTTAATTTAACTTTGCCTATATATAGTTGCGGCATAATCTGAAATAGCTTAATTGTCTAAGTAAAGCCGAGACTAGACGAGAGTAACTGGCACAAGCAAGGAAGTAGTTTAGAAAAACCTGAAAGGAATCCTGCTCAATCTTCAGAAAGCTAATATTGTTCAGAACCATTCATGATAAGAGAAGATTCTGGAAGACATCGCTATTGAAGATAATTTGAGATCTAGTTATCCTGAAGGACATTTTCAGTAAGACTTGACCTTGCTCAAGTACAGCTTCAATAGTGTTATCTTTGCCTATACGGTGCATATCACAAGGGTGTTCGATCATATTCTTTGTGGATGAATCCGAAAATGTTCACTGTTCGCCTATTTGTGCCTAATATGCTCAAACTAATTATTATTTGAAAAGTGCAAAACAGTGTGATCAACAAGGAGGCTGAAGAAAGACTTACAGCACGCACAATGCTAACGGGTTCGCCTATCCAAGGTTGTATATTCTGATCCATTTTCAGATTTGTAAGCCCAGCTTTTTCTCATCCTCCTTCGCTTATAGAAGATGTGGTTATTTGCACCACTACTTCCATCATCCACAACAGTTTCACTTTGATGACTAGGAGTAAGAAGTCCACTAGGAGTACTACTAAGGGCACTTTGGCTACCGGACCCATGACTATGGTTATCAGAAAGTTCAAATGGCTAAAGGTAGCTTGGATCAAGGGGCAGTTCAATCGCATAATCTCACATGGTGTCCTGATATCAATGTAGATGACTGCCGGAGTCATCATTGGCCTGTACAGTTGGAAGCACTTGTTATGAAGCAATTCAGAATCTTTAATGGAAGGGAAAATAGAGGAGGAAGAACCATGATGTTTTGTACAGTATTCGACTACAGCCAAGTTGTGAATGATATTCAAAAAGTCTTTGCGCTTCTCACTAGTATTCTAATGGCTCCTTATATATTTCTTCTACACTCCTATATGAGTGCTGTGAAAGAGCTTAATTCATATTGATATTCTGATGTGTTCGTCTAGCTCGCCAACAGAAATATTTTCTACTCACACAATTGGCTCTAGCATACACTTACCAGGCAGTTAACTATAGTCCTCTTGTGTGCTTGCTGCTAATTTGTTGAAGAATTCCAATTGTGATATTATTCTATAGATTTGCACCACTCCCAACAGATGCCAACAGATACCCAGAGATGCCTCGAGGTACCCGCATATTCTTGCAGTTTCCTGACAGATCCCCACAGATCCCTGCAGATCCCCACAGACCCCCACAGATCCCCACAGATCCTGGCAGATCCCCACAGATCCCCACAGATCCCCACAGATCCCCACAGATCCCGGCAGATCCCCACCGTCCTTATCAGGGGATCTGCAGTCCACCACCGTCCCCTATGGTCCGTTTATTAGGATAGCATAATAGTGTCTCACCTTCTGGGCCCTGTGGTCCTTGCTCAACCCTGCAGTCCTAAAATGTCCCAGGACGGGACGGAGTAAAAATTGTCGTCCGGTCCGGTCCAGTCTTCTTGGCAGTTTCCCCGTGGGGCCGCCAGGGCCCCCAGACCGTTGCGAACACTGAGAGTGATACTCTGGCTGCTCAGGTCGGTGGGTTAAGATCGCTTGTCTCATGGTGCTTTGCTCGGAAAAAGGAAAACTAAACCTGAGGCTGGCAGCCTATATATGCACTACTCGTATGTACAATCCATGCGCTTTCTCCCCAAGGTGAAAACCGTAAGCACAAATAAGAGCAGGGATTTTTCACAGCACCGATTTTAACTGATGATATCCTAGGCAGCTGTCGACTGCACTCCGCAAAGCTAATCAGTAGAGTAAAAATGGTACTGGTAGAAGAGTTCCACCTGTATTCCATACATACTCGAGTAACGATCGCCTGGCATAGCGAGCAATCCTTTGTTAAAACGACCGGGTCCGCATATACTCGCATAGGGTAGATTGCCCAATGATATCAGCAGTAACAACACATAAAACTGAAAGCTCTGACCTAAGTTCAAGTACCTGTGAGTTCCCTTCTCTGAGGGTTTCTCACAAAGAAGTACAGTACGGGGACAAAAATATTGGTCCGAAGCTGGTTTTTGGGCCAAATTTGACATTTTCAAACCCACAATTCCCAATGTTCTTTGCATGAAAACACTTCAAATATATCCTCTAGCTAGAAAGTCACAACCTATTCAATTCTCTAAAAGTGGAAGTCCAAGGAATCAAAGCTGCCTCCATTGTTTATGATTGCATCAGCCAGTGGGAAAGTGACCTAAATCTTTGTATGGGGCTCCATACAAAAAAGTACATGGCAACCAATTCCTGATACTTAAACAACCTTTACTCCATCCCTTGTTAATATTTAAGAGTTTTGTAACATTCAGTATATTATCTACGGATTTTCTATCACATAACCAACTTTTTGTAGATTCTCATACAAAGTGTGGGATGGGGGATGGTGGTGAACTTGGCTAGTTTTTGTGTAAAATGGGCATCGGACGAATCTTTTTGTCCTAGTACTGTACCTCAACGGTACTTGTGGTTGGGTTCGAAGAACGGCATCTGGGCTGCATATGCGAACCCGGCCCTTTTTTTTACAAACGTCAGAAAATTGCATTTGTACCGGCAGTGTGAAATACGGGTGGAACGCCTGGACCAGTAACATTTTTGGTGTACTGATTTTTAACAACAAGGTTCTGGCACAGCGGATTCAGAGTTCAGAGGTATAGCAAATTCGGATTTCTGATGCGGAGACAGTGCAATCAATTGTATATAAAGAATATCGAAAGAACAATAAAGAGTGAAGTAGTTGAAGACGGCGAAGACAGATAATAAGGGAATAACAAGTAGCAGAGACAATGAGCCATGGATGATAGTTAACAACGGAAAACAACAGCGGAGGATACTCCTCCTTTTATCTCCGAAACAGCCCTTCCTGATTCTCCCACTGACTTGTTACTCATATTCTCTCGTACGAATAGACAAGAACCTGCTTGCATATTTTATTCGATAAAGGGGTGTGGTGGTGTCGCATAGAAGGTGTTAGGTGTTTGGGATTCTGTGATGATGCGACATAGGAGTTCGTAGGTGTCTGAGGCTAATTTGTAGTGCGGCTTCAGAGTTGCATATTGTATCAAACTAGTTGTAGTGAGACGTGGCAGTTGATAGTCGGTTCGAGGTAGTTGATAGTGCGACGGAAGAGTCTCAAGTGTTGTAGTAGTTGCTAGTGAAACAGGTTGCTAGTAGGTAGTGTAGAGTGATGTCGGTTTCCGATGATGGTGAGCAGCACATGAAAACATAGATCTTCAACACTGATTACCTATCGGAGCGCAGTCGACGACAGCCAATTATGAATTAAGGTAGCTGGTGGGAAAACTGGCTGCGTTTATTTGTGCCCATCATTTTGGCCTTGGGCAGAAACCGTAGGGATGGTGCCTACAAGTTGTGTGTCAGACACAGGCTGCGAGCCTCAGCTTTGCTTTTTTCTTAGGGCAAGGCACCAGGAGAAAAGCGGTTTGAACCCACCGACCTGGGCAGACAAGAGTGGCCCTCGCGGGGCCTTGACTTTCTATCGTCTACTACCTTTCCATAAACTAGCCCTGCAATAGTCTTGTCTATTTCTTATTACTGACTCTTTTGACCGACGCACAGTACGAACAATACCATAGAAGTAACTAGCACAACGAACGACGACATGGGTTCCGCAGCATACCAAAAGCCCTCCATTACCATAAACCGAAACGTTGGTAATGTGACGGACAGTTACAAGAATGTTTGGAATAACTGCGACCTATCGCTACCGGATGAGAAGCGCCAGATCTTGGAGTGGTTATCTCCCATGGCACCTCGGGGAAGGCATCAGGCTGTGCGTGAGGACCGAATGGAGGGGGTAGGAAACTGGCTTCTTCTAACGAAGGAGTTTGAGAACTGGCAAACAAGTGAGGATCAAGCCGTCAATCCGGTATTATTCTATTATGGGGACCCAGGGGTGGGAAAAACATATATAAGGTGTGTGGGTTAGATCGGCAGATATGGGGCACAACTAACTTGATGGTGGTAACTACAGCTCTCTTGTGATAGATACATTGTGCGATGGGCTTGATGGTGGTAACATGGCGGTGGCCTGTGTCTATTGCGACTTCCGTGGTCACAAAGAGCAGTCTGCGACGAGTGTGTTAGCAGTTCTCTTGAAGCAACTCGTCGCAGGAGTAGAACCATTGCCGGGAGAGATTAAGGTGGCTTTTGACAGAGCGAAGAGAGAGGTTGATGGTCGGGCACTCCTAGTCCTAGAAATCTAGGCGATGCTCGTCGAGTCTCTGTCGTCTTTACAATGGGGGTTTATCTGCATTGATGCTTTAGATGAGTTTCCCACGAAACATAGAGCGGAGCTTTGGGATTCTTTGCGCCACATTGTCCGGGAGTGCCCAAATATTCGGCTATTCATTACGAGAAGGCCACATATTAGAGAAGAAGTGAGGAAGTATTTCCCCGGTTGTCCTGATCAACCTCCCATAAAGCCCACCGAGGATGATATTCGGGAGTATCTTCTTATGAGGTTGGAGAAGGACTTAGAGCTGGACGCGATGGATACGGAACTGAAAGCCGATATTCTCAGAATTATTCCGGAAAAGATCTCGGGCGCGTATGCAAAACCCCGCTCACCGTGAATCCCACGTTATCAACTAACATTGGTCTTTAGGTTCCTGCTCGTTTCCCTGATTATGGATGCGGTTCTAGCAGATGTGACGATACATCAGAGGAGACAAACACTCCGTAAGATGACCACCGGCTTTGGTTTAGATGATGCATACCGCACAACATTAGATCGCATAAGAGACCAGAAAGGGAACGGCGCAAAGCTAGGAATGGAAGCGCTGATGTGGATTTTTTTCATCCGAACGGCAGCTCGAGGGAGGAGAACTGTGTCAGGCATTAGGGGTGGAACTGGGAACTAGAGACATTAATATCCACAATGTTCCTGCAATACGGACCTTGTTGGGTTGCACGTTAGGGCTTGTCACAATTGACCACCAAGAATCAACAGTCGGTCTCGTGCATTTCACGGTTCAAGAGTCTCTTGTAGCTCATCCCAGCTTGTTCATGACACCTCACTCGATGATGGCCGAGATATGTCTCACCTATTTAAACTTTCAGTCCGTTTGCGAGCTTTCGACCACCCTCGATACTATACGATCGACAATGCCGTTTCTCATCTACGCATCATGTTATTGGGGATTCCATGCTAAGAAGGAGATGGAGGAAAATGTGGAGTGCCTTGCCTTACAACTTCTCCAACGAGATGCGAACCACGTATGGGTTGATATTCTCGTGCTTGAGAAGAATGTTGGCTCCAAGGTGGATCATTGGAGTGGTAGAAGTCCCGATCTCAGGGGGTTTACAGGACTACACGCCGTCGCATGCATGGGAATTACCCAGGTCGGCATTGCTATGATGAGGATGAAAAGATGGGATTTGAACGGTCTAGATTCTAAGGGTCAAACACCCTTAGTCTGGGCTGCGAAACACGGGAATTCCATGCTCGCAAAGGAGCTTCTTGGGCAACATGATGTCGATCCGACATTAGCAGACGAAGAGGGCCTGACACCACTTATCCATGCTGCGATGGCTGGACACAAGGACGTGGTGCAAATACTTCTCCAACACGGAGATGTTGATCCCGATTCGTCGGATAGGTCCGGCCGGACACCACTATCTCATGCTGCCGGATCTAGACACGAGGCCATGGTAGCAGTACCCCCGAATTTAGAACCTTGGTTGGCCCTGGAGCCAGTACAACAGGCGGCCGGACATAGATACGAGGGCGTCGTGGAGCTACTCTTGCAGCAAGGGAATGTCAATCCCGATTCGTCGGATGAAAATGGCAGAACACCACTATCATATGCTGCCGAATACGGGTGCGAGGGGGTTGTGAAGCTACTCCTGGAGCAAGGGGATGTCGACCCAAATTCGTTGGATGAAGATAGCAGGACACCGCTACCACATGCTGCTCAAAACGAACGTGAAGGTGTTGTGAGGCTTCTTTTGCACAGAGGTGATGTCAATCCCAACTTGCCGGATGGGACTGATATGACTCCACTGCTGTATTCGGCCGTATATGCAAATGAAGATGTTGTGAGGCTGCTCTTGGAGAGAGTGGATGTCGGTCTCAACTCGCCGGATGGGGATGGCATGAGTGTGCTACTATATGCTGCCCAACATCAGAATACGAGTGTTATGAAGCTGGTCTGGGATCGAGGGGATGTTGATCGCATTTACTCTGGTCCGGAGGCACGGACAATAGCGGCCAGATCGGCATGTGAGAGCCTCGTGGAGCCACTCCTGGAGCGCGGGTATCTGGATCCCGACTGGTCAGATGCGGAAGACTGAGTCTCGAGTGATAATAACTCCCTGTATACCTGTCCAATCCCAAACCTTCCTCTCCTCAAGTTTAATCAGGTCTTCTTTCTCACTTGGCCACCCTAATACTCTAACTGAGTCACTTATCAGAAGTTCTACATCAGCAAAGAAAATAGGTTCCGCCCGGGGGTAGCCTATGTGCTCTGTACGTCGGATGTTCCAGGTGCTTACAATGTGAACTGAGGTTCTGGGTGATAGGACAGATACGCGGTCGCTTCAGGTGTACAGATTCCTTGGCCCAACCTGCAAGAAGCGGCCTGAGTCTGAGGACGCAACAGGATGCAGCACCAGGTATCCGGAAACAACCTGATTCATAAGATGAATTTCAATGTAACATCATTCGTTAGGGGTATGCCGACTTACTTTAATTTATTGCACACAACCTGATAGGGCCTGATTCTCTGAATGCTAGTATAGTATTCTTCAGAGCATTCCAGAGGATTTCCATATTGGGTTTCAAATAGTCTGCATATGGCTTAGGGGTATCTGCAAACAGCATAGAATAGTCATCATACATTGAGGTCAAAGTCCGCTAAGTAGGATAAAATTATCTTCATATATATAGTATTCTTCCATTAGGTGTAATGTAGACCAAATATTAATAAAAGTTATAGGAGACGGTAATATTAAACTCAAGACTGGAGGATATCAATACAGAAGTGCAGGTTACTTGATGGCCAGTGGTCAGAGAGTGTCTGCACAGGGCTCATTGAAATCCGCCCACTGAGGGAAATCAAATGGTATAAAGCTCCAGGTGTAATCATTCCTCTAGCAGCCAGCAGGTAGGAGAAGGTCACTAGCACACCAGGCAGAGTCCGCTAGAGTGGGGGAGCTGGTGATTAGAATCCCCTGGGTGGGGGAAATTGAATGGGATAAAGCTTGAAGCGGTGGTATGCTTGTAGCTATCTGGTGACAGCTATCTGGTAGTACCTGCCTGGAGAGCCTGAGTACAAAACTAGAGGTGACTCAACAACCAGGTCTTGGATAAGGTTAGGAGGTAACGCATTCGAATTGGCTCACTAAGAGGAATTGAATAGTATAAGGCTCAAATCATATGCACACCGAGAGCTGTCAGTGGGTAGGAAAGGGTAGGTATCTCACCAGGCAGAGGCCCGCTACAGTTGGGGAGCATTTCATTGGAATTCTCTCGCTGAGGGCAATTGAACTGTATTAGGCCCCAAGTTGTTGCATGCTTGTAGCTATCACTGGCTAGCTATATAGTACTACCTGCCCTGGGAGCCAACAGAACAAAGTAGAGGCCACTCACCAACTAGTGGTCAGATAAGGTCAGGACATAGCTCATTCGAATCGGCACACTGACAGGAATTGAACGGTATGAGGCTGGAAGCGGTGGCACACTTGTAGCTATTGGCAGCTAACTATCTGGTAGTACCTGCCCGGGTAGCCAAAGTACAATGGTAGTGGTAACTCAACAACCACCAGTCGGATAAGACCAGGAGGTAGGCCATTAGATTCCACTCACTAAGAGAGATTGAATGGTATAATGCTCAAAGCATGGACATTCCTGTAGCAGTCAGCAGGCTAGAAAGGGTAGATAGCTCATCAGGCAGATGTCCCCTAGGGTCTGGAAGTGGTATGGTGGAATCTGCTTTGTGTGGGAATACCAGATCAGCAAAGAAAATGAGCTTGCGTCCTGGGGGTCATGTGCGTCTGATGCACCTGAGGCACAAAACATCAATCGCGAATCAGGACAGAACATTGGATCGACGTTGCGTCCCGATTCTGGGTTTTTTAGTGCCCTGCGTCCTGACTGCGTCTTGTGCCCTCCTCCTGCGTCTTGCCAGCATCTGGTGCTCGGCACCTTCGTCCTGATCTTCTTAAGTCCTTCATTGTTCCACCCTTACTGCTTCTAATTACACCTAGGTAATTATCTCGTCTCCTGATTCTGGCCTCCTCCGTCCTGACCCCGGATCCCTCTCCCCCATAGTCAGGGCTTGTTTCATCTTGCCACGTCGCATCTGGACAATCTCCGCTCTTTAGTCCTGAGTCAGGATCTCATGATCCAGATCAGTCAACTTCAGATTAGTGATTAGTTCTACTAAGCGTGTCCAGATTTTAACATAACATCTTCCGACGCTGCGCTGCGATATCCTGATTCTGTTAAGATGACCTTCGACACTGGATAAACAACCTCTGATGCTATCACGATGTTTCTCAGCTTGTATTTTCTTTCTTTCCCCACGCTGTGGCAATGAGCTTTACTACCCGCTTATTTGGTTTTATGTCTTTATAGGAATACAAATGAATTATTACTATTATTACTATATCATACTCTACAACCACATCTTTCCTTACATGCCTTCTCATATGCGCACCCCATTTCCCTCCATCTCCGCTCCTGGGTCACTATGAACTGTCTCCTGGAGTTCTAGTTCCAAGATTGCTAGGCTCAGAGATAGCGGACATTATGGGGTTGGGCTCACCCCACTGTCTGAATTTAGTCTCACTGTCTCCTCAGGTGAGTTGTCAGGAGTCAGAGCATCCAAATCAAGGTATCTGAGAAGTCTTGCAGCCAATGCGGCCCCTAAATCAAAGGACATATCAGTTGTCTATGAATAGTTTTGGTTATCGACCAGGGCCCCAAGACACAGGTTTATGGAAGTTTGACTCCATGGTGCTGTCCATCGTGGAAGGTTGGTCGAACTCTGACTCTCGGATTCGGCAGCTACAGCAGACCAGTCATCTGTGAAGCCTTCACGGCGATCTTGACAGATGCCGTACTCTCTCTCAATCTTTGCTCGGAGAGTCGATTGAATTTTGTCAAGTAACATGGTTTGAACAATGTCTGGGCAAGAAGTGAATGTTTACTTCTGGTGTGCAAAAGGATCTTCAATAGTTGACATTAGATTAGCGTTCTCGGGCAGGAGATTGGATATGGTTCTGACTCACCTCAAACTACTTCAGGTTTGAAGTTGACTGGTCACTTAGATACTCTGGTCTGTCATCCTCGCAGTGTATGGCAGATTATAGCACACGCAAATCATGGTGCCATTGATGGGCTCAAGAAATACTAGATCGAGAATCGCACGCATTTTCTTGCCCTGAAACTACTTTCCCCATATGGCCTCGGGAATCTGAGGTGGCAGGAATTGATTTGTGATTTTCTGCATTGACTTCGGTCAGATTAGTTGCGCCAGGATGGGTCGCCTTCCTTAATCAGCTCAAACAAACCTCATATCCTCTCGATGAGCACATGAATCTATTCTTTTCCAGCAGGTAGTCCATACGGCGCACAAATGCGATTCGGTCATCTGGGAGATGGTTCAATTTTACAATCTTATGCTTTACATGGTAAGCAAACTGGGATCTTACACCAGAGTGTTTTTGGCATTTCTGATAAGGTTAGTACTCGCTCCTGAAGCGTTCTTCTCATTTGCTTTAAGGCTACTTACCAATTTAACACTTTCCTCAGGAGCTTCGATATTCCATCTATCAGATATGTGATTGAGCACCTGAAGCCAAACACGGTACACCACAGTCATCAATGCTACGAGCTGAGGGAGAGGTTCATCATAAAGGGTGTACAAGAGAATAAATCCCGTGGCCCTCACTACAACAGCTGCCTCTGCTCCAGTAGCTGTATTGTGTCATGAGTGAGTATCGGGCTATAGGTGCTCATGTCAAGGGATGCTTTGGTCGCCTGGAGGACTTGAGCATTGGACTACCAATATTGTTGGTCTGTGTATAGCTAATGGTGATGAATAGCGTGATACCCCGGATGACGAGATCATCGGTCCAGGCTACACACCACTTTGTATTAGACATCCTCATGCGGCAGGTATACCTCGGACAAGAGTTGCATGGTGCAATCGGGAGGTGGTGGAAATTTGGAGAGTCCATACCCGGTGTAATGACCCTACTATAGGTAGCTAGAATGACTACAACCTTAGACCAAATTGTATACCCAGTGGTAATCAGAGGTAGTATGGTCTCATATACTTAGTATACAAATTGCTGGGTAACCCAGGACAAGGTCTAGGGAATAGTTGAGTAACCTTGGGTACTCTACGAGGCAGGGTAACCATTCGGGAGTAAGTTTGCATAAAGGCAAGGAAGTTATGAGAACATTACACGGGCCTCCGAGGCGACGTTTGAGGTCGACTGGAGGACTTCCGGAGCGGTTAATGGCATAAGAGGGCAAAGTTACCCTACCTTGAGAATTTGGTCATTATGCCCATAGATCCTAGTTACCCTGGTGAGGAGTGAAAGTTACCCTACCTTCACCGGCAAAGTGATCTGAGGACTTAGAGGTCAATTGACTCACATTCTATAGCCTCTTAGATGATCATGGACGCACACGCATTTGTGCGAGGAAGCCCCACATGTGAGTAAAGGTGGCCCGAACATGCTATTGAACTTGGGCGAGTTTTGCTAACACCCCGCTGTGGCCCCAGTGTTGGGATGGCACATTGTGGGCAGACGGCTGCATAGTTGGTGGTTTGCTAGTAAAAAGAGGTCGATGGAGTGGCTGCCGTAACGGCATATACATCATCGCCGGCCCTCCGACTGAATGGCGTTCGCAGGATATATAAGGGGAGGATGGGTAACCGCCAAGATGGAGGTCCCCCATATATGGTCTCTCCGGCACCTAGGAGTTTATCTTACCCTACGGGTAGTAGGGTAGTCTGCCGAGTGGTACTTAGATAGTCCAAGAAGGCCAGGTGCTTTCAAGACAAATACCATAGTAACCAGCCGGGACCTTCGGGCCTTGATTTGTAGCATTACTATGGGTTGTCAATGGAATCAAGAGGTAAGAGTCTTATCACGGTAGAGTATGTCCCGAGAGGCAGGCTATGGGTAGACTTCAGATAGCCCTGAGCAGGACAGGGTACTCGTACAAGGTCGGAGTAGTGGTGAATGTCTGTAACGACCCCACGATAGGTAGCTAGAATAACTACCACCTTAGCCCAAATGATATACCGAGTGGTAACCAGAGATGGTATGGTCTGGTATACAAATGGCTGGTTATCTTAGGGCAAAGTCTAGGGAATGGTTGAGTAGCCTTGGGCACTCTACTAGGCAGAGGAACCATTCGGGAGAACATTCACATAAGGTCAAGAGAATTATAGGAATGTTACAAGGATCTCTGAGGCGACTTTTGTGGTCAACTGGAGGACTTCTGGAGTGGTTAATGGCATAAGAGGGCAAAGTTACCCTACCTTGGGAATTTGGTCATTATGCCCATGGACGCCAGTTACCCTACTGAGGAGTTCAAGTTACCCGACCTTCACCGGCAAAGTCATCCTAGAACTTAGAGGTCAATTGCCTCACATTCTGTGAGTTCTTAGATGTTCATGGGCGCACACGCATCTGCGTGAGAAGGCCCCACACCTGAGTAAAGGTGGTCCGAACATGATATTGAAGTTGGGCGGGTTTTGCTAACACCCCCTTCTGGGCCCAGCATTGGGACGGCGCGTCATAGGCTGATGGCTGCATAGTTGCTCGTTTGCTAGTAAAAAGAGGTCATTGGAGCAGCTGCCGTTACAACTGTATACATTGTCACTGTCCGTCCGCCTGAATGTCGTTCGCAGGATATATAAGGGGAGTAAGGGTAACTGCAAAAATGGGGGTCACACATAAATAGTCCCTCGGGCACCTAGGAGTCTATTTTAGCCTACGGGTAGCAGGATAGTCTTCCTAGTGGTAATCAGGTAGTCTCAGAATGCCAGGGTGCTTTCGAGACAAATACCTCATTAACCAGCCCGGACCTTGTCCACTTGATTTGTAGCATTACTCTGGGTTGTCCATGGACGCTAGAGGTATGAGTCTTATCACCCTAGAGTATGTCCCGAGAGGCTGGCTATGGGTAGGGCCCATTTAGCCAACCATAGGCTACATCTCACGGGGGGAGCTTGCATGTCAATTTATGATATTAGATAGTCGCGGAGATTAAATGATGGACTGCATAGCTATTATAGACGAAACTATCACTGGGCCAGTCCGTCCACCACCTAGGTATTGACTCCGGTTGCTGTCATAACAGTTAGCCACTGGTATGACTTCGATAGGAAGCGTTTTTCCACCTGCGGTTGTATTGGAGATGCATTGCAGAAACTCATATCCTATTGATGGAGTTAGATGTACCTGAGTTGGTCCGGTACTTCCGGCATGATAATTCCTGATGGAGGGTAGACCCCGGATAGCCCTGAGCAGGACAGGCTACTCGCACAAGGTCCGAGTAGTGGTGAATGCGAAAGGCTTAAATCTGATATCTACTTAAGTTTCAGCGTTGGGCATTCTACATCGACCTCAAAACCTTTCCGCGTGAGAACTGAATTGAGTGAAGCTTCGAGCTTCACTATATCAAGTTTTACGGTTGATTCTTTTGAATTATTGTACCTCATCTTTAACTTCTACGTCGAGTGTTTGGTGCGGTCGCAACCTTGGAGTTCACCTCTGTATAGGGTGCCCCTGTTACACCCCATTGTTGATTCGTTTCTCACTGGTTCATGACTCATGAATCGTTACTGATGTCGCGCCATTGGGAATATTATTCTCATCTCTGTCTGGCTCTGTGTCCAATTCGGTATCATTAGATACGTGTGAGTTTTGGTACTCATCACATCTTTCATTGCACAGATGAAAAGTTTCTGTTCTTTCTTGTCCATCCTTATCCTGATCTGCCTTGTGTTCGTTATACGCTACCATATGTAAAGTCCACCTGCAGGGACGCTTTGCTCGTCAGGAAAGAAGACGTATAAAGGGGGCACCCTATAGAGAGGTGATCTCTATGGTTGCGACAGTACCAAGCAGTCAAAGTAGAAGATAAAGCTAAGGTCAATTATGCAAAAGAATCAACGGTAAAACATAATATAGTTAAGATCGAAGCTTCACTCAATTTAGTTCTCTCCAGGAAAAGTGGGTTGTCAAAGTAGAATGCCAAATGCTGAAACTTAAGTAGATATCAAATATAAGCCTTTGATATGCACCACTACGCTGACCTTGTGTGAGCACCCTGTCCTGCTCAGGGTTTGTCTGAGGTCTACCCTCTATCAGGAATTATCCTGCTGGAAGTATTGGACCAACTCGGGAACCCTTAACTCCGTCAATAGGATATGAGTTTCTGCAATGCATCTCTAATACAACCTCAGTGGAAACACTCTTCCTATTGAAGTCATACTAGTGGCTAACTGTTATGACAACAACCGGAGGCAATACCTAGGTGGTGGACTCACTGGCACAGTGGTAGTTTGGTCTATACAAGCTATGCAGTCCATGATATAATCTAGGCGACTACTCAATGTGATAATTTGACAAGCAAGCTCCCCCGGTGACATGTAGCCGCTGGTTGGCTAGATGGGCGCTACCCATAGCCAACCTCTCGGGACATACTTTACCGTGATAAGACTCATACCACTAGAGTTCATTGACCACCAATAGTAATGCTACAAATCAAGGGGGGAAGGTTCTAGCTGGTTACTGAGGTATGTGTCCCGAAAGCGCCGTGGCCTCCTTGGACTACCTAAGTACCACTAGGAAGAATACCCTACTACCCGTAGGCTAAGATAGACTCCTAGGTTCCGGAGAAACCATATATGGGCGCCCCCTATTTTGGAGGTTAGGTTTTCTTTTCTTTTCACTTTTCTTTTTTTTTTTTTTTTTGAAGTATCTGCATTTGTTTAAGGTACAAAAACAGCATCCTCCGTCTCCTCTACACACCCGGCGATTGAAATCTCAACATCACAGGATTATCACCACTTTTCCTTTCTCCACCCCCCACAATGAGCTTAGGGGGTGGAGTCATACCTCCTCTACACTCCCCTCCCCTTAGGTTTATCCCTTTGGGCTTCCTTCACTCTCAGTTGATGGATTTCGTCTTCTTTGATGATGTTTCCTCTCTCTACCCCACCTTTGCACTACCTCGCTTAGAGCATCTACACGGTCGGCAACACTCTTCTCGAGGCGCCTGTTACAGACGGCCGGGAACAGGGTTTGTAGCAAGAGAAAACACTTCAACAGGCCACCGTCGATTTCTCTGTTCTCTCCTTTCTCTGAGAGGCTGCCTAGTCCAGACACGAAAGCGTTTACCGATAGTTTCCATGGCATAGAGTTGGGTTTACCCCTCCTTCTCCTCTTCACCTCACGGTCGGATCGGCTGGCACCCTACTGCTTCTACACCCAGGGCCTCTGTTCCCTTCTGATCTCTGAGCTTGGGTGATTGTCATGGCTGAGTGCATCGCGTTTGCCTGTGTTTGGAGTAGGGGCTTCATGCCTGCCGCCTCTATTGCCTCTGGGTGACATGCAATCCCTCCCGGTCTCATTTCTGGTGGGCCTACGGTCGCTACTTCGTCCTAACACACACATCCGTTTGTGTTGGTTTTGGTTACCGATCTGTCTCTTGGGGGTCTTGTCTGCCCTTGGGCCCGGGATGTAAGAGCCCCAGGTAAATTTACCTCTTTGTGTATGGATCATTGGCCTACGGCATTGTCCTGCTGGCTCCTTGGCCCCTCCCCTGCTGCGGCAGAATGGGGTCAGTCGTTGGGCTATGGGTGGGTTGCTTATGGGTTCGGCTGGGATTTTTCTTCCTTGAATTTGTTGAGGTTTCTGTACTTTCCTTGGTTGTTCACTGTTGGGGTTGGGAGTTTTCTTATAGGCTGCACGTCTGTGGAGATATTTTGGTTTGTTGTATTCAGGCCTGTACGCTCTTCTGTAGTTTCTACACATAGTACCGGGCGCTTTGGTGTCGGGCCGGGTCAGAGGGCTTTAGCACAAGGGATGCGGGATGGACTGTAGGTGAAGGTTTTTCCTATCTTAGAGTGATCTGCATACGGGAGTTTGTACCTTAATCAATACTACAATAATTCCAAAAAAAAAATAAAAACAATAAAAAAAAAGTAAAAAAAAAGGTACAAAGAGAGCCACGCTCCGCGCCCTCTATTTTCCCCTTGCTTAAAATACTTTCTGCATTTGGCCAATGTAGGCCTCAGGGTTTGGTCTTGATCAGCAAAAAATTACCCAGGCGTCAGATACGGCGCCATTGTGTCCTGATGCAGGTGACGTTGAATCTGCGTCCTCTGCGTCCTGTGCGCCCTGAGTTGCGTCCCCTGCGTCCTGTGCGTCCTGAGTTGCCTGGCAACGCCCGCTCAAATTCCATGTATCCTGAGTTTCCTCGCAACGCCGGCTCACATCCCATGCCACCAGGGCCGCGCTGCGAGCTTCTTTGTGTCAGGATGGGAGGTTGCCTCATAGCAGCATCCTGAATACCTCCAGGTGCCCGCCCGTTCAAGTTACTTCGATCTGCTAATGGATGCACCCTATTATCGCCTCTTCATTGCGTCGGCTGGCATCCGGAGTTGTAGCATTTTTTTTTTTAAATCATGTCTTCCGCGCGCGGGTCATATACTACTGATCATCCGCCCTTGTAGTTTATGGATCTGGTGATTCTACTCTCAGGCTTGTTTATTCATCGGTAGATTTTATACTACTATACTAGCAGTAGGTTCCTCCCTCAATCAATCCCCGACGCAAAATAGCATCGCAGATGCCTTCTGATATCCGGATCCCTTAATATACCTCGTTAAATGTTCTCCAATTGATACGGCTATTGACAATCCAGCGCCGATCCCCCTCTGGGATAAGGTGCGCCAGGCCGAGAATTGTCCCTATGTCAACTACAGTAAACTCCCGAGCATCCTCCTTCATTTGGACGGTAACAAGGCTATGTATGTCTGATATCCGCCCTGAGTTCACTGCGCTCGCAAACTGAACACCAGGGAGGCGGCGCACTCAATCCTCGCATCTGTAGTCTCTGATTTTGAAGAGTGAAATGAGCTTGGCTGGAAGACGGCCCCAGAGCGCACCATACATGTCTTCTGTTCGGGCCCACACCCAAACCCAATCATTGCGACTCCTGTGGTTTCTAAAGTTGAAAGCCCCTCTGCATCGCGCACGGTGGATGTCGTATATTTCCGTTTCTTGGAACGCAAGAACTGGAATTTCTAGTTGTGTCAGTACCTCCACTGGAAGAGATTCGAGTATCTGAGGGTCCTCCAGAAGACGGCGCTCTGGCGGCAGATTATGCCGGCTGTATCGGATCAATCCACGACATATAATTTGAATGGAAACCCCCAATACCCGACTAAAATCGGCCATGTTGGAAACATTGTCCCGGCATCCCTTCAACATCCTTCTACGAATGTCAGGCACTGTTGTGGTGCTAGTTGTGTCCAACTATTCCACCATCTCGGGAGAGAGATCTGCACCGCAACGTCACAGAGATTCCAGATTCAATAGTCTCATTCGGATGCCATGCTGTTGACTATAGCTCTGCACAATTTGTCGTGAGGCATCGTTTTTATTCGATTGCCGCCATCCAGCCTTCATTTGGGTCTTATGCGCTAGCTCGCCGAACTTGGTTGAATACATCGGAATATTGCCAAACTGGTGTATATGATCACAAAAGTGACTGAGCAAATGCATCTTGATGAAATTGAAATGCGATTCACAAAAGATCAAGTCCATACGTCGCTTGGTTTCTTCTTCCCTTGCTGCGTCGCGCATCTGGCGCCGTTTCGCGAGTGCGATGCACTCCCTTGTCTTAGGCCTATCATGTCGCAGCACCATTCGTTGCTCATCGATCTTCGTGCGTATGTGTTTAGTTACTCGAAACTCTAAAAAAATATCCTTCATCTTGTGAAATGTGTCCAGATAGTCTTCCATATAGGTGATTGTTTCCGCTGTGTGGCTTCGGTATTGGGCCATCATATTGAAATTGACCAGCGCCCTGACACATCCGAGAGCACGCTTGAACGGTATGAGTTGGGCACTCCCAGGCTGACGCAGTGCCACAGCCAGAACGCCTAGAACACACCGCCCAAGGTTCCGCATCTCTTTCCCTTGCCACTGCGTCACCTCGCGGTAGGCCTTTTTGGGTACAAGGAATCCTGGGTAAGGCGGTAATGCCTTCCCAACTTCGTCAAATACCTCAAGTCGTCCGTGCTTTTTCAGAAAGCCCTGGATCCTGTCCATCATGTGCTTGAATATCCCAAGATAAACTGTATAGAGCATGTCTGGTTTGTGTAAATCACACATCGAAACCCGGTTGAGCCCGTAAAAAACATTTTGACCTAAGCTAATACCAAGACTCTCAGGCGTGATGTCGGCGTTGTCGGTTTCTCCGATCCAATTTTCATAGTTGTAATGGTGATATATTGCATAATCTCTAACTGGATAGACTTTCATGTTTGTGCCTAATTCGACCGCAGGCACCTCGCATCTAGGACAGACGTTGGATTTAATTCCATGCAGCGCAACGTTTTCCATGTGGTCTGCAATCCATGCAGCCAAGATTGGGAAGCACCTCCGAACCTTCCCATCGGCGCAGTCAATTGGTACACCGTCATGCGCCAGATCTTCTAGAGACGCAAAGATGAGTTCGAATACGTCCCGTAGGGTGTCAGCGTTGATTTGTCTCTGGTGTTGATCTGCTTTGGAGGACTTTGATAGTTTTGGGGGAATGGGCAATAATGCAAGAAGCAGAACTGCCATGGATGTGGGGCTGTTGCGCCGGCCGGCCGGAAGATTTCTAAGCATGATATAGACAGGCCATGCTTTCTTGTCACCGGAGAAGTTTGTGAGATGCGTCTGATCAAACATCCCTATGATCGGAACAAGTGTCGCACCTGGCGGAAGTGTCTCCTGGTTTCAGTAAGCGAGTGTTTACTTAAAAAAGGGTTATGAGGCTGTACTTGAAGATCCCACCACCAGTCTGCTGTGTGCATTTCCGCGTATATCCGTTGTCCATTGGTGTCGTATTCCCTGCACGGCGCGTAGACGAAGTCATCTCTGTAGGCGATCTGGCGCAGGAGATATCTCAGGCAATCTAGAATGTTGCGATAGAAGAATGGCAATGTTCGCTTGCCATCATCAACCTGTCCTTCGTTCCATTGAAGATATGGACTGTGAGGATCCAATGCCTGGAGGAGGTTCTCAAGTGTATGCATGGAACTATACCCGGCCGATGAAGCATTACCGAGACCACTCGAGAAGTATTCATTGATTCGTGACTTAGGGACTTGACCCTCAATGAACCAAGACGCTAGCTTGAAACCGTGTGCGCTACTAAATGGGGACCATGGGTGCTGACACAGATTGCTTTGTTCTTGCTCAAAACCCTTGACATCTCCTATAGATTCGCCGGCCCCTTCATAAAGCAGCGGTTTACTGGGTAATGGACACGCAGTTTCGTTGAGTATCTCTGTATCAGACTTGTGACTGATATCATCGAATGCGCCGTACGCATGTCCGGTGGGATCTGGATCTGATTCATAGTTGGAATCCAGGTGGAGATGCCCCTCGTGGGGCAATATGTTGCTTCCTTTGTTATCGTTAGTAGTCGGTGAGGATGCATATTTTATTGTAGACGCTAAGACGATATCCAGATTTGCGTGCGCATTTCGCAGGTGCTTCTTATATGCACCAGACCGGCTGTATTTCCGTTGGCAGAACGGACATTTGTTAGGCATGGGGCGAGATTTCACAGATTATCTGAGCCTTGTGTGGTTTCGAGTCTAAGGCTATCGGGGTGATGTCAACAACGCGTGTGGATCGCATGTACGGTCAAGCGGCCAGAATGATCTAAACTGGATCAAGTATTTTGAATTGCTTAGCGTAAAGGTCACGTGGCGCAGCCTTGGATTGTTTGTTTCAGGATCTTGATGGTAGACCGAGCATATTTCCGGTTTGAACGCAAGAGTCTTCATTCTGTTTCATTTATTCAAGTTGAATCAGATTATGGGGGTACCATGTGGTAGAGTGTCAGATCCCGGTTCCCTAATAAATTGTTAAAAATACTTGAATCTTTCAACTGGACTAAAAGATCATAGTGTTTTATAAATAATGGGAACAGATCAACACAGGAGGACCTCATACCAAGAATCATCTGCCATTCAGAACTTCCACAAGATCCACAAGATGCAAATCTCTAGCCTCTCATATTTATCAAATCAATATACTCGAAAACATATTCGATATGGCGCAGAATATCAACATCATTCAATACGCACTGATGCCACCCAGTGGGCCGTAGCTGGCACCAGCAGGTCAGACATATCAACTTCCTGCTAATTCTCTCATTGGAGAAATCTGATTTCGATGCTCGGACAAAAGAAAAATCACTGAGCATAAGAGGTCAATGGGCATCGCGGTTGGTCTCCAAGGTGACGCCATATACCGTGCATGGCGCGACGCTGTTAAGGATGAAATGTTAGCCAGGGGTTATTAGATGGATATTCACCACTTCCCTGACACATCATTCCTGCAAATTGTCGCCGGCTTCCGGCAATTGAGAGCCGCCTGCGATGAACTCGCCACTGCATCTGCAGCGAACGACATACCTGGTATTCAGGAGGTGGACGAGGCAGTGGTCCAACTGGTTAAGGACTGTGGGAAGAAGTTGACTAATACAATCAACTTGAAAAATAAGACGTTTCCGCAGGTGCCGGGAGTCCCTCCGGCGCAGGTGATCGTCCCGAATATATTACTCCCTGCGAATGCCCCCCCTGGGAGCCAGTGGGGTCTTGCAATAGCTGTACAGAATGCAGGCGCTGGCGCCCCCAATGCTCCCACAGCCAATGCACCCGGGCCAGCTCAATTCCAACCTGCCCAGGCTGCTGGTCCATACCAAATCCCTCCTCCCCCGCCGAATCCCCAAGGGCCAATACAACTTCCTTTGCTAGCGTCTGGAAATCCTAGTCCGTCAGGAAGCACTGGACAGAATATGCCTCCCCCGGCGATGCGCCCTCTCAAAATGCAGTTGCGCTCGTCTGCTAGCACACTCAAAATATCAGGTGCTGCATCGGCGACTAACCCACAACAAATGTTTCCTCAGGTCGTGGTGAATAACCAGCCACTAAACAATCCTCCTCAGACAGCCGGTAGTGCAAACCAAATCCAGCCTCCCCCGCCGAATCCCCACGAGGCACACCAACCTCCCTCTATGGTGTCTGCCGGTCCTGGTCCGTCAGGAAGCACAACGCAGAATAATCCTCTCCCGGTGATTGCCCCTGCGATATTAAGATTGCGCTCGTCGGGAGTCAGAATGCACAAAATGGGTGCTCCTCTCATGAATAACCCTCCGCAAATCCGACTACCTGCCCCCTTAACTATCCTTGGTACGCCTGCGCCGGCCACTTATGAGGCCCAGATAATTCGCCATGCATTAGATCAGCCTAATGTAAGGCAAAACGCGCCAGATATATGTGATGTAAGGCAAATAAGTGCGTGTTTTTCGAAATTACCCCAATGATTTGTGTGGTGACTTACTAACAAATGAGATACAGAGTGGAGGGCTCTACTTGGTCGCCCACGGGCCCTGCGCATTGTTTGGCAATGACATCCGGTTGATAGCGATGCACCGCGACCCAATTATCGCATCCTCTATTGGCGCTATCCTCATATCAATGGTGTGGATTTTGCAGAGTTAAATTCATATGACATTGGGGGCTTGTCATCGGCAATTTTAAGATGTGTACCCTCG
>Ga0307509_10001984_pt1 | contig 33766 bp, 46 predicted proteins | sample 10_EM_MG_FD_202245 | JGI IMG/M metagenome (GOLD analysis project Ga0307509, IMG submission 202245) | Populus trichocarpa ectomycorrhiza microbial communities from riparian zone in the Pacific Northwest, United States - 10_EM | ecosystem: Host-associated > Plants > Roots > Unclassified | place...
TCCTCCAGGCGACCACAGAAGTCGTCTCGGAGGTCCGTGTAACATTCCCATAATTCTCTTGACCTTATGCGAATGTTCTCCCGAAAGGTTACCCTGCCTAGTAGAGTACCTCAAGGCTACTCAACTACCCCCTAGGCCTTCTCCTAGGTTTACCAGCTATTTGTATAAAGTATACGAGACCATACCACCTCAGGTTACCTCTAGGTTTACCATTTTGGCTAAGGTGATAGTGATTGTAGCTACCTATTGTAGGGTCATTACACAGAGAAGGGGGAGGATAATAGATTCACCCATAGAGAGGTCTCTACCGAGCTCAGAGCTTGTGGGGAGGGGGACCACATCGTTGAAGCCCAGCTTGTTGAGCGTTTCCCCAAGGAAGTTCCTCACGTAAATGATCTGTTCCGAGGGAGGGGAAGTAGAGCTGGACCTGGTAGAGGGCACCGAGGAAGGAGGGAGAGGGAAACCCTGGGGGGCACCATGGACAGACATTCTTGCAGCTCACGAAGAGTGCTAGGCGTAGTGCAGCTCACTGAGAGTGCAAGGGGAGGCAGCTCACTGAGTGTGCAAAGTATCGTGAGATTTTGTACCAGAAGCAATGTGGTGTTGAGAAATGTAGGTGTAGGGAGATAGCGGAGGCGAAGCTTGTCTAGATGAAAGGAAATCCACCCCCCTTTATATATCTATCTGATGTTACACGAACATTATTAATACCCAAGGAAACTTCTAGAATCCACCAGTTCATACAGGACCGTTCTATTACGAGATAGGAAATCGTACATTTTAACAGCAGCAGAAGCAGGAGGAAGGTGTGAAGAAAGAGCATGCAAATAAGGGCAAGGATGTAAGGGAGAAGGAAGAGTTGGACATAACTCTAGGAGAGGAGGAAAGGATAAAGGAGACCGAAGCTGAAAAGGGGGATGCACAAGGATCCTCTGAAACCCAAGACACCTTGGATAAAGCGAATAATTTAGCGGCGGATACAAATAGCGTAAAGGCCGCTAAGAGTTCGCCCCCCAAGATAGGTGCTCGAGCATCAGCTCGCATCATGGCTAGGGAGGACTCTAAAAGCAATCCTGGGAGCGGCCCATAGAACTCTGGCTCTGCGGCTGAGGAAACCCGGAAACAACAACCACTGCACCCAAAGAAAGAAACCGCTCCTGAGAGAAAGGCCAGATAGAAGGCAGCTGCGAAGCAAAGGAACAAAGGGAACGCTCTTAGCACTGAGGATGCAGAATTAGAGAAAGGTACGGCTGTTACCGGTATCTCAACGGGCATCAAGGAGCTCTATGTTTAGAATTCCGCTTTTGTAACATTTCTACGTTTGTACCACTTCTTTTGGTTCTCTTTGCTTTTAAAATTCAATTTTGGGCGGTTTTATTATAGCTCAGGCTGAACCACGACAAAAGTCGGACAATTGATATCAATACACCATTTCCACGACGAAATGCCAGTGAGAAAAAAAAAGAACCTGAATCATGTCGCAACCTTCATGCCCCTAAACCAGCAAAGAAAAAAAGCCGAACCCAAGCAAAGAAAAAAAACCCCCAGACGAAACAGAAAGAATGTCGATTCGAGTGTAAAATCACTGGGAAGTGACAGAGGAGGAGGAGGCCTCCCCTCCGGCCTTGGGCTTCTCACGGTATGCCAAGACATGCGCCTATTTCAGACAATGTTAGTCGGTCTCAGAAAATGACAAGACTCGGGGCGTAGCACAAACCTCAAGACCTCTCCAGTTCGCACCGACAAACTCATTGACCTTAACTCCGTCCTCGAAGAAAAGGAAAGTGGGCATGGCACGGATGCCCAATTGAGCAGTAACGTCGGCGACTTCGTCGACGTCCATCTTGAAGAATTCAACACCCTTAACCTCGCGAGAGAGTCTCTCGAAGTGTGGAGAAATCAGTTTGCAGGGACCCATGGATAATGTCAGTATACCGTAGTGTCAATCATTACCGGAGGGTTTGTATTAGTTTCACTCACCACACCAAGTTGCGTGGCAGTCGATGATGACGACCTTGTTCTTGATGGCGTTCTTATAATCCTCGGAGTTTTAAGAAGTGTTAGCATTCTTCAGATCATAAGGGGGAGAGGATTTAGGAGATGCCCTCGATCCTACTTACTTCTTGATGACATGAACCATGTTCATGGATGTGTAATGGAAGTTTTTGGTAAAAGTCTTAGGTATAGAAGGGTGAAGTGAGGATGTTAGAGTCGTGGTAGGGAGAAAGGAGGATGAAGTGTGGAGTAATGAGAGTGATCTTATAGTAGATTCAGAGTGAGTACCTCTAAGTGTCGTAGGCGTATAGGCAGTGTGTGTGTTTGTAATAGATCCACCATCTGCTTCTAAGCCCTCGTAATCCGAGATCAAACACCCCAAGAAGAAATAGTATAATCCAGATAGAGTACAACCTACGATAGCTACCCTCAGTAGTTCTCATTAACTGGTATTCATCAATTGGTTAACCCACTCTGATGGGCCTATCGTGGTTTGGACAGTGATTTCTGTTGTCATCCCTTCTGGTGGACCCCCGAAGGTTCACAATACCGCAAAAACTCGAATAATCGAAATGTGTGCTATGATATTAGAGTTGCCACACCTCGAAAGGTCAGGTGTTTTTTATTTTTTTATTTGCCTCGAAGCAGGCTTCTTGTGATGTTTTTCGCCCCTTTTCCAGAGGAGGAAAACTTAGACTACATAGCACATTGTCAGTTTATTTGGGTTCTTATGGGTCTCATATCGTACGAGCACAATAATTACCGGTATTGGTGCTGGTCTGTAAGCCAGCGGCTAGGGTTCGGAATGTGGAGCACTAAAACTTAACTCCGCCTTTCCTGATCTTATAAAATCTCATTAGGTAGAGGCGTTGAAAATTAGTCATAAGTTTCAAACGTTTTGCATCCTCGTGACTGTTGTTGAGAGAGTTCGTGGGGAAAACTTTCCGAGGGCGGCTTTCCGCCACACACCAGGTAAATAGAAACGACGGAAACGACGAGAGCGTCAACGAGAGAGCACGAGCGGAGATATAGAGCTATACCCGTATGAGCAGAGCTTCCACTACTTAAGTGATCTTTAGCTAGCGACCTCCATAGAAGAACGTACACACCTCACCTTTCCTCCCGTCAAGACCTCCACCCGATCATAGCACCTCCATCACCTGGGTGGATATTCGTTCTTTCAGAACCGTGAACATGGCACTAGAGCTAGAGGACTTTCGTCTTCCCTCGTACCGTATGACACCACTTTCATGGGCTGCCTATGGTGGTCACGAAGCAGTCGTTAAGATGCTGCTTGAGCGGGATGATGTCAAGCCCAACACTGTTGATCGGTTTGGTGAAACACCACTCTTCAAAGCAGCAGAGGAGGGACATGAGGGAGTGGTGAAAATGCTGTTGGGGCGAGGGGATGTCAACCCCAATACTGCGAATCGAAGAGGGGAAACACCGATCGGAATAGCCATCTGGGCGGGGAATGAGGGAGTCGTGAATATTCTACTAGAACGGAATGATATTAATATGGATCCTGGGAGGGGCCGGGCTGGTGGAACACCACTCTTGAAAGCAGCCGGCAACGGGCGCGAGGGAATCGTGAAGATGTTGTTGGAGCGCAACGACGCCAACCCCAACACTGTGAATGATGAATATGGCTTTACACCACTCTTCGAAGCCGCCTGCGCGAATCACGAGGGAGTGGTGAAAATACTGCTGGAGCGAGGGGACGTTAACCCCAACATTGCGAGCGTAAATGGGGAAACGCCACTCTTCAAAGCGGCCGAGTACGGGAACGAGGGAGTCTTGAAGATGCTGCTAGAGCGCAAAGATGTCAATACCGAACTTGCAGATAATTATGGCCGAACACCACTCCAGATAGCAGTCTCTAAGGGACATGAAGGAGTCGTGAAGATGCTGCTAGGACGAGAGGATGTTAATCCCAATACTGCCAGTGGTTATGGAGGAACGCCGCTCTCCATTGCTGCTAGGAAAGGGTGCGAGGGAGTCGTCAAGATACTGCTGGAGCGCAACGATATCAACGCCGACCCTGCTCAATATGGCCAAACACCACTCCTCATAGCCGCCTGGGAGGGACACGAAGGAGTTGTGAAGATGCTACTGGAACGAGGGGGTGTTACTCCCAATGCTGCCGATGATCGTGGAGAAACAATACTCTTCGGAGCCGCCTCGTGGGGGTGTGAGGGAATCGTAAAGATATTGCTGGAACAAGTGGGTGTCAACTCCGATATTGCGAACCTCGCTGGCGAAACAGCACTTTCGCGAGCTCTAAAGAGCGGACATCATGCTATTGTGAAATTACTATCCGAGCATAGAAATATCATTCCCCCGTTAGATGGTGATGAATTTTCAGCACTTTCCTCGCCCGAAGGATCAGATCTAGACAAGCTCCCTTCCAAAACGATTGCCTTGGTTTCAAGGCCAAAGCTCAGCACGTACGCCCATCCCTCGGATTTCCATCTGATCAACCCCAGACCATGTGCTAGTCGAATTGTATTGAATGCGATAATTAAGCTTGAGAAAAACTGTTCTACGAGCTCGGGTCTTACCTTCACAATATATCACTCGAAATTCGTCCGTCTGCCCGATGGGAGGCTAGAAATGTGTTAGCGAAGGAAGGTTAGAGGGATCGAGGGAGTTGGTAGTTGGCAATGGATGGGTTCACTATGTATGAGAAGTGGCTGTGAGATGGTCGGTGCGATAAAAATGGTTGAAGTTTGTTGATAAGTAGATGATCCAATGCTCAATTAAATTGCTGGAAGCTTGTATCTTTCACGCGATTAATTACGAATAATCCCTCTTGCCGCTCGTTTTCTTACACTCCCAACATTGACAAAGCACATCCCATGCTAGAAGTGCTTCATGCTAGAACAGAATTCGGCGTCTCTGGATATTTCGTCGGGCTCTCTCTCGAGCTCATCCAGCACCTCTCCACTCCTACCATCAGGCCTTGTCCGGCAGCCCGCAAAGTAAAAGTAAAAACATGCAACGGCGCCATTTTGTCCTCTGGCCCGACCGCACAAGCTGTCTATCACCAGTGCACTAACATCGCACCTTGCCAGTACTTGCTCCTTTTCTCCCCATCCTTGACATTTGTTCTTGTTGCCTAATAAAACTCTTCCCGATCCCCAGATCTCCACCGTGAAACGAGACTGCGCTATCGGGCTGACGCCCTAATACCCACGTACTTGCCGAATCCCCCGTTTTGCAATAGCAATCCCCTTCATTTGCGACTTGGGGGCCCCGAATACCCTGATGCCGTAACCCAGGATCAAGTAGGGATAGCTAGGCTAGGATATTAGATTGGTTTCAGCCCACGGTAAAGTTATTCGGCACCTTATTTGTGTCCAAGGCGTTAGTGTTGTTGCTGAAAGACTGTGGCATTGTCTGTTCCTGGTGGTTAGGGAACTGTAGATGGGTGGTGAGAGAGGGTAGGCAACCGGAATTCCTGAACGCTGAAGAAAACCGGGCCTTTTTTGTTTTAGAACCTATAGATACCTCTAGACTATCCAATGAGTATCCCCAAAATTTATGCCGGCAACACCCGGCCAATGTTTACCGCATCCGTAACTTAGTAGGAAATGCCACTCTTGTTTAAATTCTATGTATGATAGCAGCATAGCACAAATTCCACACCTTTAGGTTACTATGTTGCCCGTCCAAGCTCCAGCAACCCCCGGTCTTGGCGAAAAACCGGAGAACAGAGAAAATACAGTAGACTAGTCCTTAAAGGGGAATGCAAGCGAAGGCTTGGAAGGTGCCCTCGCTTTAGGTGAGGGTAATAACGTGGGTGAACACAGATGCGCACATATTGAAGACATTTTTACCGGTACGGTAGCACCGCCGTAAGTATTTCTGCACAAAAAAAGTTCGAATTCATTACCGGAGATCATCATCAACACTCAACGTGAGGCTGCAAAAAGTGCAAGTTACGAACTTTTTGGTAATCTAAGCCCACCTTGGTTAGACTTGCCGCCTGGCACTCCACAATAATACTATGCAGGGCTAGCCGCTGTTCTTCGGAGAAAGCATCTTTATTCGATCATCATTCACGACCCGCGATCACTTCCAACGTAACATACAGTACGATCCTGTGCATTTATTTTATTATAAATAATAATTCAAATACATATAGACCTATTCCCCCCCCCCCCCCCAACCAAAGGAAACGACAAAATTATCAATAATAGTATCCAATAACGACTAAACGCCGGATCAGTGATACTATATTAACAAGCTTAGGGACACACTTACACATAAGGAAAGCCCCCACTCACCGACTACTACCACAAGAACAAAGCTTTCACAGCACCACAGCCCCCATACAAACCGGGGCGACCATTTAAATCCCGCACTTAAACCCACCGTCCTAAAAACGGTATAAACACCCCCTAAACCCACTACCGTACCATATACGGTAAAAACAAGCAGACGTCCCATAACTAAAATATATACCCGCAACATAACATCATACAGCACAACCACAAACCCACGATGCCCCAAGCCTCCACCATTTAATCTCCAATCCCCCCCTCCGATGCCGCTTATTCATGCGCCCTCCCCTGCCATCAAGCCCGGACGCATCGCACCACAGCCCATACCCGTCCACATCGCAGTGACTCATTCCCGAGTGACAACCCATGACCACGACATCACTCGAATATATTGAGGCTAATAAGAGTTAGAGTAGATTACGTAATCAAAATGAAGCCAACATTTCTGGAAATTAATTAATCAATGGGTCACGAGGGGCGGTGCCGCACCGCCAGGTCCATCCATCCATCCACCCATTCGCTCCCCGGTGAGGGCGGGTTTTTTCTTTTCGCGAACCCACCAAGCGAGCCGGGTGGGGTGGGTGGTATTAGGGTTTGCCTTAACTTTATCGCAACGGCACGACATCATACAGTACCGGTACGGTACGAGTGGAATGGGATGGGATGGGGAGATGGAGTGGCGGGAATGGCGGCGGTATCGTACCGTAACGGCCTGGGTGGAAATAATAAAAAACAATACAAGTACGATGCGATGCGGTGGTTCGGGAAGAGGGGGGACTGGGACTGGATGGATGGCTTTTCGGAGGGGGCACAGTGCTGTATGGTAACTTACCGTGTTCTGCAGGTTTGGGGTAATCTAAGTGGTCATAGTGCCCGTAAGTTAGTCGTGCGATCTTGACAAAGTTGAAGTCCAACCTTTAATATCGTATTGTTGTTGTAGACTATTGCACTTTGCCGTCCTGGATGGTAATTTGATATTATGCGAACCGTAAATTTACTGGTCGAGCATGAATTAGCCAACCGCGGAATCTCGAATCCTCGAACCGAGTGCTTGATGCTGTGTTGTTCTGGTTACCTCTTCTGGTAAGGTCGGTCCAGTCGTTTAGGGGGTTGCGATAAAGCGGTTCGCATTTTGCCCCCCTTTTTCCGGAGGGGGAAATTCTGGATTGTCAATGATGGCACATGATTGAATTATACTGTACGGTATTTGAGATTCTACTCGTACTATACTCGTGCAATACGGGTATGCAGTGGAATACCGGTATGGTATGAGTGGCAGGTGGCGTATTAGTTGGCCGTTTGGTAAGTATCATACTGTAGATCCTCAACGGCAGTGCGGAGTGTGCTGTAAGGAGAGAGTCTTGAGTGCTTGGGTTTCCGGATTGTCCGGTCTTTTATTTTTCCCTTCCTTCTTTGTCCGGGGAACCGGGCGCGCGCTCCACTTGCCCAGATGTCCACTTCTGCTCGCCTATTCACCTGGTGGCTGTGTTGTGCAAAAATAGCTTTTTCCCTCCCTCCCCCTTTCGAATGTCTCGGTTTCTGGATGCAGGGTTCGGTTGGGCGTGGCTAAATGCAGCAGTATTTGAGTGGAGGCGGGGTTCTTGGATAACCAAGAAAGTAACGCAGGCTCGTCTGAATTTTTGGAGGCTTGTTCTTTTCTCCTTTTTATCTTTTGTCGTTGGTTCTGGAAGCTGAGTGAAATGTTTGGTTGGGTTGTTTATGAGAGCTCAGCTATCATACGATTTTTACCGACTGGAGTGCACTTTGCTCATAACAGGAGGGGGAGGCGAGTGCAATAGTGAAGCTAGGCCGTTTCAGGTGGAGGGGGATGAGTGGATGGATAAGGGAGATGGGTTTGGGGATTTTTCTTTTTGCTTCTTCATTGTGCTGCTCGTATCTAGCATAAAATATCTGAAAATGAGACTACAGTACCGTAGGTTGTCTTCGCTGGTCGCATGGTTGTCTTTGCGTAACAATGGCCGTATTTCGGGGGACAAAAAGTACGGGCGTGTGCATCGTGGGGGCTTTCGGTGGGCGTGATAGATCGGGTCTCGTGAGGCTGTGGTGGTGTAGATATCCTCGAGGACGGTACCGGTACTCGTACTGTACTCGTACTGTACGATATGTGTTCAATCACAGACTATTTTTTTTTTTTTTTTTTGCTTTGTTTGTTTGAGTCGCCTGTCGGCTGGGGCTGTGGATCCCACTTTCACTCAATCACAGGGTGGGCGGGCGTCGATGGGGGATGCAGTGGTGTTGGAGGAGGTGGGGCGGCAAACTTTCAGATGGGGTATCATACCGGTATCCATTGCATTACTCGAGTGCTACAGCATCATAATATGTGAGGCCTTTCTTTTTTCTGTTTTCGCTTGGTTAAAAGCGCCATCCCCGTTGGAAGCAAACGCTTTTCTTATTAGTTTGCCCCCAACCGCCCCTTGAGTTTTCCTTTACTCGAGTACAAAATCGGATATTATGGAAACTCTCCAACAACCGTTTTGCTAGACTTTGGCATAAGTGAGGACAGAGGGGGAAGAGTCGCGCAATTATCAATTCACCATAATATATCAGTGCTGTATTTCTCTTTTCTTCGCCAAGACGGGAGTTTTTATTTTATTTTATTTTGTCTCCATTTCGTTGGGCAGGGAAGATCTTCCCTTCCGATTTTCACTTTCGACACCTGCTGGGTTAAGGGGGAAGAGTGATTGGAGGCCCCTGTCCGCTGCTGTCAGGCACCAAATTTCCTCTTTCCACGTTTGGAACTTGTCAAAGGCTGTAGCCACACACGCGTCCTGTCCAACCAGCGAGCCGAGTGAGTGTTTCCTTGCCCCGTGAGACAAAGAATACCGCCAGAAGAGAGATTCTATGCTGTTGCTAGGATTGGATCACTTGCTGCCGCTTTGTTCCTGCTGTGCTTTCTTGCTGTGCAGTACTCGTCCGTCCAACTAAACCCTCCCTTTTCCTCCATTCCCTCCCTCCCTCCCCCTTCCTTTCCTTCCTACTCTTTCCTCTCGACCTCAATTCACCCCTCCCCCCTCGTTCAACATCATCTAACCGCCAACTCCCCTCCCCTCCCCTTCTCCCCTCCCCTTCTCCCCTCTTTACCTCTCTCTCCTTCTGTTTCGTGTCCTTTTTTTCTTGTCACTCTCACACTCTCTCAGACCGACAAACTCTTTCTCCTATTGCATTGCATCTTCTTCTGTGAAGCGCTTCTTCTCGCTTTCTCTCTCTTTCTTCTACTCTCACTCAATCACTTCACCACTTTACACCACTGCATCTTTTATTACCCTCTCTTTCTCTCTTCATTCTTTCAGCTACCCCTTCCTTCCCTTGCCCTCAAACCGCAATATCTCCCGATACTGATTTACATTGTTTCAGGGTTATTTGTGAGTTTGCTTGGTAACTGTGAACACACTTACTACCCAGACCCCCCCCCCCTTTCATTCCAGGGGTTCGTTGAAACTCGCCATCAAGTATTCAACGCACCCTCGCTTGGAACAGCGGAATCGAGTTCTTGTGGTTGCAACAAACAAAAGGGGTCATCGAGACTTGGGAATCCAGTGCTTGGTTTCCCATTTTTTCTTTCCTTCTTTCCTTTTCCCATTCTTTTTTTTTTTTCCATTTATTCAAAGCATAGACACGATCCCGATGTTATCACGAAAATCCCCCTCAGGCGGGTCTGCCTTTTCAACATCATACACATCTAAATCACCGTCGTTATTACTATCCGCATTTCTCCTTTTCTTTGCATTCGGAGCCCTGCCGGTTCAGGCTACCGATGTGCTCGAAACTAATGGATTCTCAACATGTCTCGCGACTAGCGATATCAAGGTCGATAAGATGAACGTCAGGTACGATAGGGCAAATGGCTTCGTGACTTTCGATCTTGCTGGCTCTTCTTCGAGGGAGCAAAAGGTGAAGGCTGTCTTGACCGTGACGGCCTATGGGAAGCAGGTCTATGAGAAGACAATTGATCCCTGCGTTCAGGGGATCGCTCAACTATGTCCTTGTATGTTGCTCTGGACTATTTTACGCGTGGTTTTGCTTTTCTTTTTTCATTTCAGTTTTGTTTTTGCTTCGACGGGATGGGTTGCTGATGGTTGCTTTAGTGCCTAAAGGAACCTTCGCTGCCAAGGATACAATGGATATCCCCCCTGCGTTCGCTTCGATGATTCCGGCGATCGCTTTCCAGGTTCCTGATCTCGATGGTATGGCAAAGTTGGAATTGAGATCTAGCGAAAATGACCAACAACTCGCATGTCTTCAATCTGTAGTGCAAAATGGAAAAACTGCGAGCCAGCCGGGTGTTCAGTATGTCACAGCTGGTATTGCTGCCGCTGCATTGGTTCTTTCTGGAGTTTCGGCTCTTGGCGCTGCTGGTGCCGGTTCAGGAGCAGGTCCGTCGCCAAACTTTGGAGACGTCATGTGCTGGTTTCAAAATGTTGCGATGAATGGGATGCTGTCCGTCAACTATCCTCCCGTTTATAGGTCATTTGTTAGCAACTTTGCCTGGAGCACCGGTGTCATTCCATGGGAGGACATGCAAAGGTCTATCGATAATTTCAGGAAGGTTACGGGAGGTCATTTGAAAGGGAACTCGATCGATGATCTCATGAACTCTACTTTGGTGTACAGCAGTGATAGCAGTACCGAAGCTGGCAATTCGACCGCCAATAAGACCCGTCGTGCATTGGATTGGACTGTGGCACAGATCTATGAGCGTGCGGTTGAAGTGAATGGAACATCGATTGCTGGCAACAACACCAATTCCACCTCGACTAATGGTGCTCAGGACAAGGTTATGCACTATGTACATGGCATCCAGGCATATGTTGAAAAATTGCAAATCCCTTCGGCTAATACTTTCATGACTGTCCTGTTGGTCTTTGCTATCGTCATTGCCGCAATCGCTGTCTGCATCTTGTTGTTTAAGGTTATCCTGGAGGCTTGGTCGCTGTTCGGTAGTTTCCCAAAGTCATTGACTGGGTTCCGCAAGAGATACTGGGGTTTCTTGGCAACAACCATCGTTAGGCTGGTGAGTCATTTGGCAAGATGTTTCCCGGTCGATTTATTAGCTAACTGGCGTCCAGGTGTTGGTGCTTTACGGAACCTGGACCCTGTATTGTCTCTACCAATTTAGGAATGGTGACTCATGGGGCGCCCATGTTCTTGCTGCTGTTACCCTTGCCGCTTTCACAGGCGTCCTGGGCGCCTTCGCCGTCCGTATTTTCATTCTTGCCCGCCGTCAGAAGGCCAGGGATGATGAGAATGAGGCTGCTGCATTAAAGGGTGACGGGGAGCACAAGCCCCATGACAAGTTATTTGAAGACAAGAAGAACATGCGAAAATATGGATTATTTTACGACCAGTTCAAGACCGACTTTTGGTGGATTTTCTTGCCGTTGATCATTTATGCTTTTGCTAAGGGTGCTTTCATCGCTCTTGGTGACGGTCACGGGCTTATCCAGACCGTTGGTCAGTTGGCTTGCGAGGTTGTTCTTTTGGTTTTGTTGCTCTGGAACAGGCCATATAATTCCAAGTCTGGAAATGTTCTCAACACAATCATCTCGGTTGTTCGTGTCCTGTCTGTTGTCTGCCTTATCATCTTTGTTGAAGAGTTGGGTATTGCAGCGGACACCAAGACTGTTACTGGTATGATTTTTTTCTTCTTTTCTTGGATATTTATTTTGCTAATTCCACTTCCAGGAGTCGCCCTTATCGTTATTCAGTCAGTCCTTACTGCTGCCCTCGCCATATGTATCGCCATCAACGCCATTATCGTCATGTGCAAGGAGAATCCACATGACAAAAGACGCAAGGAGCTTAAGGAGCTTAAGAAGCAGCGTGAAGCTGATACCTTGACACCATTGGGTCCTCGTCACTCGATTCTTGGTGCACCGGCCGGGCATGGTCCTGACGGCAAGGGACGCTATTCCGCTACCGCACGGGATGATTTTCTGTTAAATGATTCTAGTGGGCGAACGGATTACCCCCTGCATCACATGACTCCCGCACCTCCACCACAGCATCCATTCTCTCACAACAGGAGCGCAAGCTCTTCTACTGATAGACAAGGGCTGATGGGCTCGGCGGCGCCAATGCCACTTGCGCACGGGAGACATGATAGTCATGCGGGGTATGAGGAGTATCGGGGCGGCGCACCATATCGGCCGTCGGGCCAGGGGTATTGATAGGAAGTAGCATTGGGGAATAGGAAGAGGTGATGGCTATTGGAGACATGGAACGGAAAAGTCATGAGGAAGGGATCGTCTTCTTAGCGTCTAATTATTTCCCAAGTTAATTTCCTTCATTTCAAACAACTTTTTTCTTTTATCATTTTATCGTTTTTACATAGGTGGTTTTGTTTAATTTCAAATCAATAACTTTGTCCCTCCCATACCTTCTGACTCATCCACCTTTTTGTAGTTTATTGAGGTATAGACGGATGGATATATGGATAGATTGGGAGTGACTAGCTATTGGGTTTTCATCTCGTTTTTTGTTTATTACCAAGGGTTTTCTCGTCGTATGACGTATCCTACCTAGCTGCTATATCGTGGGGGTATGTACTCTTGGAGATCCTGTATTTTGTCACTTTTCCTGCATAAACTTTCGATTCTTTCCCATCCCCCTTTTCCCCTTCATTTCCTTCGTTTCGGTGGTTGGTTGGTTCGGCTAGTGGCTTTCTTCGTCTTCTGGCATTCTTTTCCTAATTCTTCCTGTTTGTAGGTTCTAGTTATACCCACCTTTCTTTGTTTTACCTTGTTTGGTGGTGGGTATCGGCGGGGATGTTTGCTTGGAGATATCTTGAGTTAAATATTATATGTGGGGATTCTTTTTGGGACTCTTTTGGTAGTGGGTGGGCATATGGATAAGGAGGGATGAAGGGATTGAAATGGATATCGGCACACTCTTTCCAATATCGATTGTTTTGGGGTGAGGTGAGGGGACAATTGTAGTATTGGTGGTGGTGGAATTCAAGTTTTGTTCGGTTGATGATTGCCCTCGCTTACATGGGTGGTAGTCTAAGGCGAGAGGGGGTTTTTGTGAATGCACTGAACGCACTTTTTTTCACGAACCACACTTGCGAAGACATCTAATATTATTGTATCCTACTGTCTCCCCCAAAAAACGGCCTATTATGTACTGTACTGTCTGGATCACCCGGATGGGTCGCTTCCCTATGCCCACAACCAGGCATTTCTTGCTTGCCCCGACAAGACCCCCACCGTCAGTCTGCCGGGGGCGCAGCAAGCCCAAAACGGACACACACGAACACTAGAGAAAGGAAGATTTATAATACATAAAACACTAGAATGAGCCAACACATTATGGAAAACAAACGCCAAGATCCAAGGTCGCTAGCGTGGGGGACCATGCCATGATAGCTAAACTGTGCCTTATAACTCTCAATTCAACAAATAGGGATTTCTACCCCAACTCCGTAACCACTCTGCAGCACAACATAAACACAATGTATAATACCGTATGTCCATCTCACAAAGGCACTGTTCCAAGCAGTCCCACGAAAGCCCCCACTATGCAAGTAAGGGTGAGGGGTGCGGAAAAGTACGATAGATGGGGTAGGTAGCTAAATGTAGTAACATTCCTTTCTCCCGCTCGACCCGGGAGGTTGATTTCTTTTTTCTTTTTTCTTTTCTTTTTCCCTGGTGGGGATTTCTTGCCGCTATGAGGGTAGTTGGTAGTGCTGGTGCTTATGTATGCATGCTGGTAGGTAGGTAGTCGATCTCGTCGATTTATGGCTGGTTGGCGGGTGGGGGGGTTATATATATGTATAATATATAATATACCTTTTTAAGGAGAGAGGTAAAGGAAGGGACTTGGTAATGGTTTGGTATTATACCGGTATATATATATATATGCGCTTTGACAGTTGTAGTGAGTGAGTGAGTGGCTATGAACGAGTGAAACTTCCCCCCCCATCCCCTTCCAAGGGAAAAAAACTCCGGGGAAAGAGGAAGGAAGGAAGGAAGGAAGGAAGGAAGGAAAATTTTCTCATGCTCGGCGGTGGAAAAAAAGAGGAAGAACTTGGATCGGAAGGGATTGGACTAGCGAGCGGGAGAATAGGAACGAATAAAAAAATAAAAAAATATGATAACCAGGAAGTGAAATCCTTATCCGGTATAGCGGGGATATATTATGCTATATACCCTGTAATCACGCTAATCCGTGGTGTTGTGGCTAGTTATCATAAAAGTAGTTGGAAATGATGCCTCCCGGTGGTAGCAGGGTCAAACCTGATAAGGAGTATGTATGATAAGTGGAACGAAGGATTTACGCGGCCGCTTATTGTGTGTGTATACTGGAAGGCAAGGATGAGAGAGAGAGAGAGAGAGAGAGATTAAAGGTTCAAATAGGAGTCGTCGTATTTAAGACCAGTTTTCATTTGGCTGGGTTGCTACAGGTATTGAGGAAAGAACGTGTTAAGCCAGATAAAAAGGAAAACATGAGAAGCGAGCTCTGCAACCAACAACAGACGAGACAACCTCATGACTAAGCTTCCATGAACAACTCAACAAGTTCTACCCGCCGAGTGATACATTGTGGGTCACTCGGGGAAGGTCAAGGAGATTTCTGTTGAAAAGGGAATATATTATAGAGAAAAGGTAGGTTCCCTAAAAATCCATTGACCCCTCCACCCCCCCCCGACTATCTCTTGCGAGAAAAGGAGTACCAATATACTACACAACAGGTATTTTTTTTAGCAGTCATACCGGACAATCTGTCCTATATACAATACCAAGCCAGTTTTCCCTATGGTGAAGCACAAGCGACATCCATATTATACAGAACTAACCTGATATATGTATGGTTCACCCACCACCCACCCACCCGTAATCGGATCCCGGGAATCCAGATTTTCCAATAGATTGCTAGTCCGGCTTCCCATTCCTCCAACTTTGAGGAGGGCCACCCCCCCTCCTGTAGGTAGGTAGGTAGGTGTGTGCATATTCATGTGCTATCCTTTTTGGTTATATGTTTTTCTGTTGAGATTTGGGGTGAATGAGGCTGGCGTCCTGTGTGGCGGGCGGGCGCGGGGGGGGCGCGCTGTCTTGAGGATGGCTATTCCATAGATATGTTACTAATCCCCACCCTCGTTGCTGTGCTGGTTTTGCCATCGTCTTAGCAGCAGGGGAGGGGTGGCCTACCGCTCTCGTCCTGCGAGTGTGGTATTTTGAGTTCTCGCTGGCTTAAGGGGATATTAACCGACATGTTCGTACCTGTAACCCCGAGTTGAGTGAGGCCCGTGATAAGGCCTAGTGCACGCGAGGGAAGTGCGGGGTGGTTGTGGTGGTAAGGGATCTAAGAGAAAGCTAGTCTGGCACTATTTACCGTTGGAATGATTTTTTTCCCTCTGGGCTGGTTAGGGTAAAGTAAAAGAACAAGCAAGCAGGCGCCACCTGTATAAATACCGATTCACTCATTCTTTAGAGAGAAAGGGGGGGGGGTGAACACGAGTTGATATGGATGGTTTAAATCACCAGAACATCTCCAAATACTTATTCTACCTTATTCCCCTTGTCGGGAGAACTGGAAATAAAGCCATACAAATTTACAATCTCCAAGGAAAAAGAAGAGAAAAATGAAAAAAAGAAACGAGGGCCAGCATAAATTGACCCCACCCAACAAATCCCCAGTATCATAATATGTCAGCCTCTCTCCGATAGGAGCATCCGGATCTCGTTGTAACCTTCACCCCGCTTACATGCCCGCTGATGAGCTCTTGATTTACCAGCTCAATGCCTGGAGCGGCTATACCTTCTCCCAGCTTTTTGGCCTTATCATGGGCCCCGCGTAGTCTCGACTCCGCGCTGGATACAAACCCATGCGGGATAAACTGCTCAACAAGTTCTTCTTTGGGGCTGGCAAGGGAGCAGAGAATGTCCAAGTCTAGGAGGTGAGGGCGTAGACGTGTGCATATCAATTGTCAGAGCTGCCGCTCTGGTTGGGGAGCATCCTCATCCCCGTTACCGGACGGAGACGGGGGGGGAATTGGAGTTTGAGGGGGTGTAAGTGTGGCTCCGCAATTTAAACCTCTACTTCTTCCCGGGTCCTTACCCCGCGTTGGAGCACTTTCGCTAAACCCTATTCGATTGAAACTTGCAATATTCATAGGTGATCGGATATGGCTCCCTTTATTTCCTCTAAAGGAGCTCTGGCTGTCGGTTGTCCAAAATTATACATCCCTGAAAGGACTAGTTTTGGGTGTATAGGCGGAGGGCATTATTTCTGGAGAGCCGGGGTGGGGAGGTATCGGTGAGGAAGGAGGAATAGGATTTTTTTTCGAAGGTGAGTGCTTAGGGTTTTTAGCTAGGGCTATGAATGTTATTTTTAGAGGATCGGGGATAGTATCTGGGGATAAGCGTGGGGGGAGGAACGAGTGAATAAATAAGAGATCGAATGGATATATTGCTAGGTCCAAGGACAAATGAGTGGGTTGATAGGGTGGGTGTCGAAAGATGTCTTCGAACCACCTGTCTGGAGGGGAGAAGGGTTGAGGAGGGTTAGGGCCTTCGGCGCTGGACATTGATATCATTCTCAAAACTTCGTTTGCCTTCGGATGACGTATCCCCCCGCTTTTTTTCAGTAGGGAATGATATAAAAGTGGGGCCCTTTGCCCTCCACTTGTCCCTTGCCAAACCCCACTCATTCAACTCTCTCCTCACAGCTTTCTACTCGTAATTCAAATTTCCATCCAATTCTAGTGATCTAGTAGCATTATCACATATAAATCCTTCTGCTTTTTGCCACCTTCCCGTACTTAACCACTCCTGATTTTCCCTTTTTTTCTTCTCTAACTCAACCCTTCTCGTTTTGTTCTCTTTTCTTCTAGTGAACGATGAATCCTTTCCGATCATACCTATCACTACTCCTCTAGCTGAGAAGGGCAAGGCACTCCAGTCTTCTACAACAACCAAATTCTCAAGCCTCAGGAACAGTAGTGTGTTCACAATGGATTTCGCTCTGCTAGAGAGGGCCTCTTCACAGCCCGACTCTGAGCCTGAGAATCTTGAAGAACAGTTCTATTATGCTGGCCTGCCTTCTCTTCCGACCTCGGTAGGCCGCTCCAGTACCAATCCATGGGTGGCAGAGCGCGGATTGGGGGACTATCCCAAGCCCAAGATGCGTGAGACGGTTGGCAGGCATCCCATCAATGATGTCTGGGAAGGCAGCCTCTCTCATGAGGTTATCGAATACTTGGATTCGAAGAAGGTGGCTTGGACTAGCATTGATGTTGTTCGCATTGGATATGTGGAAGAGTCTATATGCTCTGTTATTGTAACCTACTCCTAAGTATCTTGAGAATCCCAAAGGGAACTCTGGAGATACCAGTAGGATAGGAGGGAAAGTCTCAGGGGAATATCTTCAAGAGATATAAGAAAGGTGAGGGACTAATAGAGTCACCATTCAACTTGTAGTATATTAAAGAAGAGTGTTTCTGTGAGGCTTGAGAGACTGAATGCATATGTAACAATCCTATCCTGTGGTGGTTAATGATGCAACAGGTAACAAACTTCTTACGTGAGGGTCTGGAACTATCTTATAGTTCTCTTTCGATGCGCGAGTGTTCTTCTTTCTGAGATTATCTTATAATCTCTTCTTTCGTTCTTAGACTATCTTATAGTCTTCGTATCTCACACCAATGTCTGATTGGGGAGAGATGGAGAGGGACCTTGTCTTACAAGGATCGTAGTTGTTCTGACACTAAGAGCTGAGGTTGCTTGCATACAGGCGAGAGGTAAAGGTAAAGAGTATATTGTAAGAAAGTACTTAGATTGTTTGCTTGAAGAGCTCTAACTACTGTGACCGTTTTATTTTTTTTATTTTTTATTTTTTTTAAATCATATGTTCATTGTTTCTACGGTACAAGAAATGACATGCATCTTTAACGATATGGCCAAAACAAAACAGAAAATCAAACTAACAATCAACAAAAGAAACAAATATAAGCATTTCCCCCAAAGCGACCAATAAGCGTCGCAAAGCAGCCGTAGCTAAAATCAAGGAAAGTATAAACCGCTTAACTGGCCTCAAGGGCCAGGGGCGGATGGGGCGGTAAACTAAAAGAGGGGGTTTGAAGGGGTGTGGAGGGAGGCAGTGAGTGGGGGCATCCCAGGGGGAAACCAGTGGTGGTGGTGCGAATGAACTCGGCCAGGGCAACGAGCAGCTGCTGGTCGGACCAGATTGGGGCCTCAGGAGCCAAGTCTGAGACCCCGTGGAGGAGGCGGGATCTTTGACGACCAGAGGAGGGGCAGGACAGGATGGTATGTTCGAAGGTCTGCTGGGCCTCAGAGCACAACGGGCAGGACGTGTCGGCATCAGGGTTGTCCCATGAGGGGTGAGCCGCGAGGTAACCTTTCCCAGAGCGCATCTGATGTATCCTGCCCGCAACAAACTTGCCCAAACCCATGAAGGGATGGGGGCGCGTTGAGGGCGGGTTGGGGTAGTATGGGGGGCTGGGGTAGCAGACCTGTCAGAGAGGAGGTGTTGTTTAGCCCTCAACTTGAGGCGAGCATAGGAGGGGACAACCCCCGGAACTGGGGGCAGGTAATCAGTTAAGTGGAGGGAGATGGGTGGTAACGTAGAGACGTCGTGTACAAGGGGGACGGCCATGTAAGCCAAAGCTGTGATGGCGTTGTGTCGGTATCTTGGGTTCTTGGCCTTGTCCAGAGCAGAACGCCAGTCGAGGTGGAAGAAGAGGTAAAGTTGGGAGGTAATTTTCCCACGCGCTAACAAGGCTGCACGGTGGGGACGGACTTAGGGAGGCGTGCTGTGGCAGGGTTTATCTCCGGAGGGGAGCAGATGAGTCTTAGGCCAGCAAGGCGGCGTTGGTGGCGTACCAGAACAGGTAGCGGGGGAAGCCAGGCTTCCCTGTACAAACATGTTATGTTGGTGGAGGAGAAACAGTTGGTGATCCACCTACAGACCCAATGCCAGAAAACGGACATCGGGCCCATGATAGACGGGGGAGGGTTCCAGACAGCGGACCCATATAGAAGAATTGGGGCAAGGAGCGAACGCGCCAAGGAGAGACAAAGGTAGGGTGGAAGGCCCATCCCGGCGGGGGAGAGGCGGCGAATCGTGGCTAGGGCGGCATTTGCAAGTGTGTACCGCCTGGAGAAGTGGGACCTTGGGTCAAAGGCGGGGGTGAAGATGAAGCCCAGCCACTTCAGGCGGGATTGTGGGTAGAAGAGCTGATCATCCAGTTGCACTGGGAGGGAGCATGGCGGCTCATTGTTCCTCGTGGTTCTCCAGTGGATCAGCTCAGTCTTAGGAACGGAGAAGGAGATGTTGATTGGGGAGGCCTTTCTTTTGAGCGCTGAGAAGGACTTCTGAAGGAGGCGAACGTTGGTTCTGTAGGAGGGCGAGGCCACTGTAACAGCAAAGTCATTGACGTAGGAGACAATAAGTGACCTGGGGATTTCCAGATGGAGGGAGGAGACGTATATGACAAACAGAAGTGGGGAGATGGGGGATCCTGGAGGGACCCCAACCGAGACAGGAGCGAAGAGGCGAGGAGACCCATGGAACGTCAGGCGGCAGGTGCGATCTCTGAGGAAGGAGCCGACCCATTGGACCCGGTATGGGCTGACTCCCCTTCTGTGGAGGAGAGAGAGGAGCAAGGGAGACTTCACGTTATCGAAGCCTCCCTTCACATCAAGGAAGAGAGTGGAGACTTTATAGTGGAGGCGGTGGAAGGACTCAACATTATGTTGTAGGATGAGTGCGGCATCAGCGGTGGATCTCCCAGGGAGGGATCCGCACTGCAGGGGGTGTATGAGGGAGCATGTCGCTGCTTGGGCTGAAAGGTGGGAGGCTACGACTCTCTCAAGGATTTTAGAGAGCGTTTGAAGGAGGACAATAACCCTGAAGGAGGAGGGTGAGTCGTATGAGGGTTTACCCGGCTTGTCGAGGACAATACCAAGTGCTTTTTTGAGGGAGGGAGGGTGAAATCCGTGGGCTAGCAGGGGGTCCAGGAGAGAAGGAAGAAGGGAGGGCTTGATGCGGTGTATAGATTTCTACACAGAGTAAGGGATGTGGTCGGGGCCAGGGGTGGAGGGGTTTGAGGATTTGGAGAGGGCCCTGGATATCTCTTTGGAGGTGAGTGGGGTATCGTCCTCATAACGCGTGAGGCGGAGGAGCGGGGGAGGTGGGGGTTTGGAGGGGAAGAAGTGGTCAAGGAGCGTTTCCGCTACCTGGGTGTAACAGGTTTAATCCTGTCTAACGAAAAGGTACAATAGAAGGCTAGCGGTTGACCGGCAAGCGCTAGGTCTAAGGGAGGCTTCAAGAGAACCGGAGATAAAGGGATAATAGTTAAAGTGCAAGTGGAGCTCTGAGATCGCCGTTCAACCAAGTATATTCATAAATCAAGAGTCGGCTGAAGTCTGCCGTTCTCCTGCTAGCCAGGAGATGAGTTTAAATACAAGAGTTCTCCCAGAGCGATAGTAATCAGATATCCTGCAACCACGATCATTACCGGGCAGTGAACCTTGCCCTGCATGTCCTGTGATCCCACATGAAACCTAAGAGTCATAACACTCCCTCAATGCTATCGTCAGCTTAGATGACCGTTCCTTCACTTGTGTTCCTAAATAAAACAATCAACATGCAAAACTAACTTAACACAAGCTACCGGGCCTTAATATAGCTCCGGGGCTGTAAAACAATCAAACTAATCAAAGTAAGCAAAGTAATCAAACTAAGTATAGGAAATCCTGCACTTCGCTCCTGTATACAGTTACTGGAACATGTATATATGTTACACTGGGCCGGGCCGGAGGTCCCTGGTAAGTCCGGGAACCTTTGTGGTGGCCGACCAAATGAGAATCGCTTGGCCATCCAGAGGGAGCGCGGAGTGGCCGAGGACAGGAAGTCCGACCAGTGTGTTCTCTTGGCCGAGGCGATGGCCTTAAAATATGTTCTTCTCGAGCTCTTTACATTGCTCCAGTTGAGGGGGGACGGGTCGAGGCGGGATGTCCTTGCAAATTTGTGATACTCCCTTCTCAGAGAGGATAGGTGAGGGGACCATCATGGCGTCGAGCGGGGGCACGGGCGCTTGCTTGGGGCATGGGAGGTTAGGAGGGAGGTAAGGCAGGTAGAGGAGATGTCCAACCATCTACTCTGGGAGTTGGGCGTGGGTCTCGCTGGGCAGGGTAGTGTGGTGAAGGTATCCAGTGCCTTCCCTACCGCGTCTAGGTCCAGGAGGGCCCAGTGTGGAGTAGGGGGGGTAGCATAATCGCGGGCGGTTTTAGTGTTATCACACATGGAACGTGGTCCGAACCAGTGGAGGGGAGGGGGGTGTCCCATGAGGAGACGAGGGGGGAGAGGGCGCTATTCTCGAAGGCCAGGTGCAGAACAGAAGGTCGCGAAATGGTGTCAAACGGGAAACGAGTATAAACCACGGGGGTGTTGAGAAGGTGGTACAGGACGTTGAAAACGGCATCAAAGTAGCGTGCGGAGATGATCAATTCCCTTTCGGATAGGGAGCGGCAGGGATCTGCTAACGGATGGTGGAGGTTAAAATCACCTAAAACCAGGTGAGGGTAGGAAAGAAAAGATAAAACCCGCTCGGGCAGTCTGGAGCGGTAGGGAGGACGATTTGTGCAAAGAAGGTACACAGAGGTGACCCTGAGGGAGCGGTGGGTGGATCCAAAAAGACGCTCCGGAGAAAAAACATCTACTGAAAGCATCTCTGAGGAGTCGTAAAAAACAGTTGAGCAGGACAAGTGCTGGTTCAAAGTACGAGAAACATAAATGGCTACCCATGGGCGGCCGGGAGGGGGGGGGGCGAAGGACATAAATCCCGGGAATGTAGGTAGAACCGAACTTCTGGACGGGGGATCTTGAATAGCAACAAGCAGAGGAGGATGAGACAGCATGGTAAAGCTGTGAAAAAGTGAGAGAAAAACATCCCAGCTCCCAAGGCAGTTATGTTCAACAATTGGAAAGGACGGAAAGACAGCACTGCTGTCGGTGTAACGAGTAAAGAAATTCTCCATTAATGGGCAGTGCCCTCAGAGGAGTCGGAGTCTAGGGATTCATCACCGCTCTCTCTTGGGGCGAGATCGGTGATGGTAATGGTGCATTGGCCTCTCTGCCTAGATGGAGGAGCATCGCGGAGGAGTACAGGGGCACTTCGGGTGAGAGGAGGGGCACCTGGTGTTGAACGACGGACCGTCGAAGGCCCAGCCTGGTCTTCAGCGAGATCCATGCTGTCTTGCGTCTGTCGAGATCGCACTTCCGGTGCCTCTGGAGTGGTCTTTGGGCATGAGGGGCAATCCCTGCTGCGTGCAGAGTGCTCTTCTTGGCAGTTAGGGCAGCATGCCACCGAGGATGGACAGCAGGCGAGGACATGTTGGAGATTGCCACCCTTAGGGCAGCAATGCTCTGCTTTGGTGTGGGAGAGCGAGCAGAAGGGACAGACTGGCAGTGTGCTGGGACAGCGGGTAGAGATGTGGCTGAATTTCCAGCATTTCTTGTATTGCGAGTTCTGAGAGGATGAGAACATCTGCTCCACTCTTCGGTTTTGGGAGAAGAGGTTGATGGAGGGGAGGATGGCGAAAGCGTCGGGCGGGTCACTGTGACAACCACTGAGGTTGCTGATTTTTGGTCGCGAGATTCTGGGTCTGGGTTAAGGTAATGCGCTGAGAGAATCTAACTAGTGTGGCTGTTTTTTTCTTTTCCTTTCTTTTTTTCTTTTTTTCTTTTTTTTTAAATCATATGTGCATTGTTTCTACAGTACAAGAAATGACATGCATCTTTAACAATATGACCAAAACAAAACCGAAAATCAAACTAACAATCAACAAAAGAAATAATCATAACCAGTTCCCCCAACGCGACCAATAAGTGTCGCAAAGCAGCCGTAGCTAAAATAAAGGAAAGTATAAACCGCTTAACTGGTCTCGAGGGCCAGGGGCGGAGAGGGCGGTAGACATAAAAAGGGAGTTTGAAGGGGTGTGGAGGGAGGGGGCAAGCGGGGGCATCCCAGGAGAGAAACCAGTGGCGGTGGTGCGAATGAACTCAGCCAGGGCAATGAGCAACTGCTGGTCGGACCAGATCGGGGCCCCAGGAGCCAAGTCCGAGACCCCTTGGAGGAGGCGGGATCTCTGATGGGCGGAGGAGGGGCAGGACAGGATGGTATGTTCGAAGGTCTGCTGGGCCTCAGAGCACAACGGGCAGGACGTGTCGGCATCAGGGTTGTCCCATGAGGGGTGAGCCGCGAGATAACCTTTCCCAGAGCGCATCTGGTGTATCCTGCCGGCAACAAACTTGCACAAGCCTATGAAAGGAGGGGGGGGCGTTGAGGGCAGAAAGGGGTATTATGGGGGGGCTGGGGTGGCAGACGAGTTGGAGAGGAGGTGTTGTTTAGCCGTTAACTTAAGGCGAGCATAGGAGGGGATAACCCCTGGGACTGGGGGCAGATAGTCTGTTAGGTGGAGGGAGATGGGTGGTAACGTAGGGGCGTCGTGTACGAGGGGGCCGGCCCTATTAGCCAAAGCTGTGATGGCGTTGTGCTGGTATCTAGGGTTCTTGGTCTTGTCCGGAGCAGAACGCCAGTCAAGGTTGAAGAAGAGATAAGGTTGGGAGGTAATTTTCCCACGCTCTATCAAGGCGGCACGATGGGGCGAGAACGTGGGGACGGACTTGGGGAGGCGTGCTGTGGCGGGGTTTATATCCGGAGGGGAACAGATGAGTCTTAGGCCAGCAAGGCGGCGTTGGTGGCGTACCAGAACAGGTAGCTGTGGATGACAGGCTTCCCTGTGCAGACAAGCTATGTTGGTGGAGGAGAAGCAGTTGGTGATCCACCTACAGACCCAATGCCAGAAAACGGAAATCGGGCCCATGATAGACAGGGGAGGGTACCACACAGCGGACCCATACAGAAGAATCGGAGCAAGCAGTGAGCGCGCCAAGGAGAGACAGAGGTAGGGTGGAAGGCCCATCCCGGGGGGGGAGAGGCGGCGAATCATGGCTAGGGCGGCATTTGCAAGCATGTACCTCCTGGAAAAGTGGGACCTTGGGTCAAAGGCAAGGGTGAAGATGAAGCCCAGCCACTTCAGGTGGGATTGGGGATAGAAGAGTTGATCCTCCAGCTGCACCGGGAGGGAGCACGGTGGCTCATTGCTCCTGGTGGTCCTCCAGTGGATCTGTTCGGTCTTGTGAATGGAGAAGGAGATGTTGAATGGGGACGCCTTTCTCTTGAGCGCTGAGAAGGACTTCTGAAGGAGGCGGACATTGGTTCTGTAGGAGGGCGAGGCCACTGTAACAGCAAAGTCATCGACGTAGGATGTAACCGCTTCCCATGGGGTAGCGGTCTTGCAAAGGGATATCGGTATTGACTCTAGCCAAACCGGTGGTATAAACGAGTTCAAGTACCGGAGACCCCAACAATTAATTGAATAGACTCTATTACTTTTATCGAAACTACTAAGAGAAGGCCAAGTACTGTAGGCCAGTGCGAAGCTCAAAGATTCTCGAATCGAACTGAATAGAAGATAACTGTTCAACCAAGTATATTGAAAACTCTTTCTGTCGAAGTCTGATCTCTCTAAGTCAGGAGAGATACAGGTCTTTAAATACACTTGCGATAATCCATCTCGCACCAATCATAACCAAATCCTAAGGCATCAAACGATACCTAACCCATAAACAATCCAACAATCAACAAGGCTTACGAACTTCCGGAGTTCGTATCCTAAAACAATACAAGTATCAAATAACAAGGCTTACGAGTCTCCTGAGCTCGTATCCTAAAACAAAACATAAAACAAACTAACAGGGCATACAAGTCTCCTGAACTCGTATCCTGAAACAAATACATAAAACAAATCCATACCTAAACCAGTAGCCTGTACCGGTTACATAGGAGATAATAAGTGACCTGGGGATTTCCAGGTGCAGGGAGGAGACGTATATGACAAACAGAAGTGGGGAGATGGGGGATCCCTGAGGGACCCCAACCGAGACGGGAGCAAAGAGGCGAGTGGACCCTTGCAACGTCAGGTGGCAGGTGCGATCCCTGAGGAAAGAGCCGACCCACTGGATCAGGTATGGGCTGACCCCCTTTCTGCGGAGGAGAGAGAGGAGTGAGGGAGATTCCACATTATCGAAGCCTCCCTTCACGTCAAGGAAGAGAGTGGAGACTTTGTAGCGGAGGCCATGGAAGGAGTCAACATTATGTGGTAGGACGAGGGCGGCATTGGCGGTGGATCTCCCAGGGAAGGACCCACACTGAAGAGGATGGATGAGGGAGCATATTGCTGCTTGGGCTGAAAGGCGGGAAGCTACCACTCTTTCAAGGATCCTAGAAAGCGTTCGAAGGAGAACGATAACCCTAAAGGAGGAGGGTAAGTCGTATGAGGGTTTACCCGGTTTGTCAAGGACAATACCAAGTGCCTTTTTGAGGGAGGGAGGGTGAAATCCGTGGGCGAGGAGGGGGTCCAGGAGGGAAGAAAGAAGGGAGGGCTTGATGCGGTGTACAGACTTCCACACAGAGTAAGGGATGTGGTCGGGGCCAGGGGCGGAGGTGTTCGAGGATTTGAAGAGGGCCCTGGATATCTCTTTGGAGGTGAGGGGGGTATAGTCCTCATAAAGTTCGAGGCAGAGGAGCGGGGGAGGTGGGGGTTTGGAGGGGAAGAAGTGGTCAAGGAGTGTTTCCGCTACTTGGGCCAGATCGGAGGCCCCTGCCAAGTCCGGGAACCTTTGTTGTGGGCGACCGAATGCAAATCTCTTGGCCGTCCAGACTGAGCGTGGAGTGGCCAAGGACAGAAAGTCCGACCTGTGTGTTCTTTTGGCTGAGGCGATGGCCTTAAAGTATGTTCTTCTCGAGCTCTTCACATTGCTCCAGTTGAGGGGGGACTGGTCGAGGCGGGATATCCTTGCAAACTTGTGATACTCCCTTCTCAGGGACGATAGGCGGGGGGACCACCATGGCTTTGAGCGGGGGCACGGGCGCTTGCTCGAGGCATGAGAGGTTAGGAGGGAGGTAAGGCGGGTAGAGGAGATGTCAAACCATCTACTCAGGGAGTTGGGCGTCGGTCTCGCTGGGCAGGGCAGTGTGGTGAAGGTATCCAGTGCTTTCCCTACCGCGTCTAGGTCAAGGAGGGCCCTGTGTGGAGTAGGGGGGGGTAGCATAATCGCGGGCGGTTTTTGTCTTATCACACATTGAACCTGGTCTCAACCAGTGGAGGGGAGGGGGGTGTCCGATGAGGCGACGAGGGGGGAGAGGGCGGTATTCGCGAAGGCCAGGTCCAAAGCAGAGGGCCGCGAAACGGTGTCAAACGGGAACCGAGTATAAACCACGGGGGTGTTGAGAACGTGGTACGGGACGTTGAAAACGGCATCAAAGTAGTGTGTAGAGATGATAAATTCTCTTTCACATAGGGAGCGGCAGGGATCTGCTAACGGATGGTGGAGGTTAAAATCACCCAAACCCAGGTGAGGGTAGGAAAGAAAAGAAACGATCCGCTGAGGGGGTATAGAGCGGTAGGGAGGGCGATTTGTGCGAAGAAGGTACACTGAGGTGACCCTGAGGGAGTAGTGGGGGGATCCAAAAAGACCCTCCGGAGAAAAAACATCAACTGAAAGCATCTCCGAGGAATCATGAAAAATAGTTGAGCAGGCCACGTGCTGGTTCAAAGTACGAGACACATAGATTGCTACCCGTGGGCGGCCAGGGGGGGGGGGGGCGAAGGACATAAATCCCGGGAATGTCGGCAGAACCGAACGCCTGGAGGGGCGGTCTTGAATAGCAACAAGCAAAGGAGGGTGAGGCAGCATGGTAAAGCTGTGGAAAAGTGAGAGAAAAACATCACAGCTCTCAAGGCAGTTATGTTGAATGATTAGAAAGGACGGGAAGACAGCACTGCTGTCAGTGTAATGGGTGAAAAGATTCTCCATTAATGGGCAGAGCCCTCGGAGGAGTCGGAGTCTCGGAATTCGTCACCGCTCTCTCTTGGGGTGAGATCGGTGACGGTGATGGTGCGTTGGGCCCTCTGCCTAGGTGGAGGAGCATGACAGGGGAGTACAGGGGCACTCGGGGTTTGGGAGCGGCACTTGGTGTTGGATGAAGGACCACCGAAGGGCCAGCCTGGTCCTCAGCGAGATCCATGCTGTCCTGCGTCTGTTGAGATCGCAATTCTGGTGCCTCTGGAGAGGCTATTGGGCGGGAGGGGCAATCCTTGTTGCGCGCAGAGTGCCCTTCTTGGCAGTTAGGACAGCATGCCACCGAGGATGGACAGCAGGCGAGGACAGGTTGGAGATTGCCACCCTTAGGGCAGGAAGGGTTAGGGCAGCGATGCTCCGCTTTGGTGTGGGCAAGCGAGCAGAAGGGACAGACTGGTAGTGTGCTAGGACAACGGGTAGAGAGGTGGCCGAATTTCCAGCATTTCTTGCATTGGGAGTTCTTAGAGGAGAAGAACATCTGTTCCACTCTCCGGTTTCGGGAGAAGAGGTTGATGGAGGGGAGGATGGCGAAAGCGTCGGGCGGGGGCACGGTTCCAACCACAGAGGTTGATGAGTTTTGATCACGAGATTCCGGGTCCGGGTTAAGGTAAGGTGCTGAGAGAATGGAGACTACCATGGCATTGCGGATGGACTCATGAAGAGAGGGGAAGAGTTGGGCATCGTCTGAGGGGAGGAACTCAAGAGGAATGGTGTGAATCAAAAGTTGTGTTTCGTTTGGAGCGGGTTTGAAAAGATCCCAAGGGGAGTTGCCTACTGGAAAGGCCTTGTTCAACCTCCAGGTAAGGGGAGCAAAATAAGTAGTATAAGCGGAGGCGGGGGTGTGAAGGTTGGTACCGAGCAGTGACACTGAGCCTTTGTCGTTGACCGTGCAAATGAAGGAAAGGGGAAGGGAGCAGTTGGCTCCTCTGAGGACAGAAGCAGCGATGTCTGGGAAATGGGCAGCTATCTTGAGCGCTTCTGGGTGGGGTTCGAAGGTGGTTCTGGAGGCGAACAATCTGCGGACAGCTTGGGGGAGAGGAGGGGGAGATTTCGTAAAAACCTCACCCGACGCAACTGTAACGGAGGAAGGCGAGACAGGACTTGTCGCCTGACGACCCTTCTTGCCTTTAGCAGCGGGTGCGACAGCTTGAGCGTAGGTGGGGGTGGGCTTGGAGGCCCTGGTGGAGGGGGGTCGCCAGTCGGGGTCCAGATGACCGTGGGTCCAAGCGGGACTGGGGGTGTGCTTCCCTTTGGCGAATTCCTCCGCATCCCAGGTGTGGGGGTATTTCTTGGCAAACGCCTCAGGATTGACATATAGTGTGGGAGGGGAAGTTGACATCTCGTATCTCGGGAGATCCGGGTCAGCTGCGGGGGAGGGCCAGACTGTATTAGGTGGTGGTGGGGGTGGAGCCGGAGGAGCTCTTTCTTTCCCTTTCTCTTGGTGAGCGGGGTTGGTGTTGTTGGTGGGGGCGGGACGAGACCCGCTAGAGGAGAGTGTGGCCTGTTCTGGAACTGCAGGGCGCTGGCGGAGGAAAAGGGCTTGAGGGGCTGACGGAAGACGGGAGGCAATGTCACGGAGAGATGCCTGGAGTGGGGTGAGGTTTGGGGGTTGCGGGGAGAGGTCCAGGTTGGCAACCCGAGAGGACAGGTCCTGGATTTCAGTCGAGAGATTCTCGAGAGCAGTTGCGATGTGGACGCTTGATTGAAGCGTGGAGCAAAGTAGAGGGAGGAGCATTTGTTCCCCGATGGAGAGGGTGGAGATGTTTGCTGGAGTAATGGGGTGAAAACCTGCGGCGGAGAGCCCTAGGTCGGCAGCAGTCTGGTGGAAAATCGAGACCAGATGGTCGAGATTTCCTGTGGTTGGGAGGGGAGAGAGAGGGGCTGGGGTAGGGGAGAGAGAGGGGCCACCTTGGTGGGAGGCCATGTCTGTAGGTGAGGGTGGGGACGCGAGGCCCAACAGAGAGGACGAAAAGTGTGGGAGAGGAGATCGTGCGCAGAACGACGTGGTGTTGAGAAATGTAGGGGGGGGGGGAGAGGGGAGCGGAAGTGTGCTAACTACTGTGACCGTTTTTTTCATTCTTTTTTTTTCTTTTTTTTCATTCTTTTTTTTCATCTTTTTTTTCATTCTTTTTTTTTCTTTTTTTTCATTTTCTTTTTTAAATCAAGTGCGTTTGTTTTATTAAGGTACAAAGACAGCATGCATCTTTAACAATATGGCCGACAAAAACCCTACCCTTCTCACCCCAAGAAACATCCAAACCCCCAAGTCCCTCTGGTATGAGACCAACCGCAGATCTCGCCTATCGCCCAACCAAATCCCACGAATATACACGTACACCCGAGGGAAATAGAAAGGAAAGAAACAAGCAGGAAGGAGAGGAGAACCCTTAGTGACATCTACAAAATATAAGAACAAAGGAAATAAATGAACCCCAGACAAAGGAAATTTACGTCTGATAAGTGACGTGTATCAGCCTGAGCTAGGAAGTGAGAGTATGGACCTGCACACCGGAGCGGTGCCGGGGGACGAAGCGGTCCCCGATGGCAGGATAGGACGGTGTAGGGAGGCGACTCTGGTGAGGGGTCGCCGGAGGGTGTGCCAAAGCGGCATTAGCGATAGCCAGGAGGACAGGCGTAACCGAGGAGGGCTTTTGTATAGCGACCGACGATCGACCGCGGGGGGGGGAGCAGTAAGGTGCCAGCAGAGGGGGTGGGAAGAGAGGGGATGGGGGTAGCTGTAACCGAGGAATGGGACGGAAACCAAGAAGGTAGAGGAAGGGAGATGGGAGGAGGAAGAACTTCCGAACACTTGAGACGACCGACTAGAGTAACCGCGGCCGATGCTTTTCCGAATTCGAAACGAAGACGAGGTGCTGAAGTTACTAACCGAAGTGTTCCCTGACAGGACCACATAACCGAGACGGAAGGGTACTTCGCAAAGGGCTTGGAAAGCTCAGCGCCGACCGTGAGCGAAGGGGACAGAATGCCGACCGTGCAAAACCTAAGCGAGGTGCAAAGGAAGTGAGGGGTAAGGGGGAGAACTGAACTTCATGAGCGGGAGTCAACGATGAACAGGAACAAGAACCCCGTGGAGGAGGGGGTAGACCCCAGAGGGAGAGGAGGGGTTGTAGCATCGCTCCCCTAGGCAGAAGCCATCAAGGGGGAGGAGAGGGGGTGGTGGTGGAATCTCACGATGATTTCCCTGGTGTTGAGATTTCAATCACCGGAGGTGTAGGGGAGATGGTTCGTGCTAACTCCTGTGACCGTTTTTTTTTTCTTTTTTTTTTTTAAATCATATATTCGTTGTTTCTACGGTATAAGAAATGACATGCATCTTTAACGATATGGCCAAAACAAAACCGAATATCAAATCAACAATCAACAAAGGAAACAAATATAACCAGTTCCCCCAACGCGACCAATAAACGTCGCCAAGCAGCCGAAGCTAAAATCAAGAAAAGTATAGACCGCTTAACTAGTCTCAAGGGCTAGGGCAGGGTGGGGCTGTAAACTGAAGAAGGGGGTTTAAAGGGGGTTTCTGGAGGGAGGGGGTAAGCGGGGGCATCCCAGGAGGGAAGCCAGTGGCGGTGGTGCGGATGAACTCAGCCAGGGCGATAAGCAGCTGCTGGTCGGACCAGGTTGGGGCCTCGGGGGCCAGGTCTGTGATCCCTTGGAGGAGGCGGGAGCTCTGACGGGCGGAGGAGGGGCAGGAGAGGATGGCATGTTCAAAGGTTTGCCGGGCCTGAGAGCACAGCGGGCAGGACGTGTCGGCATCAGGATTGCCCCATGAGGGGTGAGCCGAAAGATAGCTTTTCCCAGAGCGCATCTGGTGTATTCTCCCTGCAACAAACTTGCCCAGGCCCATGAAGGGGTGGAGGCGCGTTGAGGGCGGATAGGGGTAGTATGGAGGGGCTGGGGTGGAAGACCAGTCAGAGAGGAGGAGTTGCTTAGCCCTTAGCTTGAGGCGGGAATAGGATTGGACAACCCCAGGGATAGGGGGCAGGTAGTCTGTTAAGTGGAGGGAGATGGGCGGGAGCGTAGAAACATCATGTAGGAGGGAGGCGGCCCTCTTAGCCAAAGCTGTGATGGGTTGTGCCGGTACCTTGGGTTCTGGTCTTGTCCGGGGCAGAACGCCAGTCCAGGTTGAAGAAGAGATAAGGTTGGGAAGTAATTTTCCCTCGTGCTATCAAGGTTGCACGGTGGGGCGAGAAGGTGGAGACAGACTTAGGGAGGCGCGCCGTGGCAGGGTTCACCTCCGGAGGGGAGCAGATGATTCTTAGGCTGGCAAGGCGGCGCTGGTGGGATACAAGAACAGCCAGGGGGGGAAGACAGGCTTCTCTGTGCAGACATGTTATGTTGGTGGATGAGAAACAGTTGGTGATCCATCTACAGACCCTGTGCCAGAAAACGGACATCGGGCCCATGATGGACGGGGGAGGGTTCCAGACAGCGGCCCCATATAGGAGAATTGGAGCCAGGAGCGAGCGCGCTAAGGCAAGGCAGAGGTAGGGTGGAAGGCCCATCCCGGGGGGAGAGAGGCGGCGGATCGCGGCTAGGGCAGCATTTGCAAGTGTGTATCTCCTGGAGAAGTGGGACCTTGGGTCAAAGGCGGGGGTGAAGATGAAGCCCAGCCACTTCAGGCGGGATTGCGGATAGAATAGCTGACCTTCCAGCTGCACCGGGAGGGAGCATGGTGGCTCGTTGCTCCTGCTGGTTCTCCAGTGGATCAGTTCAGTCTTGGGAAGGGAGAAGGAGATGTTGATTGGGGAGGCCTTTCTCTTCAGCGTAGAGAAGAACTTCTGAAGGAGGCGAACATTTGTCCTGTAGGAGGGCGAGGCTACTGTGACGGCAAAATCATCAACGTAGGAGATAACACGTGACCTGGGGATTTCCAGGTGTAGGGAGGAGCCGTATATGACGAACAGGAGGGGAGAGATGTGAGAACCCTGGGGGCCCCAGACCGACACGGGAGCGAAATGGCGAGGGGACCCTTGGAATGTCAGCCGGCAGGAGCGGTCTCTGAGGAAAGAACCGACCCACTGGACCAGGTATGGGCTGACCCATTTATAACTACTGTGAAAGTTTTCTTTTTTTTCTTTTTTCTTTTTTTTTAAATCATATGTTCATTGTTTCTACGGTACAAGAAATGACATGCATCTTTAACGATATGGCCAAAACAAAACCGAAAATCAAACCAACAATCAACAAAAGAAACAAACATAACCGGTTTCCCCAACGCGACCAATAATCGTCGCAAGGCAGCCTTAGCTAAAATCAGGGAAAGTATAGACCGCTTTGACTAGCCTTGAGGACCAGGGGCGGGGAGGGCGGTAAACTAAAGGAGGGGGTTTGTAGGGGCGTTGTAGAGGGAGGGTGCAAGCGGGGGCATCCCAGGAGGGAAACCAGTGGCGGTGGTGTGGATGAACTCAGCCAGGGCGACAAGCAACTGCTGGTCGGACCAGATCGGGGCCTCGGGGGCCAGGTCTGTGATCGCTTGGAGGAGGCGGGATCTCTGACGGGCGGAGGAGGGGCAGGAGAGGATGGCATGTTCGAAGGATTGCCTGGCCTCAGAGCACAGCGGGCAGGACGTGTCGGCATCAGGATTGCCCCATGAGGGGTGAGCCGAAAGATAGCATTTCCCAGAGCGCATCTGGTGTATTCTCCCCGCAACAAACTTGCCCAGGCCCATGAAGGGATGGGGGCGCATTGAGGGCGGATAGGGGTAGTATGGAGGGGCTGGGGTGGAAGACCAGTCAGAGAGGAGGAGTTACTTCGCCCTTAGCTTGAGGCGGGCATAAGATGGGACAACCCCCGGGATAGGGGGCAGGTAGTCTGTTAAGTGGAGGGAGATGGACGGGAGCGTAGAAACCTCATGTAGGAGTGAGGCAGCTGTGTTAGCCAAAGATGTGATGGTGTTGTGCCGGTACCTTGGGTTCTTTGTCTTGTCCGGGGCAGAACGCCAGTCAAGGTTGAAGAAGAGATAAGGTTGGGAAGTAATTTTCCCTCGTGCTATCAAGGTTGCACGGTGGGGTGAGAAGGTGGGGACGGATTTAGGGAGACGTGCCGTGGCAGGGTTCACTTCCGGAGGGGAGCAGATGAGTCTTAGGCCGGCAAGGCGGCACTGGTGGCGTACAAGAACAGGCAGCGGGGGAAGACAGGCTTCTCTGTGCAGACATGTTATGTTGGTGGATGAGAAACAGTTGGTGCTCTACCCACAGACCCGGTGCCAGAAAACGGACATCGGGCCCATGATAGACGGGGGAGGGTTCCAGAGAGCGGCCCCATATAAGAAGATTGGAGCCAGGAGTGAGCACGCTAAGGCAAGACAAAGGTAGGGTGGAATGCCCATCCCGGGGGGAGAGAGGCGGCGAATTGTGGCCAGGTGTCACACATCGTGACTAAGCAAGGCAGATTTCACATGACTAATAGTTATTAGTCATAAGGTATGTTTCTATGACTCACGATTGTGAGTCATAATTATGTTTCACGCTATGCAGTCAGTTGACTCATAGTTCTCA
>Ga0307509_10001985_pt1 | contig 33751 bp, 46 predicted proteins | sample 10_EM_MG_FD_202245 | JGI IMG/M metagenome (GOLD analysis project Ga0307509, IMG submission 202245) | Populus trichocarpa ectomycorrhiza microbial communities from riparian zone in the Pacific Northwest, United States - 10_EM | ecosystem: Host-associated > Plants > Roots > Unclassified | place...
GGATTGTTGATGAAAATAAACATAACAACCAGCATCATCATCTACTTTATACAGAGGCGCAACAGCCTAAAGGCCCCAACCAGGTGGTTTCCCTCCTACACTACTATCTAACATCTGGGAGTAGGATAAAACTTCACTTATATCTCTGGGCCGATAATTGTGGTGGTCAAAATAAGAATCAAACCATGACAGCCTATCTCTGTTGGCTAGTTCAGCACGGCTGGACAGAAAGTGTAGAGCTTTGTTTTCAAGTAAAGGGTCATACCAGAAACTCTGTAGATCAAGGATTTGGTACAGCCAAGTACAATGCCTCAAGAAGAGACATATGGACTCCTTCAGACTATAGTGCTGCTGTTGCTGACTCAACCAAACAGGATAAAATTGAACCAGTAGATCTCTTTGAAGAAGGGGCTGACGAAGGTGTCTTTTTTGATTGGGAAAAGTCACTAAGTACACTATTTAATCCACTTAAGGGAATACAAAGCATTCACAACTTTCTTTTTATGAAAGAATTCCCTGGTACAGTAATGGCAAAGAAGTTCCCTTTAGATGAGTGGCAAAGGTTTGATCTTACTAAGACAGGCATAACATTAGATCAAATTTGTACTATGTCACCAAGAGAACTTCTGCCAATTGGATTGAAACCAGAGAAGAGCTTGGATATGTGGAGTAAGTTTAGCTCATATGCTCCTCCACATATCCAGTCAACATGGCTTTATACAAAACCCTCACTTGAAATTATTAACCGAGCTCAAACGGTCAAAGCCGGAAGAAGTAGACAGGCAGGTAATATGACTCTAACCTGTTCTGTTTCTCAGCAGAAACTTGGTACAGAGCCAATAACTAATGGAGTACATATTTTAGAGCGTATAGAGAATGGCCAAGCTATTGAGACAATGGAGAATAGAGATGAACCAGGGGTACAAGAGGCAAATGGGGTAAATTCAGGCTGTTTACCAAAGCGGAGAGGGCACCCACCAGGTGCCAAAAACAAAAAGTCACGGAAAAGCATGTAGTTAAAAGGTAAATTAGAAATTTGAATTCATAGATTGATACTATGAATGGTAACATTAATTTTAAAGCTCTCACATTAATATTGAACTTTCTTTTTAAGGTAGGGTAGTTGCTACAAGCCTCTCTTCATATAAAACTGGTTGTTTCTCAAAACTTTTTTTGTGGGTCACTTGGGTTGCAACGCACTTTCCCGCTCTCAACAAAAAAGCCCGATAGTCAGGTTTTAACTGGTACAGGCTCACATGCAAGTGCGAGTCATGTGAGATCTATCAGTCAAATGACTGCATAGAGTGAAACCAAAACATACCTCTGACTAATAAGTATTAGTCATGTGAAATCTGCTTTGCTTTGTCACAATTTGTGCCACTTAGCACACTTGAACTGGGTATGGGAACATTGCTTGGTAGCTTGACAAGTTGTGCATTGATGAAGATTCATTGTATGTGGGCCAGCATATAGTTGACATCTGGCTGGGTGCCTGCAAGTTCTCTGGCGGTGGCCAAACTTCTTACAGTTATTGCATTGTGTGGTAGGCCCAATGTCAACAAACTCTGAAGTTCTGACTGGTGTTCCTGCTATCGCATGTCTATTTCTCAGTGCATGCTTCAATTCTCTTTGGGTTTTAAAGGACAGGACAAAGGAGCAGTGCAACTTTCCTGTTCTTGACTCTGGTCTGGTTAACCATCTTGGGGGGGCAGCCAGCTGAATGTTATGATTGTAAGTCTCAATATCTTCCTTGAAGGCCTCCATCTGCATCTCTTCACTGTCTGCCACAATCAAGTCAGTAGCAACAGAGTGGACCACAAGTTTATATCATCTTTCCCTAATCACAACCTCTTGTAGACCAGGAACTAGGTAACTCCACACACTTTCCTTCTCTTTGAACTCAGCTGCAGTGTGACCATGCTTCACCTCAATCATTATGTTGTTCACTGAAAGTTTAACAAGAACAATAGAAATAGCCAGTTTGGCATTGGTCAAGGCACTGTTGATGGAGTCTCTGATCTGTAGTGGGTTGAAGTTGGTAGGAGGAGTGTTGGGCTTCTGAATTAGGGTTCTCTCTGGCTCTGGTGTGTATTCTAGGCGCTTTTTTGAGGCTTTGGTGGTAGTAGAAGTGGTAGTAGCTAGTTTGCCCTGTTCAACAATATTAGCCCAAGTCTTATTTCGAGTTTGAGTGACAGGAGTGGTCGTAGCAGGAGCAGTTAGTTGGTCAAGTCTGGTCAGAATGTGGTTCAAAGTCTCCTCTTGCTTGGTAAGTCTGGATTCAATAGCTTGTGGAATAGGAGGAGAAGAGGGGGAAGGAATAGGTGGAGCATCAGGTATGTAGTTGTCAGGATAGCTGCTGATAGTGAGAATAAGTTGGCTGAGGAAGTCCTGTTCTGCTTGAGTAAAGGTTTTCTTAACATCCAGGATTTGGTCAATAAGCTCAAGGAGTAATTCTTCAAAAGAGACCGGTTTTTACCTTTGAGCAGAGGTAGGTGTGGGAGGAGAAGAGGAATAAATTTGTTCCAAAGGGGATGTAATAGAGGAGGGGAGTGGGGTAACCCTTCGCCTAGCTGTGCTTCTAATCCTGTGGATTGCAAGATCAGGCCTAGGAGGTTGTCTGGCAGGAGGGGTGCTGGGGTCAGGTGGGGAAGAGGAAAAGAGAGGGTTATCATTATTGAGAGGGACCTTTGTGGTAGCTACCACCTGGTAAGATAGGTGGAAAGGCATAAGGTGAAGTGGGGTAGATTGGTGTTGTAGTAGACTGGTGTTGTAGTGGGTAAAGAGTTATAGATAAGAAAAGGTAATAAGCTTTGGCAGAGCAACCAAAGGCAACAGGGGGACAGATAAACAACTTGACAAAATAACAACAAACAGGGGAAAATGAGAAACAAATCACAATACAGAGAGTAAAAGGACAGGAACTTAGCTGAAAATTTCACAGAAGATCCTAAATGACTCCAGGAATATTCTGTTAAAGTTTTAGAGCCAGAACTCCAAAACTCCACTAAGGGTGGTGATGATGTCTGAATTCAGGGGTAAAAACAAGGGTAAAAATAAAGAATTGTGCCAAGAAGGGGGTAAAAGTGGGAATTTTCAACTGAAAATTGGTGAAAGTGTTTAAAGTGATTTATTAAACAGGAATCTCTGTGTAGGGAAAAGGAGAAGTGTTGGTTGTTGAGGTAATATATAGGGGGTTGTAGAAGTTGTTGTGGAGGTGCATGAGTTCGGTCTTACTCATGGCTGGTGTTTTGTGTTAGTAGAGAATATGGGCCGAAACCAACAAGACAATCTTGACATAACTATCTGACCTACGTGGAAAGAGGATATGTCAACACCCATACCTATTGATATGTTCGTTAGAACTATCAATGAGAACCTATCAATAAAGATAGACATAGCAAGAGATATTTACCATTGGTATGATTGTGAAGACTAGTCTATTCTATGCCTTGCATATGTCGGTCTGGTATTTGACTACGAACTATGAGAGGTTTGATGATGAAGTTGGCCACTTTGTTTGTTCAAACAAGAAGCCTGAATGTGTAGGTATTTTATCATCTTCTTGTTAACCAAGAGACCATGCATCTTGTGCTGGTGGAACCTTCCAAAAGACCAGAAAGAAGAGTTCTCCGGGCAAGAGGTTAGTTGATGGGGTGATCAGTTCTCAGGATCAAAAGGTGTTGGCACTTTGTAATAAGATAGGATACTTAATTAATTAGTATGAGAGTGTGATGTAGCCCGCGAAGACTCAGACACGGCATAAAACTATTGAAGTGCCTCACACTTTAGCAAAAATCATCAAGCACCAGGGAAGAGATCTTATCAATATAACAAGTTTTACACTAGAAAAATCTCTTATCATTCTATCTAGTTTTATACGAACACCTCCCTATAGCCTGTCTAGACAATCTCTGTCTACGATAAAGATTATCAGGCTTAGTTATCTCAGACAATCTTAGAGATAGGTTACGGCCTAACAGAAACTCATAAAAGAATAAGGAAAATACAGTGAAGATAATCCAAGCAGGGAAATAACAAATAGCATACTCAGAAGACTGAAGCCAAGCTGAGGAGTATGGTTATTCTACGCTCTCTGACTCAGGTCAGACTAAGGAGTAATAGTTCAGGTGTGAACACCTAGCATGACTGGCAGGAAACTGTTATAGGAAGAATAAAAGTAGTAGGCAAAGGCTCTGATGAGTGAGACCAATGGCCAGAGTGAGGCGTCATGGCGAATATTATCCACATCTAAGAGGTAGGTAAGATGAGAGTGAGCCTTCGCTGAGCAGTAGAGAATGATGTGGAGGAAAGACTCTTTCTCTTCCTCACAGAAGGGGCAGAGAGAGTTAGTATCACTGTTTTTCCAGGAGATATGTGTAGCAAGGTGGCTGATGTCTGTGGGCATCTGGTGGAGACAGCCATATATCAAATGTGGGAGGCTGGTAAAGGTATGCAGTATGAGACAGGCACTGTATAGATAGGAAGATCATATTGTGGGGCTTGTAGCAAGCCAATGCCCAAGTAGTAATCATTTTAGGAGAGCATTTAGGGTCTTGTAGAAGACAGATGATTCCCGATTCAGACATGGTTGAGAAGAGTGGATAATGCTAAGGGCCAGATATGAATTGATACAATGAGGTTGTGGACCTAATATCAGAGAGAGTCCACAGGAAGGTGCTTTGTGGAGTTGATGGTATGGCAATTACACGAAGTGAGATGGATGGCTTTAGCAGAGCTGTGGAGGAGGAAGCTGTGGTCATCAGTAGATCTCCCTTGGTCCCAAGTACGAACAGATTCGGGGACCAGATATGTGGCTGGGTTGAACTGAGAGGGGGAGGAGACTAAAAGGAGAGCAATAGAGAGAGGTCTGTGGCTGCTGAGTGTAGCAATGGGGGGAAGGGAGGTGTTAGGCGGTAGCCTATCGCTATGTCTTTGTGAGATAGCTAAGGCCAATGATCTTTCTAGTAGATGGAGATTATGTAGGAAGAGGCAAGTGAAGTGTGCGTGTAAAAGTAGGTATAATGATAAAAGATGTTTCTAGTGTAAAACTTATTATATTGATAAGATCTCATCTCCGGTGGTTGATAATCTCGTCTCAAGCGCGGGAGGCCCTTTGATATTTATATGCCACATCTACATGTTCGTGGGCCATATCTAACTCTCATACCAACTAAGTATCTACTATTTAAATCCTATCTAATCAAAAAGTGCGAACATGTTTTGACCCTGAGAGCGAATCGCCCCATCACGAACCTCTGGCCCGGAGCGCTCTTCTTTTTGGTCTTTGGTAGACTTCATCAGGGAGAGATGCATGGTCCCCTGCTTAGCAAGAAGATGGTCCAATGTATACCCATTCAGGCTTCTTGCTTGAACCAATGAAGCTGCCAACTTCTTCATTAAACCTCTCATAGTTTGCGGTCAAAAGCGATGCCGACATATGCAAGGTGGAGGATGGACTAGTGTACGCGATCATACCAATGGTAAATATCGCTTCCTATATCTATCTTTATTGATTGGTTCTCATTGATAGTTCTAGTAAACATATCAATATGTGTGGGTGTTAACATATCCTCTGTCGAAGTAGATGGGATAGTATATGGAGATGTCCCATTACCTTCGGCCCATGTTCTATACTACAATAGAACACCAGCCATAACCTTACACGACCTCAGCCGATTCTATCTGAAACACTTGCATAAGCTCGTCAACGGTCCCTACTCATATTACCTGTGAACAGGATCCAGTCAGATGGACATCCGAGACATATATGGTCTTATGAGGAGGGTTTCATTGAAAGTATCTTTGGTAATAGGATGCAACCACTGTAGCGACTGGCCGTGTAGCACTGTCCCAATGCTGATGGCTGAGGGGGGTGTTAGCTGGACAAACTTGAACTCAGAATCTGAGGTAGGGTAACTATAGGTCTTTATTCACTAACGGAAGGCTAAGCTTTCCAGTATACATAATAGGAGGCCTCCTACTAGAGTGATCCGATTGTATCACAGTGGAAACAGTCATTCCTAAGAATCTTATAACAGAAGGAGTTGAGTTTCAAATCATGGAGCAGTTCAGGATGAAGTGGTCAGCAGTATAGGTGAGAATAGTGAGGAATTTGGGAAAGACCAGCTTCCTGTTATACCAAGAAGAATGATGTCTGCTGGTGGCACAGAGTCGGTATATGGTGGTAAAGGCTGCAGGGGAAAAGGCTAAATGCCTTTGGAAATGTACTGAGGAATGAAGTGAGAGGGTGAGCCAATAGACAAGCCATTTCATGGCTTGATATGGCAGGAAGATCAGATAATTTATCACGATGTTGGCAGTGGAGACACTGGATCTGTCCTTGGGGATTCTCCAGCGAATGAGTTCAGTTTTTGGGATGGAGAAATTAACTCCAAGGCTGGCACTGTGTTGCTGGATAACATGGGGGGGGCTTTGGTGAAGAATCTGGATGTTTAACTATTCAGAGCTAAAGCCCACTGTGAGTGTGAAATTGTTGACATAGCATGGAGCAAGCCAGTGAGGAATGGTTGGGTATAGGCTGGCCATGTAGGGAATACAAAGAAGAGGGGAAATTGGGAAGCCTTGAGAAGTATCTAGAGCAAGAGGGCAAAAGGGCTAGGGCGCTCCTTGAAAGATGGGCCGATATTGGTAATTACAGAGGAACAACTTAATTCAGGGAACCAAATAGGCAGAGAGTCAACCTCTGGTAAGGGTGGTGGTGAGTTTGTTCATGCAGACATTGTTGAAACTGTGTTTGAGAACCAGGAAGAGAGTTGATACACTGAGGGAGGCAGATTGAAGGAGATCAACATTGTGGGTAAGGGTGGAGACAGCATCAAAGTAGCCAAGACCAACAAGGGAGGAACATTATTATTATTATTATTATTATTATTATTCGATCTCATTAAGCTTGTAGAGCCAATGGCTATGAAGCTGTGAAAGTACATGATTGTATTGCCTCACACTACTGGCCCCAAATCTCTGTGTCTCCTTCTCAGTGGACCTGCTACCATTTCCATCCTACTCCTCCTCTCTGCCCCCTCTGGTATCCTCTATTCTATCGACCTCTCCTCCTCTCTCTCCTCCCATCCTTCCTCTCTCCCATCCTCCTCCTCTTCCCAGTCCTCTTGCTCTTCCCCTCTCCTGCCATTGCCAGAGTACTCATCCCTCTTCACTTCTCCTAAATAGTCCTTTCTAGTCCCAGCCCAACTCTGTCCCACAAGCTTTCCAACAGCCATCAGGCCATCCTTGGTTCCAAGCACATCTGATAGGTGGAAATGTTGAGCAACTTGTCAGAGATTGTGTCTGTAATGTTGATATTTGTTGCAGTATAAGAGGATGTGTTCTGGGGTATGTGGTGCTGGTGTTTGCCTGTCACAGGTACAGGTGTTGCTGATATTCTGATCCACTCTGCAGAGAGAGGATTTGAAATAACCATGACCAAGTCTGAGTTGAGTGCCTATTGCAAGTTGGTTATTATTATTATTATTATTATACATCAATAGGCTTGTGGAGGCAGAAGGATATGAAGCGGTAACTACCATACATCAGGGATACTTGCGTGTCTAGTCTGTGATCCACTTCCTCCTACATGATAGTGTTTACTTTTCGGTGGCCTCCCGGCATAAGTAGTAACAATCCCTTTAACAAAGGAAAGCCTCCACTCCACCAAATGCCTAACCAATACAACGAAATACATGTGTAAATCAAGTCAGCCCTGTTCCTCCTCTGAGTTGCTTCCTGGTGTGAGCTAAGATAGGTTGGGCATTCCTTGGAGTCTGTTTGATATAGATCTCCGCAGTGGCTGCATTTGAGAGAAGTGTGAAGGCACTGTTTACTCTTGGTAGGGCAGTCAGATTGGCCGCAGGTATTGAGGTAGGCAGGGTGTTCCCCAGGACATAAATTGTGGTGGGTGTCATTGGTGAACTTGGAGGTGTGGTGTCCAAAGGCCAAACAGTTGTTGCATTGAGTGTCCGGTCAAAAGGAGAGATATTTCTGAACTTTGAACTTTCTGCCGAAGAGGGCAAGGCTTGAGATAATGGCATTGGTTGTTGCATCTTTGGCCGCAATTGTAAGAACCATGGTGGATGCTGATTTCTTGGAACACGGGGCTTCTATGGTGAGCAATCTAGGAGAGTGGGGGAGGTGGATGCCAGGGTTGAAGTCTGGGACATCAGAATGGACAGTGGTAAAAGAACTAGAGGTAGGAATACTGTGGATGATAAGCTTGTACTCGCCAAATGCAAAAGTATCTGGAAAAGGCGCCAACCCTAACCCTTCAATCTGACAGATGGATAATTGTAGTTACCTCTTTCGTGATACTCGAACCATGTAACTACCGCAGAAATATACAACAGCAATACCTTCTAAACACGAAAATGTCAGTAAATATGGTAAAGAAAAAAAGTAAAGATACCAGAAAATGAGCAAATGTGATTGAGAAAGTGCTAACAGATAATTAAATTAGGAAAAGAAATAACACAGGAGCCCAGAGCAGTTATAATTGCATACCGGAAGCTCGATCCACCACTCTCATTTAAAAAAATTAGTGAACTTACCGGAGTTCCACTCTCCACCGCAAACGATATCTTTTTGAAAGCTGTTCAAAATGCGACAAAAAAAAAAGACGCCAAGTCCAGTTCCCGTACTATTGCAGCACAAGAAATTGCACCAGAGGTTAGGATATCAGAGGAGGGGGCAGCGGAGGGGGGGAGGTGTGAACTTGCGGATGAGGAAGAAGAGGAAGGAGAAGGAGAAGAAGTAGAAGCTGGATTCAGTAGAGAGGGAGAAGGCAGTACTGAATTGGAGGAGGTGGTGGAGGATAGGATGGCATCGCCACAGAATTTCCCAAAAAAGCTCAATCGGAATTGGATTAAGGGTGCAATTGGACGTCGCACTCATGCTGGTGCAAACTTGAGTTTAATAGAACTTGTGGCACAAGATTGCTCAAGTTCAAGACAACGTATTGGACGCCCCCGGGCACTTTCTGTGGTTGAAGTCGATCATCTTATTCAAATTGTCCAGCGTGACTTTTACACTAGAAGGTTTCCAATTGTTGACTTGAAAAGAGAAGCAGGTTTCAGCCATGTATGTGATACTACAATTTCGCGTGCTTTACATGCACCAGGCTTTAAGCCCTATGTGGAGGAGTTCAAGTTTATTTTAAAACCAGAAAATAAGCTACAAAGGCTCGCATTCTGTGAGGAAAGAAAGGGCTGGCAGGCAGAAATTGAATGGGCAAATTATGGATATACTGACGAAATGTCAATAGAAATAGGAGGAAACTTTGGGATCTGCTTGGTTTGGAGGAGGAAAGATGAGCCGTGGGAGGACAATTGTGTAGGAGCGAAGAAGAAACAGGGTCCAAAGATGATGTGCTGGGGAATGATTACATATGGCCATAAAGGTCGATTTCATGTATGGGATAAGGAGACTACTGAGGAAAGGGAAACAGCTGAGAAGGGGATTGGAGAGTTGAATAGGCTGGCGGCAGAAAAGGAAAAAAGGCTAAATGAAGAGTGGAAAAGGAGTGAAGAATGGAAGATGCTGCGGGAGAAGCAGCTGGAGACTGCTCGTTTGCAGCGGGAACTTGCCCGGGCTGCTGGAATTGCAGCCAAAACAACAGCTTTACATCGTCGAAAGAAGTTTAAGATTGATAAAATTACCCGTGGGGAAAGAAAGGCAGTCGATTCCTGGCATTATGAACATATCAGAAGGCCACTCCTGTGGCCTAAGTGCAAGGCTTTGCTAGCATTAAACAGTAGTTTTGTTTTAATGGAGGATAACGCCTCTCTACATACTTCACACTTTACCACAGCTGAGCGTCAGAAGGAAGGCATTTCTAAGCTTATTTGGCCTCCAAACAGTCCTGATTTCAACCCTATTGAAAGGATCTGGACCTTAATGAAGCGTCGCATTCTTCGTCGCCGTGGGTCGGAGAAAATTACTACTGCTACTGTGATGAAAACAGCCTTGATTGCGGAATGGGAGCGAATCACTATTGATGAAATCAACCATGAAATCAATCTACTTTCAAAAATCTTGGAATTGTGTATTGCACAGAAAGGAGGAAACAAATACCATGCTTGACCTCCTTGCCCTTTCATATATCTTTGTTTTTCATATCTTTTTTTATTCCTATTTATGTATTTGAGTGGTACTGGAGAATTGATAGATTTTCGCCGTTGTCATCGGGGGCTGGGTCCGTGCACAAACAGCGCCTTTTCCGGATACTTTTGCATTTGGCGAGTACCAGATTTCATCCTTCCTAAATCCGGTTGCTGCAGGTATTGTGGCTATGATGGCTTGCTCAACGGCAGGGTAGTGTGATTTGAGGACAGGGAGGGCAGGAGAATTGTCTTTGGTGATAAGCTTGATGTTATAGTTGGTGGTGAACAGTATGGTAGCAATAAGAGGATTTTTGATTGCAGAGTTGATAGCGTTTCTGATGGTGAGGTTCTTGGTGTTGTCAGGGAGTGCTGTGGCATTTCTCTCAATGACAATGGTATGGTCGCGTTTGGTCAAAACAAAAGGGATTGTATTCTTGTTTGTTGGAGGTGTAGTGGTAGGCGTGGCAGGAACACTGGCAGCTTTCTGTGGCCATGTAAGTGTAGGGAGTGGTGAAATTGGTCTGGATGGGGGGGTAGTGGTGGTAGTGGGAGCAGGTTGTTTGCTTGATTGTTGTTGTAGTTGAGTTGTAAGGGTGGTAATCTGATCTTTTAGGTCCTGAGTATCCTTGATGTGATGTTCTTAAACAACTTTCAAGTGTTTCTCAAGGTCCTCAAAGGTCGTCAAGAGGTATTGGTAACAATCAGCCAAGGATTTGTTCTGATTGATGCGGGCATTGGTTTCTTCTTGGAGAGATTCAAGAGTTGTGGGTTCGCCATCATGGGTAGAATGAGGGGTATGGGAGACAACTGTTTGGTCAGGAGAAGGGGAATCTTCTTCCACCCTGGTATTGTCAGGAGAGGTGTGGGCTTCAGAGCGGTGGGGGTTTCTAGGGGGGCAAGGGGGTTTCCACAGCCCCTCCATCTGCCCCTTTGTCTATTAGATATCAGAGGGTAGGCAGGAATGACTCTGTTGATAGAGGTGATAAGGTAACAAATAAGGGGGGATGATTTGTTGATGAAAAGTCATTAACGTGAGGAATGAAGTGGTGAGAATTGGTTGTTGACCAATGAAGTGAAAGTTTGGGGAAAGGTTTGGTGTGGTTTGTTCAATCGCTGTGGTTGTAATGGCAACAGAGTCGGTGCAAGTGGGTGTTTGTGAACGTGGTAAAAGTGTTGTGGAGGTGCAGTATGTGTGGAAGGTGGAAGTGAATGAACCTGAAGGGTCGGCCCTTTCTAGCATCTGGTAGTTGAGTCCAGTACTAGTACCAGGCTATAGGGGCAGATTTTCTGATCTGTGTCTTCAATTTGGTCAGTGAGAGGTAACTGTCTGTGTGGGTAGGGGATACTCAGCTGCTTGTTTTGCTAGTTTGTCAGCTTCATCATTGCCTTGTATACCTGTATGTTCAATCCAGATGAAGCTGTAAGTCGAGGTCAGAGTCCAATAGGTGTTTGGTGAGTTGTTTAATCTGTAGTGATATTTTCTGTGCTGGGTGTGGTGAGAGTTTCAAGGAGTTCTTGATGGCTGCCTGGTTGTCTCTGAATATCCAGATGTGCTTGAAAGATTGGCTAGTCCTGCTGGCTTCTGTGAGTGCTCTGGCAATACCTGCCAATTCCCCATCATAAACCTTCATTCCCATACCAAGTCCAACCCTCCACCTTTCCACAATTTTTCCCTCATGCATCATCACCACTCCAGCTCCAACTCTTCTACTCTGCAATTTACTACCATCTTTGTACAGGATCAGCTGGTCTGAGTTGTTGATGATGTTGAAGAGGGAGGTGTGTTGTCTGGCTGTTGTAGTTTTGTCTTCAGAGCTGATAGAGATGTGGATGCAGGTGTGGAGGGTTGGAAGATTGATATGCCATGGTGGTTGTAGGTAGAGTTGACATTGCTCAACTATATCTTGTACTGGCAAATAGTTACTTTGTGAATTCAATACTCTAATCAGTTGAGTGGGAAACTTAGCTTCCTGAGAAGGGGAAGTTCTCCAGTCAACCTTCACCTTTCCATATGGTTCAATCTGAGGATTAAAAGAATAGTTATTTCTCCTCCTGGGGGGTGTAGAAGCTGATGTGTCTGAATCTGAGCTGGAAGAGTTAAATGCTGAAGATGCAATATTGGTTGACTGGACTGTTGAGGGGTAGGTTGAGGGTGTTCTTTGTCTAACTGGATGATCTGGTAGCATCTGTAACACTATGTAAGCATATCTTTTGCAAAGCCTGTCAAGTCTTAAGGAAACAGGAAAGGTGAATGCTTCAATCACAAGTGTAGCTGTAAGGGAAGTTCTGAATGCTACAAGAATTCACCTATTAGCTTGAGACTACAACTTTTCTAACTGGTTAGCCAATCCAATTTGCCCCTTCCACCAGATTTCTGCTCCATAGTCAGCAATTGGGGTAATGCAAGTGTAGTAGAGTTGTCTCCTTGGTGGTGCTGAAAGTCAAGCCATCTAGGCCGTGAGAACCTTAGCGAAAGAAAAACCTACACAAAATCTTTCGCTGAGCTTTGACCGCATTGGTCACTAACCAACCCTTACCACTTCATTCCCCACTTTAAAGACTTTTCATCAACAAATCATCCCCGCTTATTGGTTTCTTTATCACCTCTATCAACAATGTCCTTCCAGCCTACCCTCTGATGTCGAATAGACAAAGGATCCAGAGGGAAGGGGGGTGGAAACCCCCCTGCCCCCCTATTCAACCCCCGCCACTCGGAAGCCGACACCTCTCCTGACGACACCAGGATGGAAGAAGATTCCCCTTCTCCTGTCCAAAGAGTTGTCTCCCACACCTCTCATTCTGCCCATGATGGGGAATCTACCACCCTTGAATCTCTCCAAGACGAAACCAATCCCCTCATCAATCAGAACAAATCCTTGGCTGATTGTTACCAATACCTCATGACAACCTTTGAGGCCCTTGAGAACTACTTGAAAGTTGTTCAAGAATGCCACATCCAGGATACTCAGGACCTAAAAGCTCAGATTACTACCCTTACAACACAACTACAACAGCAACAGAGCAAACAACATGCTCCAGCCACCACCACCACCCCCCCATCCAGCCCAATTTCACCACTCCCTACCCTTACATGGGTCCAGAAAGCTGCCAGAGCACCTGCCGCTCCTACAACTACACCTCCAACAAACAAGAAGGCAATCCCTTCTGTTTTGACCAAACGTGACCATACCATGTCATTGAGAGAAATGCCACAGCACTCCTTGACAACACCAACAACCTCACCATCACAAATGCTATCAACTCAGAAATCAAGAAGCCTCTTATTGCTACTATGGACTTCACTACCAACCACAACATCAAACCTATCACTAAAGACAATACTCCTGCACTCTCTGTCATCAAAACTCACTGGCGTGCCATTGAGGAAGCTATCAGAGCCACTATAACTGCAGCAACCAGTCTTAAGAAGGATGAAATCTGGCACAAGGTTATTATCCATGGTATTCCTACCTCCAGTTCCTTTACCACTGTCTAGTCTGAAGTCCAAGACTTGAACCTTGGCATTCACCTCCCCCGCGCTCCTAGATAGCTCACCACAGAAGCCCAGCATTCCAAGAAATCATCATCCACCATTTGTCTTGCAATTGGGGGAAAAGATGCAACAACCAAAGCCATTACCTCTGGCCTTTCCCTCTTCCGCAGAAAGTTCAAAGTTCCGAAATATCTTACTTTTGGACCATATGCCCAATGTAACAACTGTATAACTTTTGGACACCAGACCTCCAAGTGCGCAAATGATACCCACTGCAATCTATGTGCTGGGCAACACCCAGTCTGCCTTCATACCCGGAGCCAATCTGACTGCCCTACCAAGGGCAAACAGTGCCTTCCCACCACCCTCAAATGCAGCAACTGTGGAGATCCACACCAGGCAGACTTCAAAGAATGCCACACCTAGCTTAGCACATACCAGGAAGCAATTGAGAGGAGGAACAAAGCTAACTAAGTTTACATATGTATTTCCTTTTACTAGTTAGGCATTTGGCCTGGTGGAGGATTTGCTTTGTTAGAGGGGTTGTTAGCGCTTATGCCAGGGGGCCAACGAAAGGTGGACACTATCATGTAGTAGAAGGCGGATCACTGACTCGACATGCAGGTTTCCCAGATGTATGGTAGTTACCACTTCATAGCCTTCGGGCTCGATAAGCCTAATGATCTATAATAATAATATTCATAATGGTGCTGAAAGTCCCCATCCTGAGTTGGAAAGTCTGGAAAATATCTTGAGCGCCTTGGTTGCTGCTGCTGTTTTTTGTTGAACATGGTAGTTGAATGTAAGTTTTCTGTCTAGCCAAACCTCTAGCCATCTGAGATGTTGAGCAGGGTCAATTACCGTGCCATTGGGTAAGGTGACAGGAGTGTTGCTAGTATACTGAGTGGGTTTGTTGTGGAAGTGCATGAGTTCAGTCTTGGGATTATCAAAAACTATCACATTGTCAGCTCCCCAACTCCAGGCCTTCCTGGCTGCCCTCTCCCATGCTTTGGAGTTGGCCTTTTCAGATGGTCCTGTAACAATCAATGCAACATCATCAATAAAAGAGGGAGATCTTAGCTGTGGGGTGAGCAGACTTTGCTTCAAGTCTTTGAAAAGGTTGGTTATGTAGAAGAGAAAGAGGATTGGGGAAATGGGAGATCCTTGAGGAATTCCAGTATTGATTGGTTGTAAAGGGTGTCTTCGGCCATCAAATGTAAGACCAAGCTGTCTGTCTTAGAGGAAGCTATCTGTCCATGAGAGTTCTGCAGGTGGAAAACCCAAAGACTGAAGAATGAAGAGTAGCTGTATTCAGGAAACATGGTCAAAAGCACCTTTGACATCAACAAATATGGCAGAGAGTACTTTACCATTACACTTAACCTGTTGCACATTATGTACCAAAGCCATAACTCCATCAATGGCACTCCTTCCTGGCCTGCCACCCATCTGTTCACTGTGTAGAAGTCCCTGAGTCTCTGCAATGTCAGCATTTCTTTTGGCCATAATATTTTCTTCAATCTTGAGTTGCAGGTGGGGTTACGGGTGGAGAGCGAAATGGAATACACAGCGACTTTGATCTAGCGCTATCGAGGTGAAACCCCCAACACCCAACCAAAAACATAACACACACAATACATCTACACGTATCTAGCAATCATCTCTCTAGGATGGCACGGCCAGTAGTATCAGCCCAAAACACCATGTCTCTTCTCTACAAGATATCTATTCTGTAAGGAAATCTAACTCTATGCCACACGATGGCACCTGTGGCACACTGGCACTAGGTGAATACAACTCATCCAATGTACCATCCCTATTCTGGTACATTGACTCAGTGAGATCCACAAAGATACAGTTATGTGCCAGATAGGACAAATCATCTTGCCCAACCAGCCGGGGATCCTCATCAGCATTAGAATGGAAAATATATGGGCACCCCCAAGTCAATTGTCCTATGTAGTGCAGATCACAAAGCCCCAATGTCTTCTGGCAACGGTAATACTGCTTCCAGCAATGGGCACCCTCGTACCAATCAAAGGGCATATCATCAAAGATCATGAACCCGGTGTTGGAGTTCGTGCACTTGCATGAAACCTGCATGTCAAAGTAAACATAATCACCCAACCTTCTGACATACTCTGTCTTGCCCAAGCCAGAGCGACAAATCAGACAGAGGGAGGTACAGCGCTGGTAATTGTCCAGTCTGTTGTAGACAAAGTGATCGAAGTATCGGTTGATGATGGATATATCCTAATAGGAATGGTGTTGACATCCTCATAGGGTACGATGTCTTTAATCTGGGCCTGGCCATACACAAGATTCTTGTGTGACTTGATCGATGGAAGGTTGACCATCAACTCTCAAGGGATAATCAGTATGGCCAAACGATCAAAGTCCTATCTGGTTGAAGCATTGAGCAAAGTATACCACTTGGAGGAAGCATTGTCTGACTTCACAATGTCTAACCTAGGGTCTCCGATGTTGGGCCAAAGAGTGGTGGTGTCCCAGTCCTCATGAGCCTGGGCATTCCCCTTTCAATGTAACGTACCCTTCCACTGCCCCTCCACTGTACAGGATAGAGTGCAATCACCAGCGACCGCCTGCGTACCCGCCACAGGCTTGGTATGGAACTCGTTGTTCCCTACCTTCCTAACATAACACCTAAGCAACCCATTAGGGCCATACTTCTGGAGTAATGGTGGGCGTCAGAACAGGCATAGGAGACATTAGTGTGACTTCTAACAGGAGAGATATTCGGATGGCACATGTGACCATCCAAGTGAATGTCAAAGGCCCGCAATGTCTTGATGTTTGGTGGGTCCCCCCGGATGTTCAGACATATTTGGCTGAATATGTGCATGTGCCATTTCCCCTTGCCTACAACCTGCCCATTCTCATCGCGCCCAGCCTTGTGCCTCTCAAAGCACCCGATGAGCTCCCTCAAGCGGTAGTGATGCTTGGAAAACTCAGCATGAATGGCAGCCATGGTAGGCTTTGAATCCAGGTTTGGATAGGTGGGGGGCACCGACTTGCCCTGGTTGCCCCTTGGTGGCTTCGGGCTGAACTGTCCCCTACACCTGCCGGAGGCGAGAGGCACCATCTGTGGTTCAGGTGTGCCATGCTGAATGAGCACCTCATTTTCAGGGGCTACGATAACACCAGGAGCGACTGGCTGACCACCTCCCACAAGGGAGGTGCTGGTGTTGGCGATACATGGGACAGCGGAGAAGGGGAAGGAGCGAAAAGGGGAGGGTCATCGATAAAAGCCAAATCATCAGAGTTGGCAGACCGAGAGGTAAAGAGGGGAGTCAGGATTTAGAATGTGTTCTATCATGAAAATGTGAAGTGAAGCTATCATGTAGATGTCTTGACAATATTAAAAATCATCATGACAACATGGCGGAAACACCTTGATATTTAAAGACAAATATGTTGCGCTGCTATAGCGTGGCAACCGAGTATGACAAAGTACACATTGCGTGACATTCTAAGGCAAAAGGGACATTGCGCGGATTCTAACTTAGAAACAGTAGCAAGTTTTGCAAGACGGAGTCTTGGCAAAAACTGGATCTTTCAAGATCCCCTGAACCAATATTACTGGTTTTAAGGGACAACTATCCCCTCACCTTTTTTTGGGTACTTTACGAAGAAAAATGTATAGAAGGGTACAAATGGGAGAGTCAGGGGATAATGCCACTATCCCCATTCTAAAAAGGGTCAAACAGGCAAGCATAAGCGGAGTGTTCACATTCAGCGTAACAACAGTATAACGCCAGAAACCCCAGTGCACCAATCCTCTGTTATCCGGCCTTCGTAGAAGAGCTCTGTTCCAGAGCAACCCTAGAGAGGGAGGTAGATAACTCAGCCCATGAGTCATACATTCAGCACCACCGGCCATCTGCCCTAATGTGCAGAGTGCACAGCACACAGGGCGAAGCATGCATATGATTGGCTGGTGCAATAGTGCCAGCATGGAGGATGCATATAGGCACCCACACCACCGCCACTCTCAAGGATTGAGACATGATAGTTGATCGACATAGGCAGGAAAGACAACCCAGCCAGACAGAGGCATTGTGTGTGGAGCAGACATAAGTGTCAATACAAGCCTCTGGATTATGGTGAAACCATACTTCTCAGAGGCAGCACCACATTGAGCCTTGCACACTGAATGCCTCCAAGGCGAGCAGACATAACATGCCTAGTAAATCATTAGGGATCTGTGAGTAATATGCGCCTGCAAGGCATATGCATGAACAACCAGAAAGTGAAAGGATGATACAACAAAAGTACCACAGGTTACCGCAATCCGTTGAGGTCTAACACCATCACTTGACACCACATGGCATAGCCGCCCACGGTTTCTGAGGCAAAATGGCCCTGCAAGTGATCCTAACACATTTCTAAATTAGTTGGCACCAGGCAAGCAACCATACACCATACAAACTCTATCTGCAGTATGAGGGTGGACACCCCTTCACTCGAGATAGATTGAATAATGTGTTTCTAGCGCACGAAGTAATACAACAAGCCAGTCATGCCAGTAGATAGATTACAAAGTAAGGATCAGGGGTTTGGGGTGTCTCCCCCCAACAAAGTCGATGTTGGGGGCTTGCCCCCAGCGTGGGAGCTATAGTAATGTCGTAGGAGGGAGCCAAAGGCAGGGGGACCACCCCCCTGCATGTTTTTATCTCTCTATGATGCGCACCCACATCACAATTGATTTACGTGAACAAACAAATCCATTGGACAAACTAACTAAATTTATGAACCAACTACTCCCCAAGGCCCAGGATGGCCAGCTCCCACATTCGACCTCCTGCCACTCCATCATGCACCTGCTGGTGTGTTGTGATTTGTTTCTCATTTTCCCCTGTTTGTTGTGATTTTGTCAAGTTGTTTATCTGTCCCCCTGTTGCTTTTGGTTGCTCTGCCAACTCTTATGACCTTTTCTTATGTATAACTCTTTACCCCACTACACCACCTGTCTACCCCACTTCACCTTATGCCTTTCCACCCCTCTTACCAGGTGGTAGCTACCACAAAGGTCCCTCTCAATGATGATAGCCCTCTCTTTTCCTCTTCCCCACCTGACCCCAGTACCCTTCCTGCCAGACAACCTCCTAGACGTGATCTTGCAATCCACAGGATTAGAAGCACAGCTAGGGGAAGTGTTACCCTACTTCCCTCCGCTATGACATCCTGTTTGCAACAAATTTATTCCTCTTCTCCTCCCTCTGCTACCTCTGCTCAAAGGCAAAAACCGGTCTCTTTTGAAGCATTACTGTTTGAGCTTGTTGACCAAATCCAGGATAGTAAGAAAATCTTTACTCAAGCAGAACAGGACTTCCTCAGCCAACTTAGTCTCACTATCAGCAGCTATCCTGACAACTACATACCTGATGCTCCACCTATTCCGCCCCCCTCTTCTCCTCCTATTCCACAAGCTATTGAATCCAGACTTACCAAGCAAGAGGAGACTTTGAACCATATTCTGACCAGACTTGACCAACTAACTGCTCCTGATACCACGACTCCTGTCACTTCAACTGGAAATAAGACTTGGGCTAACATTGTTGAACAGGGCAAACCATCTACTACCACTTCTACTACCACCAAAGCCTCAAAAAAGCGCCTAGAATACACATCAGAGCCAGAGAGAACCCTAATTCACAAGCCCAACACTCCTCCTACCAACTTCAACCCACTACAGATCAGAGACTCCATCAACAGTGCCTTGACCAATGCCAAACTGGCTATTTCTATTGTTCTTGTTAAACTTGCAGTTAACAACATAGTGATTGAGGTGAAGCATGGTCACACTGCAGCTGAGTTCAAAGAGAAGGAAAGTGTGTGGAGTTACCTAGTTCCTGGTCTACAAGAGGTTGTGATTAGGGAAAGATGGTATAAACTTGTGGTCTACTCTGTTGCTACTGACTTGATTGTGGCAGACAGTGAAGAGATGCAGATGGAGGCCTTCAAGGAAGATATTGAGACTTACAATCATGACATTCAGCTGGCTGCCCCCCCAAGATGGTTAACCAGACCAGAGTCAAGAACAGGAAAGTTGCACTCCTCCCTTGTCCTGTCCTTTAAAACCCAAAGAGAATTGAAGCATGCACTGAGAAATAGACATGCGATAGCAGGAACACCAGTCAGAACTTCAGAGTTTGTTGACATTGGGCCTACCACACAATGCAGAAACTGTAAGAAGTTTGGCCACCACCAGAGAACTTGCAGGCACCCAGCCAGATGTCAACTATGTGCTGGCCCACATACAATGAATCTTCATCAATGCACAACTTGTCAAGCTACCAAGTAATGTTCCCATACCCAGTTCAAGTGTGCTAACTGTGAGAGTTCTCACAAAGCTACTGATCTTAGTTGTGAAGTTTACAGGAACTTAGTCAAGAAACCAGAACTCCCTACCACTGACAATCCTGCACATTCCTTATGAGAGGCACACCAATTACTATTGTTCAGCACAACTGTGCCAAGACCTATGAAGTATTGACCACCCTCCTTCCCTACACTAATGGTACAGCAGATATTGTTCTTGTTCAAGAGCCCTGGTTGGCTCCTGATGGCACTGCTTACTCTCATCCCTCTTTTACTTCTATTCTACCTGATACTACTAATAATGAGAGACCTAGAACAGCTGCCAATATCAGCAAATCCAGACTTGACATCCTTGTTACTTACAGATCTGACCTTCTTCCTCACCTTGATGGTGATATTCTTCCACTTCAGATTCTTGCAGGAAAAGAGAAGTTCACCCTTTGGAATATTTATAATGAAAGAAAAAAGCTAACACCAGACTCTAGACCACTCTATACCATGGACAGAACACTGCACCAGCTGCACATTCCACAACATTCCATTCTCTGTGGAGATTTCAATGGCCACAATAGCTTGTGGAATTCAGCAGTTCAGCAACAGATCAGAGGTGATGTTCTGGTGGAATGGTTTAGAGCTAACAAGTGTGACCTAGTCAACCTACCTAACATCTCCACCTACAACTACAGACATGGCTCAGGCACTTCAATACTAGACCTTACACTGGCAACACAGGATATATTTGACAGAGTGGTGGATTGGGCAGTAGATGATGATGCTCACATAGGCAGTGACCATGAGGTGGTAAGATTCACACTGGTATCAGATACTGACAACTTAGTTCCCAGTCCCATGAGCAACAAATACAACTGGCACAAGGCCGATTGGAACGCCTTCAACACAACACTACAATCACTAATGGCTGAGTCTTCTTCTTCCTTCTACTCATACTTGACATCTGGTACTACTAACTCTTTGGACCAGGCAGCTCTTATCTTGAGAGATTCTATCTTGAACTCACTCAACCTACATGTTCCTCTCAGCAAACCTTGTTCCAGATCCAAGAGGTGGTGGAGTGCAGAGCTTACAACTTTGAGAAAGGAAATGGCCAAAACATACAGGAAGTGGAAATCTAGCAGATTGGACCCTGACCATACTGTCTACAAAAGATCCAGAAACAGATACTTTAGGGCAATCAGAGACAGCAAAGCTAACTGTTGGCAGACTTTCCTGAACTCAGCCAAAGGTCAAGATATCTTTACTGCAGTTAAATATACCAGACCAACCCAGTCTATGAAATACTCCTACCCTATCCTTTGGTGAACAGTGTGCTACTGACTTTGACAGCAAGTTCAATATGTTTACTCAAAGCATGTTTCCTAACCCAGCAACCTGCCACTCCAATTACAACATTCAGGATACAGAGATAGATAAGTGTTTCCCCTGGCCTGATGTTTCTGACTCTGAGGTGAAGGATGCAATATACAACTCAGCCCCCAACAAATCTCCTGGCCCTGATGGTATCAACTTTCTCTGCCTCAGGCAAGTATATCAAGCAATCCCCACTCCTCTAACAGAATTGTTCAAGTCACTACTGAAAATAGGGTACCACCCTCACTGCTGGAGGGAGGCTACTGGTGCAATTATCAGGAAACCTAACAAGCCAGACTACACAATTCCCAAAGCTTACAGACCAGTCTCATTGCTAAATTGCTCAGGAAAGATTTCAGAAAAGATTATGGCCAAAAGACTGGCTTACAATGCAGAGACTCAGGGACTTCTACACAGTGAACAGATGGATGGTAGGCCAGGAAGGAGTGCAGTTGATGCAGTTATGGCATTGGTATATGATGTGCAACAGGCTAAGTGTAATGGTAAAGTACTCTCTGCCATATTTGTTGATGTCAAAGGTGCTTTTGACCATATGTCCAGAATACAGATACTCTTGATTCTTCAGGCTTTAGGTTTCCCACCTGCAGTACACTTATGGACAGATAGCTTCCTTTAGGACAGACAGCTTGGTCTTGCATTTGATGGCCAAAGACACCCTTTACAACCAATAAAGACTGGAGTTCTTCAAGGATCTCCAATTTCCCCAATCCTCTTTCTCTTCTACCTAACCAACCTTTTCAAAGACTTGAAGCCAAGTCTGCTCACCCCACAGCTAAGATCTCCCTCCTTTATTGAGGATGTTGCATTGATTGTTACAGGACCTTCTGAAGAGGCCAACTCCAAAGCATTGGAGAGGGCAGCCAGGAAGGCCTGGAGTTGGGCAGCTGATAATGTGATAGTTTTTGATGACCCCAAGACTGAACTCATGCACTTCCACAACAAAACCACTCAGTATACTAGCAACACTCCTGTTACCTTACCCAATGACACTGTTATTCACTTGGCTCAACATCTCAGATGGCTATGGGTTTGGCTAGACAGAAAGCTGACATTCAACTACCATCTTCAACACAAAATAGCAGCAGCAACCAGGGCACTCAAGATGATTTCCAGACTTTCCAACTCAGAATGGGGACTTTCAGCACCAGCAATGAGACAACTCTACTACACTTGCATTACCCCAATAGCTGACTATGGAGCAGAAATCTGGTGGAAGGGGCAAATTGGATTGACTAACAAGTTAGAAAAGTTGCAATCTAAAGCTAACAGGAGAATTCTAGGAGCATTCAGAACTTCCCCTACAGCTGCACTTGGGATTGAAGCATCCACCCTTCCTGTTTCCTTAAGACACGCCAGGCTTTGTTTGCAAAAGATATGCTTACAGAGTGTTACAGATGCTACCAGATCATCCAGTTAGACAAAGAACACCCTCAACCTACCCCTCAACAGTCCAGTCAACCAATATGGAATCTTTAGCATTCAACTCTTCCAGCTTAGATTCAGACACATCAGCTTCTACACCCCCCAGGAGGAGAAATAACTATTCTTTTAATCCTTAGATTGAACTATATGGAAAGGTGAAGGTTGACTGGAGAACTTCACCTTCTCAGCAAGCTTATTTTCCCACCCAACTGATTAGAGTATTGAATTCACTAAGTAACTATCTGCCAGTACAAGATATAGTTGAGCAATGTCAACTCTACCTACAACCACCATGGCATATCAACCTTCCTACCCTCCACACCAGACTTCATATCTCTATCAGCTCTGAAGACAAAACTACAACAGCCAGACAACACAGTTTCCTCTTCAACAGCATCAACAACTCAGACAACCTGATCCTGGACACAGATGGTAGTGAATTGCTGAGTGGAAGAGTTGGAGCTGGAGTGGTGATGATACATGAGGGCAGAATTGTGGACAGGTGGAGGGTTGGACTTGGTATGGGAATGAAGGTTTATGATGGGGAATTGGCAGGTATTGCCAAAGCACTCACAGAAGGCAGCAGGACCAGCCTATCTTTCAAGTACATCTGGATCTTCACCGACAACCAGGCAGCCATCAGGAACTCCTTCAAACTCTCACCACACCCAGGACAGCAAATATCACTACAGATTCAACAACTCACCAAACACCTATTGGACTCTGACCTGGACTTACAGCTTCATCTGCATTTGGTTCCTGGACATACAGGTATACAAGGCAATGATGAAGCTGACAAACTAGCAAAACAAGCAGCTGAGTATCCCCAACCCACACAGGACAGTTACCTCTCACTGACCAAACTGAAGACACAGATCAGAAAATCTACCCTTCTAGCCTGGCACCAGTACTGTACTCAACTACCAGATTCTAGAAAGGGCAGACACTTTAGGTTAATTCACTTCCACCTTCCAACACTTACTCCACCACCACACTTCTACCACCTACCCAAACACCAACTTGCAACAGTCACTCAACTCAGACTTGGTCATGGTTATTTCAAATCCTATCTCTACAGAGTGAAGCAGATTATCAGCAACACATGTACCTGTGACAGGCAAACACCAGCACCACATACCCCAGAACACATCCTCCTATACTGCAACAAATATCAACATTACAGACACTATCTCTGACAAGTTGCTCAACATTTGCACCTACCAGATGTGCTTGGAACCAAGGCTGACCTGAGGGCTGTTGGGAAGTTTGTGGGACAGAGTTGGGCTGGGACTAGAAAGGACTACTTAGGAGAAGTGAAGAGGGATGAGTGCTCTGGCAATGGCAGGAGAGGGGAGGAGGAAGAGCATTGGGAAGAGGAGTAGGAAGTGAGCGAGGAAGGATGGGAGGAGAGAGAGGAGGAGAGATGGATAGAATGGAAGATAGCAGAGGGGGCAGAGGAGGAGTAGGATGCAAATGGCAGAAGGCCCACTGAGAAGGAGACACAGAGATTTAGGAGATGGAATCAGGGACCAGTAGTGTGAGGCACTACAATCATGTACTTTCACAGCTTCATAGCCATTGGCTCTACAAGCTTATTGAGATATAATAATAATAATACCACCCATGAGTTTATGTGACCTCAACCCATTCTTTCCGAAACACCTTTATAGGCTCACCAAAGGTCCCTACTCATATATCCTGCGAACTGGATCTGGTCGGACAGACGGCTGCGATGTATCAGGCGTTATGAGAAGGGTTCTGATGACAGTGTCTTTAGTGATGGGATGCAACTACTGTAGCATCCACTTGTGTAATGCAGTCCCAACGCTGGTGCCAGAGAGGTGTGTTAGCTTGACACACTTGAACTCAGATCCCAAGGTAGGGTAACTATGAGTCTTTATTCACACAGGGAAGGCTAAGCCTTCCAGTATGTCTAACAGTTCCTTTGCTTTTTGTTTGTCTATGGCAGTAGGTACTCAGCACAGGAATGTTTTTCGTAACTTGTGGTTGTTTTTCTTATTATTTGATAAGGAGTATTTGATTTACCCATATTTGTTAGTCATCATAGGCAATGCAACACGGCTTAGATGATCCTACTTGAAGTCAATTTTACACTTATTGTTTAATTTTTGTTTTTGTCTTTCTTATTTTTTGGAATTAAGGTTTTTTATATGCCATAGTGCAATCTTCATACAGGATTTTGTACCTAAATCAATAATCAAAGAATTAAAAATATCTATCTATATACATTTATTGGACAGGAACATGCTTGAAGTACTAGCTATGGCATACACAAAACCATAATTGCAAAACATCTCCCACCCCAAAGTGAATCCTTTATCCCAACTTCCTCTGGTAAGAAATCAACCGTAGATATCACCCTCAGAAAGAATCACCTCTGCATAGCTACAAGAATAGACAAAGAGAATTCAAACCAAAGACAAGTGGAAAACAACAGAAAGGTCTCGGACGTGAATACTGCCCAAAAGCACAAATGAAAAACCACATTAATATCCCAAAAAGAGGCTGCTAGAGAGATGTAAAAAGTCAAGGAGCTTGGGACACTAGTGAGTCTCTGGCCCAAATCAATGGACCAGGTAGAAAGGGCAAGCCAGAACACTCAAAGGAGGTACTGCAATACCATCAGGGGACCCAGCCAAGCCAGACAGCTGTGGGAAAGAGCTGAGGGATATTAAAGAAGAGAAGCAACTGGCATTGCCTGAGCCAAATCCAGAGAGAAAGTAAGGCGAAGTAGATGATTGTAAGATGTCAGCTAGAGGGAATGGTGGTAGTAAGGTACCAGCCAGAAGTGGAAAGGGGCAGTAGAATGCTAGCTGATCCAACAGCAGAGGAGAAGAGAGGAATGGTCGAACCAACTCCTTGTCCTAGAAACAATCAGTAATCGCGTTCATGTCCTAACTAGACGTCCTGTTTAGAAACAAGAAAGTTGAGAAATTGACCATGGCCTGTTGGTGTATTTTCTCTTACTGCAAACAGTATTCCTCTTTTTTTTTTTTTTTTTTTTTTTGAATCAATTGCATTTGTTTTATTAAGGTACAAAGAAAGCATGCAGCTTATCGCTATGGCCAACAAAAACCCGTTCCTCCTCCCCCCAGCAAACATCCAAACCCCCAAGTCTCTCTAGTATGAGACTAACCGCACATGTCGCCTGTCGCCTAGCCAAATCCTATGAACATACTCGTATATGCGAAGGAACCAGAAAGGAAAGAAGCATGCAGCAAGCAGAGGAGAACCCTTAGCGACATCGGCAAAACCAAAAGGTGAACAAAAGAAAGTATGGACCCCTGACAAAGGAAGTAGATGTCTGATAAGCGACATAGATCAGCCAAAGCTTAGGAAGAGAAAGTATGGGCCTGCTCAACGGAGGGGTGCCGGGGAATGAAGCAATGCGCGGGGACAGGTTGAGACTGGAGGATGGAGAGGACATCAAAGAGGGGTCCCTGGTGGGAGTGCCTCATGGCATTAGCAACGGCCAAGAGGACGGGGGTAACCAAGGAATGTTTTTGTATGGCAACCGAAGGTCAGCCGCTCGAAGGGGGTAGCAGTAGGGTGCCAGCCAGGAGTGAAAAGGGCAGTAGGGTGCCAGCCGGAGGAAGGGGCAGTAAGGTGCCAGCTGGGAGGGAGGTAGTGTAGCTGTAACCGAGGAACAGGATGAAAACCAAGGAGGTGGATGTAGGTAGGACTAGTCCAACCACTTGAGACGACCGACTAGAGTAACTGCGGCCAATGCTTTTCCGAATGCGAAGTGAAGATGAGGCCATGAAGTGACTAACTGAAGTGTTCCCGACAGGAGCAGATAGTCGAGACAGAAAGGCACTTCGCAAAGGGCTTAGAAAGCTCAGCGCCGACCGTAAACCAAGGGAATGGAATGCCGACCATGCAAAACCTAAGCGAGGTGCAAAGGAAGTGCAGCGTAAGGGGGGTGAACCTCACTTCATGAGCGGGAGTCAATGATGAACAAGAACAAGAACCTCATGGAGGGAGGGGAGGGGGTCCCAGAGGGAGAAGAGCGTGGATGGCATCACTCCCCTAGGCAGAAGCCATCATGGGGGAGGAGAGGGGTGGGTGAAGAAGTTGACAACATCAGCAAAAAAAAATTTCCCTCATGTATATCATACTATGATACATGTGGCAGCTGGTATTACCCCAGAGCCCTATGCCTCTCATGCCTTGTAAGACATAAGGTATTGACTGAGCCTCCAGGGGACGCCCAGAGGCACCTACCACTACCACTAAAGCCAAGAGCCAACTGGTAATATTAAAATATACATGGTAACCTCATAAAGTATAGTGCTTATCAAATGGTTCATGGGGTATAGGTGGGGGGTCCGGAGCTGACAGGAGTCCCAAGGGGCCTCCGGTAAGACCATTCCACCCTGTGTGTTGTTCTGCTATAGACTCACTCCTTCTTAATTGTTCCGGTATGGACTCGCTATTCCTGAGTTTTTCCGTTGTGGTCTTTTGCCCCCTGAAGTCCCCAATGAGACTCTGAGCACCCTGAGGTGTAGGAATACCAGACTGCCGAGATTTTTTAGCCCCCACTTAAATCACATTTTACTTTTTTGCTCAGACCTTTTCACAATTAGCTCACACACTAGTTAGAAAAAATTTGACAAAGACCCAATAGGACTCTGGGAGGTGCAAATGAGACTCTGGGAGGCTCGCTTATGTTCTAAGTAGTGCCGAGATTTTCAAACACACCACCAATTCCCTGGCCCATTTGTGCTTCTGAAAGGCCCTTTTTACCTTTTGTTCAACCAACTATCCACCTTCTTATCTGTCCACACTTTATTTACTTCACACAAAAGTGAGAACTCAGAGTGAGCTGAGATGATTGGGCCTTCAGAAAGACTTAGAACACATTTCACAGGCATTCATGGATGAGTGCCCTCTCTAAAGATGACATTAATGGTTAATACTAGTATTCTACATAGTAGCTCGGGCTACAGATGTCCAATCAAGGCGGGGATACCACTGTTAGGTTCTCCTCATCGAGAGCATTCATTTGGGCCATTATACCTCCCATTTGCACGATTCTCAAGGTCCCTTCTTCACACTTTTACACTTGGGCGGAATTTTGAACCTGACAATCCTGCAGGTTATCTTAGGCTACAGGCATGCTATCGCTACGAGGATACCATGGTTAGATTCCCCTCATCGAGGGCTTTCGCCTGGGCCATTAGATGTCCCATTTTCCCCATTTTGAAGGTCTCTTCTTCACACTTTTACACTTGGGCGGAATTTTGAACCTCTGACAATCCTGCAGGTTACCTTAGGCTACAGGTATGCTATCAGTAAGCAGATACCACGGTTAGATTACCCTCATCGAGAGCTTTCATTTGGGCTGTTAAACGTCCCATTTGCACCCTTTTCAAGGTCTTTTCTTCACCGTTGTACACTTGGGCGGAATTTTGAACCACTGACAATCCTGCAGGTTACCTTAGGCTAAAGGCATGTTATCACTAAGCGGATACCACAGTTAGATTTCCTTCATCGAGAGCATTCATTTGGGCTGTTAAACGTCCCATTTGCACCATTCTCAAGGTCCCTTCTTCCCACTTTTACACTTAGGCGGAATTTTGAACCTCTGACAATCCTGCAGGCTACTTTAGGCTACAGGCATGCTATCGCTAAGCGGATACCACGGTTAGATTCCCCTCCTCCAGGGCATTCTCTAGAGCCTTTAAATGTCCCATTTGCGCCATTTTCCGGCTTTTCTTTCTCTCTTATCTGTATATAGTATAGTAGTAGCTAGTTTAGCGGTAAATGAAGATAAATAAATTAAAACAATTATCAAATACTTGAATAGTAGCTTACTAGCCTGAATAGGCAATTTGGACTGTGTGTGACCTGAAACCTGCTGGTTTGTGACCTAAAACCAGCTGCTGACCTATATGATATTTGGGCTTTCAGGAGGCTCTCCAGAGACTTTAGAGAAATTATCCGGTATTTCAGGTATTTTTCTGGTATTGTTCCGTTATGGACTTTGTCTCCCTGTGGCATCTGACATAGCCCCAATGCGCCCGGAGAGCTTCCTGGAGTCCCAAATAAGACTCTAAGCATCTCGCTTAGCTTGTACTACCACACTACAGTGACCATACTTGTACTACTATTTACCCCTGACTAATACATGACTTCTTCTATCGTTATCACTCTGTACATCATCAGCAGTTTTATAATTTGGCCCCCTATACCCCCTATACCTCATGAGGTATAGTGATCAAAATTGGACTTTTGCTAATGGATGATCTCTCTAGTGTTGAGATTTCAATCGCCGGAGGTGTAGAGGAGATAGTTCGTGTGCAAACTGTGTTCCCAGCCATCTGTAATATAGACAGTGAGGAAGGTCTTGCTGACTATGCTGATGCTCAGGTGAGCCTTCAGCAAAACGGTCGTAGAACAAGGTGACATTACCAGAAGATGACAAAACCAACAACATAGATGACAGAGGAAGCACAAAATAGACTCAAGAGACTAATCTGAAGGGGGGGGAAAGAATAGAGAAGAAATACAAACACCCTTTACGGCAAGCCCATGGCAGGAGAGGTAAAGGTGCGAATGTAGTCATAATCTCATAGTGTTGTGAGTCCAATCACTAGAGCTGTATGGGAGATGGAGGATCTAGCTGCCCTATGTTGACCCACTTATATTTATATTTAATATCCCAATGGAACTTCTAGAAATACAACTCTTCTCTTAGTCAGTGCTAGGCATCCTGACCTAACTCTCCTTGGGCACTCCTCTCTCACTGCTGCTAGAGTTTGTTATAAGGTGGAGTGAGTTTATTCTTCATATGCCAGGGCCAATGTTAGCCAGGGCTTTGGTGATATTTTTAGTCACATACACACTAACTACTTCCCTTATTAGTAGTACAATATCTTTCAAAAGTCCTAACCCCAGTCCCAGCAGAGCTTTTTCCAAGTATTGCTTCTAGCAGCTATTCTGCTACCAGCACCACTATACACAGCTCAAGCTATTATTGGTTAACAAAAATAACCGACCACTGTGCTGAGGAGCAACACAACGCTCATCTCCACTCCTTGCTCTCAACCCCACATAAAGAAAAATTTTTAACTCAACCAAAACCTAACCACTTTACCTGATTCTTTTTCTTCTCAATACTATGCCTCCTATTCTTCGCAGTTATCCTAAAAAGCCTATTTCTACTCATCACCTGTCTGAGTTTACCAGGGGCAGAATCCTTGGGTTACACAAGCCTCAAATGGGGTATCAACAAATTTCTGACTACCTGAACATCCCTCTCACAACTATTAAAGATACAATCTCAAAGAAAGATTTAGTGGGAAAGGAAAGAAGGGGTAGAGGAAGAAATCCTAAGACTACCAAGTTAGAGGAAGATGCTATGGTGGAGGAAGCTCTGGAAAATCACGATACCACCTATTTTGTGATTGCTGAAAAAGTTGCTCCCAATATTTCTTCTATAACAGTAAGGAGAAGACTTGCACAAAAGCATCTTAAAAAATGGTTAGCATAAGTGAGGGTTCACTTGGATGAGGATCTAGCTCAGGAGAGGTTGGAATGGGCATTAGCTCAAAGGCATTGGACAAGAGAGATGTGAAGGAGAAACGCAATGTGGGGAGATGAGATGGCTGTACAGAGAGGAGGAGGGAAGAGGAGAAAATGGGTATTTAGATATCCAAAGAAGAAGTGGAATAGGGATTGTGTTGAATCTACTGCTAGGGTAAGAGAGAGGAAGATTGGGCAGATGATGACTGGTTGTTTTTATAGTCAAACTCATGGTCTCTTTTTGCCTGTTTTTCCTGATCCTTCTTCTGCTGGAGGTGGAGTAACTGGAAAGTCAATTATTGATGTTTATGATCAGTATGACTTTTTAGGAATATGGGAGGATATCAGAAAGCATCTTGGAGAGGAAGAGGTATTCTTTATCATTGACAATGCTAAGGCTCACTTGCCTTTTAGAAGATAGCTCAGAAGGCAGGGAGTTACTATTATGGAAATTCCTGCCTATTCACCAGATCTCAATCCAATTGAAAATGTTAGGGCTCTGGTGAAAGATAAGCTCCAGAAGCATTATCCTGAACTATATCTTATGAAGGGTTCTGGCAGTGAGGTCAAAAATGTTATAGAGGAGGCCATCAGTCATTGTTGGGAACTTCTTGACCCAAAGATTTCTGATTCTCTAGCAGGTTCAATGGTGGATAGAATTGAACCAATTATTAAGACAGATGGATGGTATACTAAATATTGATTTCTACTATGTATTTATATTTTTTAATTTTTTCTTATTATTATGATGTTGGGGTTGGTGGAGGGAGTTGTTGTTGTCCAGCCAAGATTTTTCACACTCGTTGTTGTCGGTTAATTTTGTTAATGAACAATACCCTTGCCATAACTCCATCAAGAACCTCTTCCTCTGATGCCCCTTTAGATATCTTTAGTTCCTTCTAGTGTGGAGTCTAATAAACTGTTTTCTCTACTTCTGGTTCTCAAGGCTAGTATGGTATATAGACAAAATCAACTATCCACATACGATTGATAGCCACACAACACTCATCATTACTTTGCACTTTCAATACTATGTGAAGAAATCTCTCAAATATTACTTATAGTTTCTACTATGTACTGTACTGCAAATCAATACCTATTTTACTCTTTTTGCTTTTAAGTAGTGACGGTCTTAGAACACGAGTTGATATCATGACTGGAGTTTTTTGAGTTCATTAAAGTGCGATTCTGTTTGGCTCTGGGCAAGATCTTAAACCTAGCTCCATATCTCGGCTTCCCCTGACATCTAGATTAGTCTGATAACAATGAGCTTATCAAATTTATAAAAATTTACTTGATCTCACATAGTATACTTCTAAGAGAAATAATATAGGAATCTTGCTTGGCTTATATGAGTAATTAACCAGTTCTCACAGCCCTGACTGAAAGTATCATATATGCCTATTAGGAAATATTTAAACTTTATCTTAAGTACAGAATATAATATACATTGAGTGGTAAGCAAAAATAAATCCTATTACTGTGTTGTCTGATTTAATTCACCTGTTACTAGTGTATTCAAATAAAGTTATTGCAGAAGCAAATATTCAAGACTGTCAGAAAATAAGGAAAATCTATCTAGTTATTACCATGAAGAGTTAATTGAAGGTCTTTTATTTCAAATTTCAGGCTGATTGCAATGTATAAGCAAGTTGGTGAAATTAACTAGTGAATATTGCATTTCCAAGTATATTGTTTTTATTTATTAGAATTATCATGTTACTCAAGTGAATAGACTGCCAGAGGAGGAACAGGCTGACTCTGTATTAATAAACAAAATGTCTATTGAAATTGGTAGCCTTTTTGGCCCATCCCCTCTATTGTTTAAGCAAGGGGAGCAGTGGTATGATAATAGTATTAGAGTTCAGAAAAAGAGGGGAAATTCAGTAATATTCCAAGAAATAACTAGATGAGATTGAAGCATCTCATTCTAGGTTTGAGAATGAGCAATGAAGAAATAGGCTCAGCCTATAGAGGATCTCAGTGATTACAATACAAATTGTATGGCAGACAAGTAGGGATTGAAGGATTCATGGAATTCAAGCATAAGATAGATAGAAATAAAAGAGCAGAAGTTAAAGGCACTGAGGAAGGCCAAAGCAGAAGTACAGGAATGAGGAACAAGGCAAGGACTACACGGCCAAGAAGAAGGAAAAAATCGAAAGCCAAGCTGCTCAAGAGAGTGGACCCTATGGGGTAGATTTATAGAGATATATTACAACTCTCACTCAACCTCTCTTGTAGCCTACTTGTATGAAGCATTTAAAGGAAAACTTCAATTTCTTTTTTATAGAAGCTAATACCTAGGCTATTACTTATACTCTATCATTTTAGAATGAGTCAAAGCAGATATACTAAAGGTAGATTAGCCTTCCAATTCACCTGATTTTAACCTAATTAAGGATTTGCAAAAGTTAATATAATTATAAATTCAAACTCAATAAGGACATCAATAAGTTACTAAAGTCACTAGACAAACGTCTTGGTGATCACGTGATTTTGCTTATTGTGCAATGCACCCACCACCACTATGGTCGCAACTTAACAGTCTCAACTTGACGATCACTCAGGTACGAGTACACAGGAGCATCACAAAAGAAATTTGCATAGTATTGAATTAAAGACTAAAATACAGAAAATTGGTAATAGTGAGTATACCATCCTTTCGCATCAATGACAGCCTGGACCCTGGCTGGTACAGACCCCCATACCTTCTCAAAAAACTCTCATGTGATTGTCTCCCACACTACCAGGAGAATCTCACAAAGCCGCTGCTTAATCTTCTTAGAGCCACCGGGTGTGTGTACTATATCAGGATACTGGCCATGAAGCCACCGTTTCAGTTCAAGCCACACATGCTCAATTGGATTCAGATCTGGTGAACAGGGAGGGTTCTCCTCCAAAGGAATGTTGTTGGCATCGCACCATTACTGAATAATAGTTGCAGTGTGGATCTTCAAGTTGTCTTGCTGAAATAGTGGATTGCCAATTGTATCACGAACCCTTTCCATAACGGGCACCACACATGTCTTGAGTACATCAGCAAAAATACTAGCCTGCGTCCTGGGCGTCGTGTGCGTCAGACGCACCTGACGCACAAAACGTCAATCGCGAATCAGGACACACCGGGCGCACCCCTAACACTCAGGACGCAACCAGACGCAGCACCTAATCCTCAGGATGCAACCAGACATAGCACCTAATTCTCAGGACGCAACCAGACACAGCACCTAATCCTCAGGACGCAACCAGACGCAGTACCTACTCTTCCTGAGATAACTGAAATAAGCAAAGGGTCCCCCCTTTACCTGTTTCTGACCTTGGTCACCGGGGTCACAATATATTTTACATCATGAAAAGGTATTAAATTTACTACTAATAGTCTTCTATTCTTCTAATATACAGCTCATTGTATGGGGGGGGGGGGGGTGGGTGGGGGGGGGGGGTG
>Ga0307509_10001986_pt1 | contig 33748 bp, 46 predicted proteins | sample 10_EM_MG_FD_202245 | JGI IMG/M metagenome (GOLD analysis project Ga0307509, IMG submission 202245) | Populus trichocarpa ectomycorrhiza microbial communities from riparian zone in the Pacific Northwest, United States - 10_EM | ecosystem: Host-associated > Plants > Roots > Unclassified | place...
GGGTGTACCGGGACGGTTGGGTTGTCTGCAGGGCGCAGGGTTGCTGGGGGGGACAGCTTCTGGTTGCGTCCGGTGCGTCCAGACGGACGCCTACCACGTCCAGACGATGCGGACGCGGGCGTCCGCACCCAGAACTGGAGTTTACGTTATATGCGCCCGCAACGTCCGGCGCACAGGGAGGGCAGGACGCAGCAGGGCGCAGGTTGATTTTTTTGCTGATGATATTCAGGATTGTCAATTTGTTGAGGTTTCTATAGTCTACGCATAGTCATAGACTTCCATCTAGTTTCGGGACGAAAAGGAGTGGGGCACCGAAAGGGGATTCCCTATCAGCAATCTTGCGATCTGCCATCATTTTCTTGGGGTAGTTATCCAGCTCGTTCAACTGGTGTTCCCACATTGGGTAAATCTGACCCCATGGGGGTTCGGCCCCTTCTTTAAGGTTGATGGCGTGATCGAATGTCCTTCGAGGCGCCAAAACTTTGGCTTTTTTCTCTTCAAAAAGCTGTTTATACTGCCAATACGGTTTTGGCAGCGTCTCCCACTCTACTCCCCCTTCTTCCTCTCGTGCTATACGTCCCACATACTGTGCTTCCTTATCGTAAGCCACAGTTTCATCCCATTCAAACATATCGGCCACCACTTCATCTTCTCTATGAGCGTGGCACTTTGCTTCTTCAAAGGCCCATTTAGGTGGGTCCACGATATTTTTAAGGGGGTGCTCATCATGCCACCACCCAAAGGGTATGATTAAGTCATACTTTCCTGCATTCGCAATTTCACAGGCTATAATACTTCGGTGGCCGTTGGCACCGATTTCTAGCAGCATAGGATGTGTATAGAATATTCCTCCAGTAAGCGCGGTTTCGCCATCGAAGGCGGTTAGTTTTAACAGTGAATCCCTAGTTTCAGTCGGGATTACAAGCCGTCGTGCGGTATCCTGAGTCATGAGAAAGATGTTTGAACCAGAATCTAGGAGGACGTTTATCTCATGCTTTCGTCCTTTGATTTCAATAAATGCCTTCCCCTGAGGGCAGGCGTAATGCTTTGGTTTTTTAATGGGTCTTGAGCTTTCGCTCGATTCATGATGAAATCTTTTCATCGTCGCGGTTGCAAGTAGTGTGGGGGTTTGTTACCGCGCCTGCGCAGTTTCCGCTCTTGAAGCCACCTCAGACAAACCTTTACAATAAGTGTCTAATATTCTGATATCGGGCAACCCACGACTAGCGCTCTTTACCTCCTGCCGCGGAGTTCCCATATCACAGGAGTGCTGGTTCACTAGAGTACCCCTCAAGTTTGCGACTAGAGGGCTCGGCCCTTTATCGTCGACTTAGCCCTCATGTGAGGCGTCCCCGGTGACGAATCCACCGTACCTCCACCTCGAGTTTGGTCTCATTCGCGAGACCCCCTCGGACACAATTCGTCTGGCATAAACCTTGTGCCCAATCGAGGCCCCCATAGCTTCTATTTGCCCGGCTGTTTTACCCGGAGAGAAAGTCAGGTTGCCCTGGATTTCGACCCTCCTTCGCATATCGTGCAACTCACGTTCCGTTCCGACGAATGGTAGTCTTCTCTTTTCCTTTTAGTCTCATCAACCGCTTTCTTCACTTGTAATTTTTTATGGCTCCCGTTGTGAGCACGGACTACCCCTTTTTGGACCTAAAATGGCAACTGCTATCCTTTGGTCTTATTACCCTAGCGGGAATAGCTTACCTAATAATTAAGAGCGAGGTATATGGCTTCATAGGATGACCACATATCCGAACTCAAGCTCCCGGAGTTATGAGCTTCACAGAGGCATTTGGAAGACGACTCGGAATACTGAATGAGAGCACGTTTCAAGATATGTTTAACTGATTGGAACGATGTTTAGAGATTACTACTCCTCTCATTTTCTAGTTGCATATGCGATTAGCTGCATAATGCTCTGATAGCTGGATATCGGAACTGATCACTCTATATTCCATACTACTAGTGGTATGTAGGCATTTGGGCCGCATATTCATTTATAGTCTATCATAACTAAGAGATCGAAGACTGTCTACTGGTGGAGTGGGGACACCTTCAGATTAAATAGCAGTTCGGGAGATTCTCTGAGTTGAGCTGGGCAAGTTCTCAGGGTCAAACAGTGTTCGCACTATGTTCTGACGAACTCAATTGTTAAGAAAGATACTTCTTAACTAGAGAAGTTGAAGTAGCATGAACATTAGTATAAATAGTAGGCCTCTCCCCCGGTGGTTGAAGAATCATCAAGCAACGGAGAACAGACCTTAACAATATAACAATTTAGCGAGTTATATTCTAACTCTTTGATATTTGACTACTCATTATTACTTTACCTTTATCAAACAATTACCAACGGGCCTTCCTGACTATTAATCCGTTGTCTCGAATATCCTTGGCCTAGTTAGCTCGGAATCCTAACGTGTTAGCTACCCCCCCCCGTAACAGGTCTTTTAGCCTTCCGGTGGCATATTGTCACCGACTACGCCGCAGGTCTTTCGATGCCAGGCGGCAGCCTCACTATCCGATCACCGTGGTGGTCAGTACCTTGATGACTTTTCATATAATGTCATCATGTTCAAAAGCGCAAGCTGGGGGCCTTTGAACCGCTCGTCGTGAGCTTTCTCCCTAGCCATCAACGGCCACAGTGGCTACCTGGGGGCGTCGTTTTGGCGCGAATGCGGACTGTCGTTTGGGCTTCGATTGCCCTCGATATACCGCCGATACTTGTCTCGGTTTTCGACAGTATTTCCAAGCGTGAGTTTTCATTCCCCACCGCGTGCATTCGTTGTCGGATTTTCGTTTATCAACCACTTTCTGATTGACGCCCTGGTGGGCTTCTGCCCATACCTTGTGGCTAACCTCCCCCGCCGGTGCCACCGACCCTTCTTTCTTCCCCTTTCTTTCACCAGCCCTTTTCCCCTGGTAGTCCGCCTGTTCCTTAGCCGTGTATTGCTCTGTTACACGCTTTGCAGGGAATGTTAGCTTTGAATCCTCGAACTTTCTTTTCTCGCGTCCTGTCGCGCCGGAGGCACCGCAGCCTCGAAGATCCTTTTGTTCTTTGAAATCTTCTTCTGCTCGGGTTATGGTCCTGACTGCTTCCAACCACTCCCCATCGTCGACATATTCTCGATGCGAGAGCCGTCGCAATGCTTCTACAGGAAGTTTGTCACAAATCATTTTTCTCCAGGCTATCCCAGTGACTCTTTCATGGATATTGAGATTTTCCATCTCTATCAAGAATTTGGCGACATTACCGCGATATTTGACCGAACCCATTTCTCTCAGGGATTTTTCCGCTTCATGTGTAGGTCCGAAGCGTCGAAGGCCTTGTTTGGCAAAAAAGTGCCAGAACTCGTATCCCTCTTGTCTCGTATAACCTATTTACCCGGTCATTTGTCGTCAGTAGGTTAACGCAAACGGTGCGACTTGTTTCCCATCCATTCGGCTTATGGCGTATCGGATTCGTTGTGCCTCATTTTCCCACTGCCCGCTTTTTCTACCAAAATAATCATACATGTCAATAGCCACATACGTATATCCTGGTGTTTCTCGTTTCGAAACATGGCAGGGGGTTCCGCCGGGACTTGTGTTCGTTGTCACAAGGCGTTGGCCATGAGCCGTGAGAACAGGTTAAACAGTTCGTCGTTTTCGGGGTCATAGTCGTCTTCGTCTGCCTGGGGTGCGGGTCTCTCGTCCCGTCTTCCTTTCCTACTCTTATCTGGCTTCGTACCAGATCCTTCTCCTTCATTATCGGGGTCTCCTCCCCCTCCTCCGCCTGGAGCTCGCGCTGCTCCGTATCGTGGTGGTGGTGGTGGTCTTTGTCCACCCGCCGCTGAAGCCTCTGGTGTCGGATCTGACACCTTGCCTTTCCCTTTCACCTGACCCAACAACTGTTCCACCAGAGCCTTAAGCACCGCGATCGCACCATCCTGGGCATCACGAGACGCCTGTTGTCGTTGCAGCTCATCCCTTACGAGATTGATAATTAGCTCGTGATTGTCCAGCTCTCGTTTATGTTGTTCGTTTATTCGAACAAAGTCTTGGAGAAGGAGTAGGTCCCGAAGCATGGACTGTTCGCCAGTTCCTTGTACTGCATCCTGGATATGAGAGGTGACAGCCTCATGTCGGTTCTGTCGCTCATCTGGTTTGCCAAGTCGTTCCGCGACTTGGGTGGTGAAGCTCTCTTGAACCTTCTGAGATTGCAAGTCCAAAAGCTGAACTTGCACGTCTATTCGGGTGAGTTCTCGACCGACTATCTGGACCCGGGATTTCAACTGATTTTTCATGGTTACCAGTTCTTGGGCCATTAATAAGATGTTGGTCGGGAGGGAACTGAATGCAAGATGTTGCCTATCTTGACTCACCGTGAGCTTCGGGTCAAACCGGTCAAGTATCTGATCTAATCTTCGGATCCGAACGGCCATGAGGGATTCGCCTGGGGGTTCAGGCGTTCGGCAACCTGCTGGGTCTCGTCCCTTTCCGTGGTTATCTAGAAAACCTAACCCGATTGGGGATGGTGGTGTCCGATCGGCCGAATGCGATCGGGCAATGTGGGTTATGGTGGTTTCCACGCTTGGAGCTTGGACGGAGGAAAGTTCATCTCCCGCGTCTGCTGCTTCTCCCTCTTGCCATTCCATGGCTTCAGGCGCTTTGGGGTCAGAAGCCATCTCTGTGGTTTCTATAGGGAAGACTTATCTTTTGTTTCCGCCGCAGACTATCGGTATCCCAAAAGGCTGACTTGAGCGATGATCGCTTTCTGGGTACGGGGTATACCAAATGGAGTTCGATTTCTCCGTGAGGGTCTTGTAGATGACGTCTTTGCCGTACTGGTATTGGTATATTGCAGCTATGTCTTCGAGTGTAACACTATTTTCTGGGTTTGTCCACCAGGTATAAGATTGGTTGTAGGGCTCTTGAGTCCCTAACTCGGGTATAGGGGTGAGAACTTCGTCTATCGAGATAGTCATCAATGGTCCTGGTTCGAAAGGTTTTTTGGGTTTGGGAGTATGAGTGTCTCTGCCAAACATTCGTCTCAGTAACGATGAGAAGTATCAATATACTGTTAGGTGGTAGCTTCGGCGTGAGGTATTCCACCAGCTAGGACCTTAATGGTAATTATATCAGAGAACTCGTTAAGAAGACACGAGTAATGTAGGCTAGATATAATTATTCACTTTGAGGTAGATCGTCGAAGTATTGGTAACGATATAAAAGTGTAGATAACTTATTATATTGATAAGATCTCTTCTCCGTGCTTGTTGTTCTTTAATAGCAGCGAAGATGCTTCAATATTTATATTCCGCGTCTGAGCAATCGCGGTATATATGCTAACTCTATACTAACTAAGTACCTTGCCCGCAACTCTGCGAACTTCACCTGAGTGCGAACACTCGTAGACCCTGAAAACTCTCTCCCACACCTCTTGCTCCCATAGCCAACTTATCGGTCTGAGCTTCCATTATTCCTGATGGGGTGGAGACCACGTCAGGTGTCAGCTCATCCGTTTATCCGTTGAGAACAATGACTACGAATTATCATGCCCTCGTGCTCGTCGAGGGTAGTCTAACTCGCTGGACAGAAGATCGCCAATCTTCTTTGGTTGGTTCCGACGAGAATTCCACCTGCCACTGCATGTTGTATTCTGATGTTCCCGCATTACACGACGTCTCCTCGGGATCGTACCTATAGGTTTTTTCCCTCGGACTCCATCTTTTACCAACTTGTCCTCTTTGGTGGCACCCGATCCACTTACTGGGCATTGTTACCTCCTTCATACCTCACACGACTTTGTGGATACGAGGGGACTAACTTGCGTGCAAAACGTCCTGTTACCTTCGACCCAACCTTCTGACTGTCTGTCTTCAAGTGTCTGTAACCTTATGCACCACCGCCCGATTCACGTGATTCCACCTGCATAAGGTGCCCGAAGGTGTCCCCTCATATACCCTGCGAACAGGACCCGGTCAGATGGACGGCCGCGACCTATACGGTGTTATAAGATAGGTTCCATTGATAGTAGTCTTTGCTGTTGGGACTCAACCACCCAGGTGGCCAGTGATGAGGCGCCGTCCCAACACCGGGGCTGGAGCGGGCTGTTACTTTCTCCTTCGAAGTTCGTGTGCGTCAAGGTAGGGTAACTTTGCCCTGTAAATCCTTATGGGGAGTCCGTGCCCCTAACATTTTCCTTCAATGTTCGTGCGTGTCAAGGTAGGGTAAATTTGCTCTGTCAATCGTTACGGGCAGTCCTTGCGCCTAACAAGATCCCCGTGAATTCCCCGCTTTTCATATCCCCCTGGCTATTCAACCGCCATGCAAAATGAATACCCACCATGGGTCGGACCGGAGGGGCCACGGGGGTGGGACTCCGGATGGCAAGATACGGATGCGTGAAGCCAGATCTGATTCGCAAGATTGGTAGCATTTGCCTAAGACATTCTGTCAAGCTTCAAATGTTCGCGACTGGTTGAAAGCAACTGAGGACTGGAAGCGTCGGGCACAGTTCCATGACGAAAAAGGTGACAAAGATGCTAGTGCCGTCAAGAGATTGTGTTTGACATTGTCCACAGCATGTCATAGATCAGAGTGTGGGTGATCTGATGGCCTGTCGCTTGCACGCTATGTCTACCAAGACATATATTAGTGATTTCAATTCCTGTTCGATAGATTTCATCGAGTAGTACTTAAGAGTTTTGGAATAGCCTTTAGATCCTGCTCCCCTGAGTTCCTTCATCTGGGTTCGCACATGCCGTAGTATGATACCTTGTGGTGTTGTGTTCAGGTTCAGGCCGTGAGCTACGGTCTTGGCTGACTCTGACACCAAGAGACGTCACCATACGCGATGTCTTTTTGCGCATACATACTTGTGAGGCTTAAGACACTATCGCAGGAGGTGCTGCAAATCACCCGTGACAATCAAGACTCAGCACCTTTCATGATCTTTCGACACTATAAGATCTATATCTTTATCCACCCTCATTGGCCAAGTGCCTTCATTATCCATCTCACGATACAGTATCTAAGCCATACCGATCCACATCTACATCACGACATCGCGGTACACCCTAAGTCGCATTCCCTACTGGTACATCCCCTAGGGCTCACCGCCGGCGAAATGTCCAGCGTCGGTGAAATCTATACAAAGACCCCTCAGACCCCTCCATCGCTTGACCTCTTCACCCTTGATGGGCTTTTTGACCCCGCTATGACTCGTTTCACCATTATCAACTCTTTCAGTACCAAGGGCCGGTCCAACAACACACGTTCGGTACCACCAGACCTTATCTTCCCCACCTCGCCCGGACCTACTCTCACACTTGGTGACCTCAACATACACCACCCCACCGCTGACCCTTTAAGAAGCTTCAAGGAAGACCAGATCCCTACCTCTGTCCTGTATTTCGACCGAGCCACAGAGCGTGGGTTCTTCCTCCTCTACACGCCCGGGGTGTACACCCGTTTTTCCATGTCCCTTGTGTCCCGCCCGGCCTGGGGTCCTAGACCTGGCATTCGCCTGTCTCCTCCTCATGCCTTATTTCTCGGAATGGTCCGACCCACTGCCTTCCACAGGCTCTGACCATGTCCTGATTCTCTTAAGCTTTAATGTGCCATTGTTTCGAGCCCCCCCTCCCAGGCCTAACTGAGCCATGACGGACTAGCCTAAAGTGACCGACGACCTCAAGACGTTAACGATCCCCCTGCCCCCCGCCCTCCCAACCTCCAACTCCATGGGGGTTTGGTTTGATACCAATATCAACAGAATCTCGGCTACACTCGCCATGCATACCCCCCTTAACCGCGTCACCCATAAGTCCAAACAGTGGTCGTCAACTACACTCTCAGACCTACAACTCTGCTGTCAGGGCGTGCAAAAAAGACGGCCACATTTCCTCTGTGCCGTTATCCGCTAGGGCCGCCCGTCCCTCTTACTTTACAGCCATTAAGAAAGCCAAAAGGGATCACAGGTGTGACTTACTCGCAACAGCAACCCCCCAAACCGTCTGGACAGCAAAGAACCTTGCTATTGGCCGCCCCCCCCCCCCCCCACTTCCCAGAATTGCCTGGGGTTTCAACACTGCCTGAGCTGAACGCGGCCCTACTTAACCACATCATCCCCGGGAAACCTGCCGAGGTCCCGCACACTGTTCTCCTCCCCTTCAGAGAAGCTATAGTGCTGGATGCGTCCGAGGTGGAAAGGGCTCTGGCCCGCTCCTCTCCCTCGTTGGCCCCGGGCCCGGATATGATCCCCAACTCAGTCTGGAAGCGAATCAACAGAGTGGCTCCGAGCCTCCTGCTCGGCCTCCTCGCCCCTCTCGTGTCCCATGGTTTTCATGCCCCCTCCCTGAAGAAGGCAGACAGCATTGTCCTGGACAACCCTGGTAAACCGTCCTACGACTCTCCCTCCTCATTCCGCGTCATTGTTCTCCTCATGACATTCTCCAAGATCCTGGAGAGGATCATGAAAAGTCGCCTTTCCTGCGTGGCCCAGGTTGTGGGCCTGCTCAACCCCTACCAATGCAGTTCCCTGGCAGCTTTGTCAGTGGCGGCCGCGTGCAACACACTGACTCACGAGATCAGAACCCTCCAAATGGATAAGAGGAAAGTCTCCACACTCCTCCTGGATATCAAAAGCGGCTTCGACAACGTCAACCCTTTGTCCCTCTCTGCCATGCTCACTGCCAGAGGGGTCAACCCATACCTAGTAGCCTGGATACGGTCCTTCCTCATGGGCAGTTCCTGTCGTCTGCTGTTCCAGGGCTCGCCCAAGGTCGTTTCCCTGTCTCTGTTGGCACCAGGCCCCAGTCTCGCCCCTCCTGTTTGTCATATACGTTTCAGGACTCCAGAGGGAGATCGCATATGGCCTTACACTCTCCTACGTGGAAGACTTTGCCCTAACAGTCTCGTCGGAATCCTATTGCTGCAATGTCCAGCTGCTACACAGGCAGTATGCAATCCCGAACGCAAAGGGCTCACGGCTGGGAGTCGGCTTCTTAATCACCAAAACTGAACTGATCCACAGGCGAACAAAAAGAGACCGGGACCCTCCCTCACAAGCACCGATCTGCCTAGACGCGTCGATTTTCCAACCCAAAACCGAACTCAGGTGCCTTGGGCTCTGGTTCACCCCGTCTCTCTCCACCATCCTGCACTTCACTTAGCGACTAGCAAAGGCTCAGGCGGCCTTCATGGCGGTCAAAAGGCTCTCTCCTCCGGGGATGGGCCTGCCCCCTTTCCTCTGCCATTGGTTGGCAGCGTCCCTCCTCTTCCTCATCCTGAGTTACGGAGGGGAGGTTTTCTCCCCAATCGCCCACATGTTAAGAATGCTGGCGTTTTTCTGGCACAAAGCCCAGAGGTGGTGTACAAACTGCTTCCCCTCTACCCCGACAGACATCCTGGCAATGGAAGCCTGCCTCCCCCCCATGGACTTACTTCTGTCCTACAAGCGCCGTCTGGCGTCCCTCTGAATACATGGCTCCCCCCCTGAGATCAACCCTGCCACAGCCTGGTTGGCACAATCGGTGCAGACCCCCTCCCACCACCGCCACATCCCAGATCACAGGACCCTCCTGAGGAAGAACGCGGGCAGCCGCCTCCCCCTCCTGTGGGTCCAGCCCCGCGCCCCCTTGAAGAACAGGGCACACTTGCCACTCGATGCTCTTCCCCACTCTATGCTCTTCCTCTTGGGCCCTGACGGGCTCGTCCCCCTCACAGTGACCTCTGAACACCTCCTCGCCGCGTCATACGCCGACCCCCCAGTGGGTCACTCCTACCTCCAACTAAGACAGCGTTGTCGCGACCTCCTCATGGAAGAATGGAAAGACGAGGCCCCAGACCCATCAAGATATCCATACCCCCCCTCCCTCAAGCCCCATCCTTTTAGGGGCCTCAACAAATTCGATCCGGGTAGGCTTCCCCAGATGAGATCGGGAAAAGGTTACCTCCGCGCCCACCTGTCGTGGGATAACCATGACCCCACCACCTGCCCCAGATGCAAAGAAGCCCCTGAGACCTTCGAGCACGCCATACTGTCCTGCCCCTCGAGGGAGCCAGCCAGGGTCCGCCACCTTAAGGCGGTCACTAATCTTGGCCCTGGCGCCCCCGTCTGATCCTCGGCCGCCCTGCTAGGTGCCCTCTCCAGCTTGATCAGGTCAACCAAGAGAGCCTTCCCTCCGGGCATGTTTTCCCGCCCCTCTTCTGCTGGTTCTCTTGCTTCCCGCTCCTCTAAGATAGTTTCTGTTGGTTATTTTATGTCGTCACAGGAGATCTAGATTTACTTCGTTTGATTGTTTGTAATTTCTGCTGGTTCATGGAAGGGTTTCCTTGATTTAATTGCTTGATCTTGGTGCCCGTATGTGGGCCAGGGACCGGTATGGACCCCGTATGCAGTTGACAGGAGATGGACGTTTCTTTTGTTCGTTTGTTTTGGATCTTGAGTTTTGTTTTCGCCATAGCTTGCCCTCCATGCGATTTCTTGTACCTTAACAACGAATATATGATATAAAAAATAAAAACATAAAAAAAAGACCACTTCCCCGCTCTTACCTCCCAACCTACAAGATGTCCACCTGCGTTTTGACCCTGCGTCCCAATGTCTGGTGTCTTGAGATATAAGAACATCAAACACCGTCCAAGTGAGTATCAATCGACCCACCCCTGTTTTTGCCCTGGATATCTGATTCAAGAATCACTGATGGACCAATAGTGCATCTTGGAATAGCGAGATGTCAGTTGCCGAAGGCAAAGTATGCAAAACACCACTCCTACTAGTATTAGTAACAAATGTTAATACCTCTCTGGCCCTTAGACGTCCCGCGGTGCTGCCACAGTCACACCAAATTCACAGCGGTATACCAAGAAGGATTCTGACACATGCGGCCGTCCATTGCCCCGCAGAAAAGGGAGCGTAAGCAATCATGAAATGCTCTTTATATGCAATCATAGGATATCGAACTCAGAAACCTTCTTTAATGAACAGAGAACCTGAGCCTGAGGAGCGCGCACACTTCCAACCGGCCATGGGAGATTCACTGTGTATAAAGCCGAACCAAACTTCCCAGCAATAAGATTCTGGCATGCTGACAATCTCACTCAAACTAGGACCGTATATGGCGCCATTGGGTATGCCAAATTGCAGTGTGGATTCCAAGATCCGCGTGGCACATCCTCTGTCTATGCAACATGGCCTGAGCAAATAAAGGCCTATATCGTAGCTCGCCCCCTGGACCCTAGTTGCCTAACAGAATGGCAAGTGGATTCAATTATATTGTTTGCACAGAGCCTTTCGCCAGTCAAGGAGGGTATTGAGTTCATCAAACACCATCACAACACAGACGACGTTTGGGAACCAATCCGGCATCTGAAGATCCTAGTCAAAGATTCGGCCAAGAAACTACTGACCTCCAACAAGCATCAGAGGGCTGGGCGGGATGTTAGTGGCAACGTTGGAGAACCTCCGGGCAAGTGTTATCCATCTTAGTTCCTGTAGCCTCGCACTAACAGGTGCTGCTAGTGGCTCATTCGGATTGTGATTTCCCATATTCCCCGCGCGCTGTGAGAATCCATATCGTTCGTCAAATGCGAGTGCTGGCTGCCCAGCATCGATTCCGCGGCCATCCCTGGTGTGTAAGAGACTCAGATCGGGGAATCGCCTGGGGTGTCGTGACTGCACACAGCATCGCGGATCTGCTCCGTTTGGTAAGAGCGCAAGACGTGGAAGAGGAAATCAAATGCCCGCGGGATATGATTGGCGCAACGGGTGAGCGCGCTACCAGACTATGTCAGGACCCCGAAGACCCTCTCCCACTACGCCAGCTCATATTCATGAATAGAGATAATGACGTTCGTGCGTGGTTACTTGCAAACAATGGCCACGATTGCCTGCACCTCATGGTTCTTGAGTCACGTCCGGAAAATGGAGAGTACCCAGATGAGACACCTGAGCCTCCCGATGGCAGGCTCCCCATTTTTGACTGCAAGGTCTGGGATGACTTGGCAGGTGCAGAATATGCGACGCGGGAGATACAGGAGGAGGAGGGGTGGATTGACGATCATGAATGGCTAGAGGCCGAGCCGGGGGGAGCAACTCGGGCGCCCTCAGGTGCTGGCGTTATGATTGTAGATGAAGGCGACGTAAGTATTGTAACAGACCGGGCACACAGGTCAAGACAGGCTAGCTAATTGCTGATGTAGGAACAGTCACCCGGAGTCACGGCCCCCTCATGACGCTGGAGGAACATTCCATCGCAAATGCAGGAGCCGGCAGATCTAATCGATTTGCGCGGCTGTCAGGGGTGCCAGCCTCCAGTAGATCTCGGCCTTCCGAGTCTTAGAAGCTCCAAAAACTCCGGGCTTCCACAGGTCACCCCCTGGGCAACCAAATTCATGGCAAATCCCAGGCTCGTAGCTGTGAGACCTCAAGGGCACAATGGGGCTGACGACACACCACCTGCCGGACCTATAAATGACGACGAACACTGGGTCTCACCTCCCACTGTTCCGGATGCAGATGGTTGGACTTTTCTTTTTTGTGGTGTTCATTTTCCCTTGTGGCGTTCGGCGGATTATTCCTGTCCTTCCCAGTCTGTTTCCATTTCAGATTAGTTCCCTGAGGGTCGGCCGGCGCGCCCTGATCTGCGGATCCTGGTCGGACGGAGCATCGACACTTCCTTTTTTGTATTTATCATTTGGAGTTTAGCTTTTGCAGTTTTGCTAGCCGTCCGCATGCTCTTCTCACCGCACATTTCTCTTCAGGATTAGCCAACTTGCGTTTGGCCGGCCGGGTTTGTCCGTATCCAATGATGTCTGCGGACACTACTTGTTGAGCTTGGACACTGGTGCTTTTTCTTTACACTTTAGACATGTGTTCTTTGCATCTTGGATTTTAGTTTTCGGGGTGCTTTTTTTTTGTTTCGGTCGTAATTCCTTTTTTTGTTTTTGTTTGTGGCTTGTTATCCTTTCTAGCTTGAGATGCTTGCGCTAGAAGCTTTGCAGACCATTTCTCCCCCATGGGTTTTTCGTTCGGAGTTGTCCCCTTCCTTATCTTTTGTCATCCTATACCTATTTTGTCAAACCTGTGAAGCACCATGTTCCTTCTGATATTAGTGTTCTGCGCTCCGAGCCCTAGCTTAACCTCATTTGTTACAATATCCTTGGCGGACCTAGCCAAACTAGATTAGTCCGCGCGTTCTAAGAAACAACCTTCAAGTTGCTCACCATCATGAACCTTAAATACATAAGGTGTGTATTGTGATACAGTGCACGCCCGTGTGGAACACTCCTATCTCGGGTGCAAATTCCAATAACAGGTGGCAATTCAGTTGCGTGGATGTCTCCCCCGGTTATCGAAGATGAAAGCGAGTGACAAGCGATGAACTGCCCTGGCTCTTAAAGAAGGCCTTGAGACTACTTTTCATCCGCTAGGTTCAAACCCCATATTACCTACTAATACGTATTTTCCAATCCCTACAATTCAATTCTATCACTATATACCTTCACAACATGTCACAACAACAACGGCGGCTTATGGCGGACAGAACACGTCTGTCAACGCAGGGCAGGCACATACAAAGGGAGGTGCGCAGCGGACGTGTCCGGAAATCCAGATCCGGAGACAGGTTAACCATCATCCCAACTCCACTTGCATCTCGTCCCTCGGGTACCACAGAAAGTAGGGGTACAGGCATAGTGCTAGCCTCATCACGACTTGAGGTACCAGAACCTATTATTTTAGACAGCGGGCGGCCGTCAGCGGATAACAGCATTGACTCCCAAGGTGGCCAGTATGAGGATTACAATGACCAGAGTGAGGAGACTGAGGTGGATGAGGTTGAGGAGGAGGATGAGGTTGATGTTAGGCGCACGGACTCCCCATAAGGATTTACAGGGTTAAGCTACCCTACCTTGACGCACACGAACTTCAAAGGAAAAAGATAAGACCCCCCTCCAGCCCTCGCGTTGGGACGGCTCGTCATCACTGGCCGCCTGGGTAGTAGCGTCCCAACACCAAAGACCACGATCAATGGAACACATCTTATAACACCGTATACGTCGCGGCCGTCGGTCCGACCGGATCCTGTTCGCAGGGCCTATCGGGGGAGACCTTCGGGCACCCTGTGCAAGTGGAGGCAGGTGAATGTGACGACGGTGCATCCGGTTACAGACACTTGAAGACAGACCGTCGAAAGAGTGGGTTGAATCTAACGGGACGTTTTGCACGAAGGTTAGTCCCCTCGTATCCACAAAGACATGTAGGGTATGAAGGAGGTAACTATGCCTAGTAAGTGGATTGGGTGCATCCACAGAGGACAAGTTGGTAAAAGATGGAGTCCGAGGGAAAAGGCCTATAGGTACGATCACCAGGACAAGTCGTGTAATGCCGGAAGACTAGAATACGATATGCAGTTGCATGCCGCATTCTTGACGGAACCAACCAAAGAAGATTAGCCATCTTCTGTCCACCGAGTTAAACTACCTTTGACGAGCACGAGGGCAAGATAATTCGTAACCATCATTGTCAACGGTTAAATAAATGAGCTGCCACCTGACGTGGTTTTCACACGATCAGGAATAATGAAAGCGCAAACCGATAAGTTGGCCATTGGAGCAAAAAGATGTGGTCGAGAGTTTTCAGGGTCTACGAGTGTTCGCTCCCAGGAGAAGTTTGCAGAGTTGCGGGCAAGGTACTTAGGTAGCATAGAGTTAGCATGTATACCGCGATTGCTCAGACGCGGAATATAAATATCGAAGCATCTTCGCGGCTATTAGACACAACAAGCACGGAGAAGAGATCTTATCAATATAATAAGTTATCTACACTTTTATATCGTTACCAATACTTCGACTATCTACACCGAAGTGAATATTATATCTAGCCTACATTACTCGTGTCTTCTGAACGAGTTCTCCGACATAATCACGATCAAGGTCCTAGCTGTCGGAATACCTCACACCGAAGCTACCACCTAACAGTGTATTGATACTTCTCATCGTTACCGAGACCAATGTTTGGCAGAGACACTCATACTCCCAAACCCAAAAAACCTTTCGAACCAAGACCATTGAGGACTATCTCGATAGACGAAGCCCTTACCCGTATACCCGAATTAGGGACACAAGAGAGCTACTACGAATCTTATTTCTGGTGGATAAACACAGATAATACCGGTACCCTCGAAGTCATAGCTGCACTATACCAATAACATTACGGTAAAGAATTCAACTATCATACCCACTCGGAGAAAGCAAACTCCATTTGGTACTGTGGGGCTTCTTATGGGTCAACGATAAACTAAATTGTGCCTTATATCCTGTTGTTTGTTTTTTTATATATATAGAAGCGTGGGTTACATAGCTCGATGGGTTGCTGGATGACTAAGGGATGAGAAGGATCGTGGGGTTGAAGAGGCTGGGGTGGAGTCAACGCAAACTAGAAAACAGCGGAGACGGACAGCAACCTTTGCATTTACTACTTTGCTCGTGGTTTTTTCATCGATAGGGATCAAACCTTTTCTTTGAGGTTATTGGATCATCATCTACGATTTCTTTGACTTTACCCTCGGTGTGAGCGGCGATAGCTCACTTTCGGTATTGTTTTGTTTCCCTACAGTGATATTAATTTCCCTTTCTCCAACCCGTTTTTGCTTTCCTTTATCTATTTTGCTTCACGGGAGGAAAGTTCTTGCCCGGACCGAAATCATCGTTTCAGTACACTCAGTACCCAGACACCGACACGCGCTCAAGTCAGGGCTTTGAAATAACAGACGTGTGGGGAGGAAACAAAAGATAGGTTTCCCGTTAAAGAAGGCATAAGAGATGACTTCTAACCCAAAAGAACCTGAAGTCATAGAATGGCAACAGGAAGAAGGAGATGAGGGAGGTGATGAACTCTCCTGCGTCCAAGCCCCTAGTATGGAAACCACTGTTACACATCTAGTCCTGTCACATTCGGCCGACCGAACACCTCGCTCTCCTGTCGGATTAGGCTTCCTCGACAAATATGGGAAGGGACGACAAGGAGGCGATCGCTGGACGCCTGAACCCACCGAATCCCCCATGGCTCTTCGAATCCAAAGATTAGATCAGATACTCAGCCGATTCGACCCAAAACTTACCGTCAGTCAAGATAGACAACATCTTGAGTTCAGCCTCCTCCCGACCAATATCTTATGAATGGCCCAAGCACTGGTAATGGTCAAAAATCAGTTGAAATCCGGGGTCCAGATAGTCGGTCGAGAACTCACCGGAATAGACGAACAAGTACAACTTTTGGACATGGAGTCTCAAAAAGTCTAGGAAAGCTTCGCAACCCAGGTCGCAGAACGACTGGGGTAGACAGACGAGAGACAAACCAGACACGAGGCTGTCAGCCCCCACCCACATGTAGCCATGTAAGGGACTGGCGAGAAGTCCATGCACCGGGACCTACTCCTAGACCAGGAGATCGTTGGGATAAAGGAGCAGCACAAACGGGAGCTGGCAAATCCCGAGATAAGTATTGATCTTGGGAGAGATGAGCTACGACACCCCCAGGAGTCCCGAGAAGCCGAAGATGGTGAGCTCGCGGTGCTTAAGGCTCTGGTGGAACAGTTGTTGGGCCAGGTAAAAGGGAAAGGACAGGTGTCAGATCCGAAACAAGAGGCCCCAGGGGCGGGTGGAGGAAGACTACCACCACCACGACACGGAATGACAGGAGCTCTAGGCGGAGGAGGGGGAAGAGACCCCGATGATGAAGGAGAAGGATCTGGAAGGAAGCCAGATGAGAATAGCAAAGGAAGACCGGACGATAGACCCGTACCCCAGCCACAAGAAGACAACTACGACGTTGAGAACGATGAACAGTTTAACCTGTTCTCTCGAGTCATGGCCAACGCCTTGGGACAACGAACGAGAGTCCCAGCGGAAGCCCCTGCCATCGTTAGGAACGAGAAACAACAAGATATCCGCATGTGGCTAATGACATGCACAGATTATTTTGGTCGAAACAGTTGGAAGTGGGAGGACAAGGCACAAGGAATACAATACGCCACAAGCCGAATGGAAGGGAAAGCAGTCGCACCGTTTGCGTAACCTACAGACGAGAATTGCCCGGAGAAATAGGTTACACGAGACAAGAAGGATACGAGTTCTGGCATGTCGTTACAGAACAAGCCCTGCGACGCTTCGGTCCCACCCCAGAAGCGGAAAAATCCCTAAGAGAAATGCACCCGGTCAAATATCGCGGTGATGTCGCCAAATTCTTGATGGAAATGGAAAATCTCAACATCCATGCAAGAGTCGCCGGGATAGCCTGGAGAAAAATGATTGAAGACGAACTTCCCATAGAAGCATTGCGACGGCTCTCAGATAGACAATACTTGGATGCAGGGGAATGGTTGGAAGCAGCAGGACCGTTACCCGAGCTGAAGAGGATTTCAAGGAAAGAAAGGATCTTTCAGGAGGCGGTCCCTCCGGCACGAGATGAGGCGAGAAAAGAAAGTTCGAGGATTCGATGCCAACAGTCACCGCAAAGCGTCTAAAAAGGCAGTAGACGGCTAAGGAAAAGGTGGACTACGAGAAGAAAAAGGCTGGGGAGAGAAAGGTGAAAAAGGAAGGGTCGGTGGCAGAGGCGGGGGAGGTCAAACACAAGGTGTGGGTACAAGCCCACAAGGGGGTCGATTAAAAAGTTGTCGATAAACGGAAATCTGACAACGAATGCACATGGTGCGGAATGAGAAACCACACCTGGAAATACAGTCGAAAGCCGATACAGGTGTCGGCTATATACCGAGGGCAATTGAAGCCAAAACGACACTCCACATTCGCACCAAAGTGACCCCCCCAGGTAGCCACTGTGGCGGTTGATGGCCAGGGAGAAAGCTGGAAGTGAGCGGTGCACAGGCCCCCTGCTTGGGCCTTTGATGATAACCACATTCTATAAAAAGTCATCCAGGTACCGACAACCAGGGTGATCGGGTAGTGAGGTTGCCGCCTCGAATCGAAAGACCTGCGGCGTAGTCGGTGACGATATGATATCCCACCAGAAGGCTAAAAGACCAAAGGATAGCGGTTGCCATTTTACGTCCAAAAATGGGCAGTCCATGCTCACCATGGGAGACATAACAAATTCCAAGTGAAGAAAGCGGTCGACGAGACCAAAAGGGAAAAAGAAGATTACCCTTCTTAGGAACAGAACATGAGTTGCACGACAAGCGCAGGAGGGTCGAAATCCAGGGCAACCTGACTTTCTCTCCGGGTAAAACAGCCAGGCAAATAGAAGCTGGGGGCGTCTCTGTTGGGCACAAGGTTCATGCCTGACGAATGGTGTCCAAGGGGGTCACGGGAGTGAGACCAAACTCGAAGGCGAAGGTACTGTAGATTCGTCACAGGGGACAGCCTCACATGAGGGCTAAGTCAATCATAAAGGGCCACCCGCCCTAGTCGCCAACACGAAGGGTACTCTAGTGAACCACCACTCATGTAATATGGGAACTCCTGGGCAGGAGGTAAAGACCGCTAGTAGTGGGCTGCCCGATATCAAAAATTTTGACACTGAGTATAAGAAGTTTGTCTGAGGAGGCTTTAAGAGCCGAAACTGCGCTGGCGCGGTAACAAACCCCCACGCTACTTGTAACCGACGCGATGAAAAGACTTCATCAAGAACCGAGCGAAAGCTCTAGACCCTTTAAAAAACCAAAGCATTACGCCTGCCCAGAAGGGAACGCATTTATTGACTTAAAGGGACGAAAACACGTGATAAGCTTACTCTTAGATTCTGGTTCAAATATCTTGCTCATAACCCAAAACACCGCACGACGGCTCGAAATCCCAACCGAAGCTACGTATTCACCGTTAAAAATCACAACCTTCGATGGCGAAACCGGGCCTACCGGAAGAATATTCAATCCGCATCCTATTCTCCTGGAAATCGGTGCCAACGGCCACCGAAGTATGATATCCTGCGTAATTGCGAATGGAGCAAGTTATGACTTAATCCTACTCTTTGGGTGGTGGCATGATGAGCACCCCCTTAAAAATATCGCGGGCCCCCGTAAATGTGCCTTCGAAGCAGCAAAGTGCCACGCTCATAAAGAAGATGAGGCTGTGGGGAATATGTTTGAATGGGATGAAACTGTGGCTCACGATGAGGAAGCACTGTACGTAGGAAGGATAGAACGAGAAGAAGAAGGAGGAGTACAGTTGGAGGCGCTGCCGAAACCATACTGGCAATATAAGGAGCTTTTTGAAGAGAAATAAGCTAGGATGTTGGCACCTCGACGAACCTTTGACCACGCTATCAACCTTAAAGAAGGGGCCGAGCCCCCGTGGGGTCCGATTTACCCAATGTCGGCACACCAGTTGAAGGAACTGGATAAATACCTCAAAAAAATGAGGCAGAGGTCAAGATTGCTGATAGCGAATCCCCTTACGGCGCTCCAATCCTCTTTGTTCCGAAACCAGATGAAAGTCTATGACTATGTGTAGACTACAAGAACCTCAACAAGTTGACGATCCTGAATAAATACCCCCTACCGCTGATGGATGAACTCTGTGACCGCCTCACTGGAGCAAAGGTGTTTACGAAGCTTGACTTAAAAGATGGATATCATCGTGTGCGAATGAGAAAAGGCGACGAACACAAAACAGCCTTTCGTACACGATACCGACAGTACGAATATAACATCATGCCGTTCGGGCTCGTAAACGCTCCCGCAACGTTTGAGACAATGATGAACAAAATCCTAGGGGAATTCTTGGACCAGGGAGTAGTCGTTTACCTAGACGATATCCTAATATACTCTGAAAATATAGACGACCACATCAACCTAGTCCAAAAAGTGGTTGACCGACTTGAACAGCATGAGTTGGCAGTCTCATTAAAAAAGTCTGTGTTCCACCAAGATGAGGTCAAATTCTTAGGATACATTGTCAAGACAAGCGGAGTCACCATGAGTGATAGAAAAGTGAAAAGCGTCCAAAATTGGGCACACCCGAGATCGGTTAAAGAAGTACAAATTTTCCTTGGATTCGGAAACCTTTATCGACAATTCATCAAGGATTTCTCAAAAGTTTGCAAGCCAATAACTGAGACGTTGAAGGGAAACCCAAAGGATTTTCACTGGGGAAGAGAGCAGGATGAAGCATTTGAGGAGTTGAAAAAGAGGTTTACAACGGCACCAATTGTATCGCATTTCCACCTTGGAAGAAGAATGGTGGTCGAGACAGACGCAAGCGACTTCGGGCTAGGGTGCGTACTATCCCAATACCAAGGAAGAGGGCTTCACTTGCTGGCTTTTCATTCTCGAAAGTTAAACACCGTGGAAAGAAATTACGAGATACATGACAAGGAATTACTCGCAATAATGGAAGCGTTCAAAGAATGGAAAAGATACCTCTGGGGTGAAGAAGAACCTGTGACGGTATACACCGAGCACCAAAACCTGCAGTCCTTCTTAACCAAACAGGTCTAGAAGCAACCACAAATCCGATGGGCACAGGAGTTGACTAACAATAACTTCAAAATAGTCTACCATCTGGGAAGCCGAGGCGGGAAGCCCGACGCCTTAAGTAGACTGCCGGAGTACAGTCCTGAGGAGGGAGCTCGTCACAGTGTACAGTCAATTCTGAAATCTAAACATTTTCAAATTTCCGCAATTCATCAAAAACGAAGCTCGGAAAGAGCTCTCATCCCAGAAACACGCGAATCTGGAAATCTCAGAATTATGAAGCTCTCGGACAAGGCTATAATCCCGACGAAAAGATCACAGTTTGCGACCGGTCATGACATCTACGCCCCGACAGACGGCCTGGTACCAGCAAAAGGACAGACAAAGGTGGAGACAGGTATTGCGACAGGATTGCGGGAAGGAACCTACGGAAGGCTAGACGCAAGAAGTGGTATGGCTAGCAAGATGGGAATAGCAGTGGGCGGTGGTGTAATAGATGCAGATTACACCGGAGAAGTCAAGGTCATACCTCGAAATCATGGCGAGGCAGACTGCGTATTGAAGGCATGAGATCGGATAGCGCAACTCATAATAGAAAAGGTTGCCCACGCCGATGTCATGGAAGTAGACGATCTAGGAATAACCGAGGGAGGAGAAATGGGGTTCAGTTCAAGCGACCTGAGCCCCAAGCCATCCGTTAGGACCAAAGAAGAAGAAGTCAAAATATGTTTCATTCACACGAATACAAGTGAAAACGAATTCTTTAGTACAGCGGACATCGTCTATCGTTCTCGGCTAATGAAGGAAAGAGATATGTTCTCAAGTGCTCACGTCAATGCAGCCCTGAGGCGGGCAATGAATGATTCGTTTCTGGACAAGATTGGAGGGGCTGGCAAAGAGGATGAGAAGTGGCAGGAACGAGGCCGTGAACTGGTCAGGTTAAGAGAAAGTGGGAAAAATGAGCAGGGCGAATGGATAGAAAAGGACGGGTTACGATACTACAAAAATCGGTTATACATTCCAGAAAACGTAGCGCTTCAGACCGAGATAGCCCAATGCTGTCCCGACTCGCTAGTAGCAGGGCACTTCGGACAGGAAAAAAGCGATTGAAATAGTAACAAGGGATTTCTACGGGAAAGGGCCTGCAGATTGGATCTGAGACTATGTACGATCCTGCGACGAATGTAAACATCGTAAATCCCCACGGCATGCTAAGTACGGATTACTTCAACCCTTAGAAGTACCTTATGCCGCCTGGTCCGCCATATCGACGGACTTCATCACACAACTACCGGAATCGCAGGGTAAGACCCAGATCATGGTAGTAGTAGACCTGTTCACCAAGGTGGCTCATTTTATCGGCTTCAACGAAAATGCGACCGCAAAGGATCATGCGGATACCTTACTGCGGGAAGTCTGGAAACTCCATGGATTACCGACCGAAATCATATCGGACATGGATGCGAGGTTTTCCGGTGAATTCTGGGAATCATTGTGCAAAATGCTATGAGTTAAAAGGCGCATCTCAATGGTGTACCACCCTCAGACTGACAGACAAACGGAAAGGACCAAGCAAGTGCTCGAAGGTTACTTACGAACATTTGTCAACTACGATCAGAACGACTGGTACCAACTATTGGGGTTAGCAGATCACGCCTACAACAAGTCGGCTACCAACTAACACAAAATGACGGCATTCTTCGCTAACTACGGTTTACACCCACAAAGGGAGTAGATGAAAGAGAGAGAAGCTCATAACCCTGGGGCGACAATGTATGCTCATTGGATGCAGGACATACATCGACAGGCAAAACAAACCCTAGAGAATACACAGGAATCGATGAAGGAATATTATGACCAACAAGCGACGGAACAACCAAGCATCGAGGTCGGCGACTTGGTAATGTTGAATGCGAAGAACATACGTACCAAACGACCATCCAAGAAGCTGAGTCCGAAACTGTATGGCCCTTTCAACGTGTTAGAGAAGATGAGTTAGAAATGTCGCCGCGGTGGACAATTCATCCTGTGTTTCACGTTTCACTGTTAGAACCCTACCGAGCCTCGAACAGACCAAATAGCGAACAACCCCCACGAGACCACGAAGAGATCGAGGGAGACTTAGAGTGGGAGGTAGAAAGGATTGTCAAGAGTGAGGTCATTTCCTACACGCGACAGGTTCGAGGAAGGAATAAACAGATGAAAGAGCTTTGGTATTTTGTAAAATGGAAAGGCTGCGCGGAGGACGAGAATACTTGGGAACCACCTGAAGGTATGAACAAGGCGCAAGAAGAGGTGGAAAGGTATCATAGAAAAAACCCGCAGATTCCGGGCCCGAAAGAGGTTGAGTAATATAAGAAAGGTTTTCCATCATTGGACAAGTAAACGCGGGTGGTTTTTACCCCTACGCTGTGGAGCTCGAGATGGAAGATAGATTGTATAATAGACATAGAGTATTGGGGACGAACACTACGAAGAGGGGAGCTCGTGTTAAGCGCACGGACTCCGCGTAAGGATTTACAGGGTAAAGTTACCCTACCTTGACGCACACGAACATCTAAGGCAAAAGATACACCCCCCTCCAGCCCCGGCGTTGGGACAGCGCGTCATCACTGCCAGCCTGGGTAGTTGTGTCCCAACACCAGCGACCACGATCAATGGAACACATCTTATAACACCGTATACCTCGCGGCCGTCCGTCCGACCGGATCCTGTTCGCAGGATATATGAGGAGAGACCTTCGGACACCGTATGCAGGCAGAGGCGAGTGATCTGGACAATGGCGCATAAGGCTACCGACACTTGAAGACAGACAGTCGGAATGGTGGGTCGAAGGTAACGGGACGCTTTGCACAAAGGTTAGTCCCCTCGTACCTACTAAGTCGTGTAGTGTATGAAGGAGGTAACTATGCCCAATAAGTGGATCGGGTGCATCCACAGAGGACAAGTTGGTAAAAGATGGACTCCGAGGGAAAAAGCCAATAGGTACAATCCCGAGGACAAGTCCTGTAATGCCAGAAGACTAGAATACGATATGCAGTTGCATGCAGAATTCTTGACGGCCCCAACCAAAGATGATTGGCCATCTTGTGTCCAGAGAGTTAAACTACTTTCGACGAGCACGAGGGCAAGATAATTCGTAACCATCGTTGTCAACGGATAAATGGATGAGCTGACACCTGACGTGGTTTCCACCCCATCAGGAATAATGAAAGCGCAGACCGATAAGTTGGCCATGGGAGCAAAAAGGTGTGGTAGGGAGTTTTCAGGGTCTACGAGTTTTCGCACTCAGGTGAAGTTCGCAGAGTTGCGGGCAAGGTACTTAGGTAGCATAGAGTTAGCATGTATACCGCGATTGGTCAGACGCGGAATATAAATATCGAAGCATCTTCGCCGCTATTGGACACAACAAGAACGGAGAAGAGATCTTATCAATATAATAAGTTATCTACACTTTTATATCGTTACCAATACTTCGACTATCTACACCGAAGTGAATATTATATCTAGCCACATTACTCGTCTCTTCTTAACGAGTTCTCCGATATAATCACGATCAAGGTCCTAGCTGTCGAAATACCTCACGCCGAAGCTACCACCTAACAGTTGAGGAGGAGGAGGAGGAGGAGGAAGAGTTAGATCAGGGGGAGGAGAATGAGAATTTATCATCGGGTTGGGGAGCACAAAGATCAATTCGGTATGGGTTTCATGAACCACAACCTTCGATACTTACAGTCACTCCCGGGCATACGCAGAGTTCCCGCCGGGGAACTGATTACCCCATCCTCAGAGCACCTGTCCCAGTACTTGTTAGCCCAAACCGTTTCACACCTGCGATCTGCTCTCGCCCGCCCGCCACCTTGGCTCCGCTAGAGACACCTGCAATAACTCCGAGCAACTCACGGCCAACAACGCCCGAATTGGATAGCTTGGGTGAACCACACACCAGCAGCCGACGAAATATGGCCACAGGACTTGAGCTTAGCATTGTGCTCAAAGCCCGTGACCTGATATGGGAGTGGACAATATTCGTAAATCCATTTCCAGATGCATTTACCCTAACCGAAGCAGTCTGCACATGTTGGAAGGATGCCGGGAGAGAGCTGGGGTTTCCAAACTTTGCTGATACTACCCAGGCCTCCAATGATCAGGTAATTTACCCTTAATCAGTATCTTATATCTGATCCGCCAGACTAAATAGACCGGCTGGCGGCTGGGCTTTTTGCAGGTTCGGGCACAGCATAGCGGATGCAGATCACACTATTTACATACTGCAAAGGGGTGTCTAACTGCACTCTATATGCTGGATATGGAGGATGCTGCGGGGTGTGCACGAAGGGTGGCATACCTACTAGAGGAAGAGGGATTCCTTTGCCCACCGGACAAATATGAGGTATAGTGGTGCAACAATTATCACGATTGTCTCTGACCCCAGCTAAACAATCTATCCAATAAGGCGGACAGGCAGTGTCTGTTAGATTCCTAGCGCCACAGATTCCAAGCGTGATTTTTGTCCAATGTTATTCTAGTCCTAAAAGGAGAGGCATGACAGATGCGAGATTCCTGGGTAAGACTGACAGTCCGTTTCTCTGTCTAACTGCGGCCATGCTGTGCCATTCGCTGCGATGCTGGCGGACTGGAATCTTTATCGATAAGGTGGTTTTCATGCAGTCTAATGACGGAGGTAAGATAAACCGCGCGGACTTGTGGTTATCGGGAGTGGCAGGATCCCTTTTGGCCAAGGCATCTGGATACTCTCGAAAACCGCAACTACTCGAAACGGGTGATAAGTGAGCTAATAGAAAGGCAGGCCTGCTGGAATGTCAGACACAGACATGGCAGAATACAGGAGAGCGCTTTCAGGGTTTAATCATTGCGCAGATCTGTTAGGCGCACGGACTCCCCATAAGGATTTACAGGGCAAAGTTACCCTACCTTGACGCACATGAACTTCGAAGGAGAAAGATAACACCCTCCTCCAGCCCCGGCGTTGGGACGGCGCGTTATCACTGGCCGCCTGGGTGGTTGCGTCCCAACACCAAAGACCACTATCAATGGAACCCATCTTATAACACCGTATACATCGCGGCCATCTGTCCGACAACATCCTGTTCGCAGGATAAATGAGGGGAAACCTTCCGGCACCTTGTGCAAGTAGAGGCAAGTGATTCGGACGATGGCGCATAAGGTTACAGACACTTGAATACAGACAGTCGGAAGGTTGTCTCGAACGTAACGGGAAGTTTTGCACGCAAGTTAGTCCCCTCGTATCCACAAAGTGGTGTGAGGTACGAAGGAGGTAACTATGCCTAGTAAGTGGATCGGGTGCATCCACAGAGGACAAGTTGGTAAAAGATGGAGTTCGAGGGAAAAAACCTATGGGTACGATCCCGAGGACACATCGCGTAATGCCGGAAGACCGGAATACAACATCCAGTTGCAGGTGGAATTCTCGACGCAACCAACCAAAGAAGAATGGCCAGCTTCTGTCCAGCGAGTCAGACTACCCTCGACGAGCACGAGGGCAAGATAATTCGTAGTCATTGTTGTTAACGGATAAACGGATGAGCTGACACCTGACGTGGTCTCCACACGATCAGGAATAATGGAAGTGCAGACCGACAAGTTGGCCAAGGGAGCAAAAGGTGTGGTAGAGAGTTTTCAGGGTTTACGAGTGTTCGCACTCAGGTGAAGTTCGCAGAGTTGCGGGCAAGGTACTTAGTTAGTATAGAGTTACTATGTATACAGCGATAGCTCAGACGCAGAATATAAATATTGAAGCATCTTCGCTGCTATTTAGACAACAAGCCCGGAGAAGAGACCTTATCAATATAATAAGTTATCTACACTTTTATATCGTTACCAATACTTCGACTATCTATACCGAAGTGAATATTATATCTAGCCTCCATTACTCGTATTTTCTTAACGAGTTCTCCGATATAATCACGATCAAGGTCCTAGCTGTCGGAATACCTCACGCCAAGCTACCACCTAACAAGATCAAGACTGCGTTGGGGGCCAAAATTGCCCAGGAGCGGGGAAAGAGTGCTGAGAGAACAGCAGGGTATTCCAATGATGATGATGTTTTGAGGCGGGAATTTGGGATTGATCTGGAGCCCAAAGTATCAGAATCGGCGCGCGGCAGCCGTGCGGACCTAGAGGATGCTTGCTCGAGTCAGCTCTGTCTGGAGAACTTGCGGATGCGTCGGAGGAGGTTGGCGAAAGTGACCGAGAGGACTTGGGGGATTGTGTTAAAACTACACTATGATCATAATATTATGTATGCATGGTAGAGGAGTAATAGATAAAATAATACCGATAGCAAAGGCGCCCGGAAGCCGGAAGCCCGGAAGTAACAAAACTGTAATAGAGTACAGGCCCTCAGAGGGTGGACGGCGGGAGATGATATGCGGCTACCACGTCGTAATGTGTCAGGTGCGTGATTCGAAGATGCGCAGCTATGGGCAGGTCTTCTGGTGGCTAATTATAGGTTCTGTAGGTTCAGAAGGCGTGGAAATGTGTCAGGCGGACGGTCAAAAGCCCGGTGCACATCGTAGGACATGTGGCCGACAGGAGAGGTTCTATGGGACATCTGGTCGAAGGGATAGGTAGCAGGAGACGTCTGGGCGACGAGATGGGCTGTAGAGGACATACGGCAGAGGTGATACATTGTAGGGGCACCCGGCCGACTAGATGGGTTGCATAGGGCGTCTGGCCGACGAGATGGGTTGTTGGGGGCATCCGCAGGAGACCCTGGAATAAACATCAGGATCCGGAGGGGGCGAGGAAAGAGGTCAAGGGCGGGAGCACGCCCGCTGGATGCAGGGAGATACACGATGGGATTGAGAGGTAGTGAGCGAAAAGGAGTGTATCTGGGACAGTGCGGGACCGACAGGGGATAGAGAGGAGAACTCAGGACGAAATCCGGAGGCAGCACAGTATCATAGGGGGAAACCCGGTGGGGGGGGTGGGTTGTAGGGCTTGTTAGAGGGAAGGAGATTGAGGTCACAGGACGTCAGGAAAGGGGTAGCATGCAGGGGGGTGCATGGGGTGTAACGGGACGGTAGGGTTGTCTGCAGGGCGCAGGTTTGCTGGGGGGGACAGCTTCTGGTTGCGTCCAGGGCGTCAGGACGATGCTGACGGACGCCTACCACGTCCGGACGATGCGGACGCAGGCGTCCACACCCAGCACTGGTGTTTACGTTATATGCGCCCGCAACGTCCAGCGCACAGGGATGGCAGGACGCAGCAGGCCGCATGTTGATTTTTTTGCTGATGTATCGAGAAACCGTTCCCGTTCAGCCAGCACATCAGGTCTTTCATGGCCCTCAAAGTACACAGCCTTTCTAATTTGCCTCCAGTTTAATCCAAGGCGGTTTAGCCAGATACGAGCAGTACGTGCCCGAGAGCCCTTCTGTTCCCGAATTTGATTACAATCACTCTCACTGTCACGGCCCGCATCCGGAATTCCTGTCTTGTGAATCATTGTCTCAAATTCATCACCAACATTTGATCTAAAATTCCTCTTAGCTCATATAATTTTACAAGGTAAAATCAATCAATTCATAGAATGATTGATAAGAAGCTTGAGATTTACATACAAATTTAATATACCGTCAATCCTGCTGGCCGAAGGATTTTGTCCCTCATGGGACTCGAGGTATTTCTCAATTGTCCGTGATAATCCTCGTCCTGTTATACCTAAGTGCCATATGACGGATAATATTTGTCCCAAATACCCTTATTTTCAATACTAATAGAAGAACCTACTCACTCCAGCCTTCTCAATATACTCTCGAGCAACAAGAAGTATGTCTTCATCATATAATAATGTAGACAGACCATAATGACTATGGACTCCTTGTCTACTGTCTGGGATCTTGCGTGAAGATATCCAGGCATTTTCCCACTTGACAATTTGCCTGCCAGTATAGGGTCCCTGGAAGTAAGATTCGTCTACCTCTGTAGCCAATTCTCGCCTAATACGTCCAGGGTCAAGCACCTGCGCCCACATGAATGATCTAACCATCTCATAGCGTTTCAAAGTGGCTCGATTTGGTCCTTGATCTCCAAAGTGCTTCTTTTCAGCGGTTTTATGCTGCAATAAGAAATGCAGCTCATGCAAAGATTCCTCACGAATCCTTACTTGAATCTCATGTGGGGCCTCGCATGCTCTGGGAACATCTTGAAAACTTGGCTGTCTTCCATCGTCAAAAAAATAGTTGATGGAATCCTGGGTAGGCTCTCGTTCAACCCCTTGCCTATTATTCACAATCAGCAAACTTCCTACGTCTTTATACCAAGGGCCGTTATTGTATTTGAAATTCTTACTCGATTATGGAACTAGTCACTGAGTTTTTCGATTTTAAACTAATTCCTAGTAGTTGCTGTCTTTCAAAAAAACCCGGTATGGAATATGAAGCTGATGTCTCTTTGGCTCTCTCCCGAGCCTCCTTTCTTTTCCGGTAGAATGTTGCCTTTGATTCTCCCTGGTATTTAGCCTTCGTTTCCTTCTCTCTTTCATCCTCATCCTTATCATACTCATAATACATATCCAATAACTCATAAGCTGATTTGCTTTCAAGATCTTTTAAAAAGCCCGTTGCCGGAAGCATCACATCACCTGTAACCTCACTGCCTGTGAGCTCCCCACTCCCCACTCCTTGCTCGTCCTCCCCATCCTCCTCACTGTTAATATCATATCTGAATCCGACTCAGAATAGTGCTCTTTTTCAGAGTCGGATTCCTGTGATAATCCATCATCCTGGCCCATCTATCCCGCATCCCGCCCCTTCACCACATCCATCACTATCCTTGGCTTGCAGTTGGCCGGTAGTGTACCAGCATTCCTTGAGATCCTCTTGTTCCGGGCAGCTTGTAACTCAGCCAGACGAGCTTTTCACAATCGTGGGATTTGATATTTGAAGCGAGCTTGATCGGTCATTACTCTCTGAGTCTCTTCCCTGAATGCAAATTTTCACCACCCCCGCCCTCATTGCTTGTCACTCGCCTTGGCAACTATTCCTCATTCGGTAACACCCCCTTCCTTTTCCTCAGTCTCATGGCTCCTTCCTTGATACCAATTCTTTTACTGTTTCTAGTCACATTTCTTCTCTCTAAGCTACTTTCCATTTAATTCCTCCTCTAGATCTATTTTCCTCCACCTTATAAACATTTATACAGAGCCAATTAAATTATATCTTTGTTGGTGGAGAGTTGTGGTTGATCAAAGTGGCTCAAGATTTTGTCGATCGGGAGGGTAGGTTCTAAGATGCCGGCAACATACCAGCAGTGGAAAGGAGAAGGCTACAGTTACTACACCCCAGAGGAGGAAATAGGACACGTCTGGTACGTCGGGTACTATAGTAACGGAAGACACTCAAGCCCAGATTTTGAGATACCAGAAGTGTGGGGAGGAAACAAAAGATAAGTTTCCGTTAAGAAACCATAATAATGGCTTCTAACCGCAAAGAGCCTGAAGTTATGGAGTAGCGATCAGAAGAAGCACCTGAAGGAGAGGGACCAGACGAATTGTCCCAAGACACAGCGCCGAGTGTGGAGACCGACAGCCCGCAACTAGCATGGTCACACTCTGGTGGCCCCGCGCCCCTGTCCCCAGCCCTCGGGATAGGCTTCTTAGTCAAGCAACGAAGCAGACGACCAAGAGGCTCAAAGTGCCCTGCCCCTACCAGCGATTCGGTCATGACAGGTGGGATCGAAGGCTTGGACAGAATCCTAGGCAGTTTCGATCCGACGCTCAACGAAGGCCTGAGATCCATGGCATCTATCCTTTAACTGCCTACCAGCCGAGGTTCTAGCCATCGCCCATGAACCGCTCAAATTGTAATCACAGTTGAGGTCTGGTGCGCAAATCGTCGCGCAGGAACTCGATCGAATGGACCAACAAGTACGGATTCTGGACCAAGAATCCCAGAAGGTCCAGGGAAGCTTCGCTTCCACCATAGCCTAGAGGCTGGGAGAAACCGAAGACTGGCAAGCCAGACCGGAGGCTGTCAGATCCCAGCTTCACGAAACGGTACAATGAACGGAGGCTCGGTCATTACACCGAGAATTACTCCTAGACGAGGAAATCGTTTGGCTGAATGAGCAGGACAAGAGGGAGCTAGAAAATCATGAGATCCGTCATAACCTCCTGAAGCAAAAGATGTTAGAACACCAGCTGGCAGAACAGGCACGAGATGGTGAGATCTCGAAGCTAAAAGCAATGGTGCAGACTTTGATGGGGGAGGTTAAAGGAAAAGGCAAGGTGTCAGATCCGACACCAGAGGCTTCAGGGGCAGGTGGAGGAAGACCACCACGACCACGACACGGAGCGGCAGGAGCTCGAGGCGGTGGAGGGGGAGGAGACCCCGATGATGATGGAGAAGGAACTGGCAGGAAGCCTGATGAGAGTAGGAGAGGAAGACAGGACGAGAGACCCGCACCCCAGCCAGAAAAAGACGACTAGGACGCCGAGAACAACCAACAGTTCAACCTGTTCTCATGGGTCAGGGCCAATGGCATGGGACAATGAACGTGAGTCCGGGCGGAACCCCATCCCATGTTTAGGCACGAGAAAGACCAAGATATACTTATGTTGCTATTAACATGTACGGATTATTTTGGACAAAAGAGTTGGCAATGGGAAAACGAGGCACAACGAATCCGATATGCCATAAGCCCCATGGATGGGAAAGAAGTCGCACCAGTGGCGTTAACCTACCGACGACAAATGATGGGAGGAATTGGTTATACGAGACAAGAAGGATACAAGTTCTGGCACGTCTTTGCAGAACAAGCCCTGCGACGCTTCGGTCCCACCCATGAAGCGGAAAGATCCCTTAGAGCAATGGGATCGGTCAAATAGTCCTGCGATGTCGCCAAATTCTAGATGGAGATGGAAAATCTCAATATCCATGCAAGAGTCACCGGAATAACATGGAGGAAAATGATTGAAGACGAACGTCCCGTAGAAGTAGTGCGACGGCTCTCATATAGAGAATATGGCCACAATAGGGAATGGTTGGAAGCAGTCAGGACGGTAACCCGAGCAGAAGAAGAGTTCAAAGAAAGAAAAGATCCTGGAATGGGCAGTCCAACCGGCGCGACAAAGGGCGAGAAATGACAGTCAGAGGATTCGAAGCCAACGGTTACCGCGAAACGTGTAAAAAAGCAGTACACGGCCAAGGAAAAGGCGGATTATCAGAACAAGAAGGCAGCGGAAAGAAGGGTGAAGAAAGAAGGGTCACTGCCACCAGTGGGGGAGGTTAAAAACACGGTGTGGGCCAATGCGCACAAGGGCGTCGATCTGAAAGTTGTAGATGAACGGAAATCCGACAACGAATGCATGCGATGCGGATTGAAAAGCCACGCGAGCAAAGAAGGTCGAAAGCCGGTACAAGTATCGGCTGTATATCGAGTGCAAGCAAAGCCCAAATGCCAGTCCACATTCGCACCGAAACGAGGCCCCCAGGTAGCCTGTGTGGCATTTGATGGCCAGGGAGAAAGCTCGACAGGAGCGGTTCAAAGGCCCCCAGCTTTGGCTTTTGATTATGATGACATTTTATAACAAAGTCATCCAGGTACCGACAACAACGGTGTTCGGGTAGTGAGGTTGCCGCCTTGAATCGAAAGACCTGCGGGATAGTCGGTGACGATATCCCACCGTACGGCTAAAAGACCAAAGGATACAGGTTGCCTTTTTAGGTTCAAAAATGGGTAGTCCGTGCTCACCACGGGAACAATAAAAAAGTCACAAGTGAAGAAAGGGGTAGACGAGAGTAAAAGGGAAAGAGAAGACAACCATTCTTCAGAACGGGGCGTGAGTTGCACCACAGGCGAAGGGGGGTCGAAATCCAGGGTAACCTGACTTTCTCTCCGGGTAAAATAGCTGGGCAAATAGAAGCTAGGGGCGCCTCTATTGTGCACAAGGTTCATGCCTGAAGAATGGGGTCGGACGGGGTCTCAGGAGTGAGACCAACCTCGAAGGCGAAGGTGCGGTGGACTCCTCGCAGGGGACAGCCTCAAATGAGGGATAAGTCGACCATAAAGGGCCGCGCACCCTATTCGCGAACTCGAGGGGTACTGTTGTAAACCACCACTCCTGTAATATGGGAACTCCTCAGCAGCAGGTAAAGACCACTCGTAGTGGGCTTCCCGATATTCAAATAATTGACACTTATTGTAAAGGTTTGTCTGAGGAGGCTTAAAGAGCCGAAACTGTGCAGGTGCGGTAACAAACCCCGACGCTACTTGTGACCGTGACGATGCAAATAGTGTTCGTTACGGGGCCTCCGGGGCCCCGAAACCGGCCGGCCCCCGCCTCAATTCTCCGCCCCGCCCCGGTCAACGGCCCAGGGCGGGGTGTTTTTTTTTTTAACCCCTGCCCCTGCCCCCGTCCAGGCCCCCGCCCCGTTCAATGCCCCGAACAGACCCCCGTCAATGAATTTTCTCCGCCCAGGGCCCCGCCTTTTCGTATATTCCCCTCTCGAACATTGCTCTTTTGATACATGATTGAGTAATTGTGTGAGCATATACACCTCCCTGGGATGAATGGACCGAACACCGCCGTGGTTATGGGAGCTGAAAGCCCTTTGCCAAGGAGCCCCCTGGTGTTCGGTCCATTCATGCCAGGGACGTGTACCAAAAACCACATACCTCAAAGTATATAGGGGCATTTATTTGCATGGAATGATTCATACAATATGAACCGGAATAATTCACAACACCGAGTGGACGTCCGAGTTGCCTAGTCTAGTAACGTATATTGTCTCAGCAGGCCATACGCCTAATTCATAAGCCCAATTCATACACTCTATTCACAGGTTCAAATCATATGCCCAATTCATAAGCCTTATTCATCCTCTGGTGCCATATGCCCAAATCATACACCCAAGCCATGCGCTCAAATCATACGCCCAAACCATACACGCAAACCATACGCCCAAATCATACGCTCACATCATACGCCCAAACCATATACACAAACCATACGCCCAAATCATACGCTCAAATCATACGCCCAAGCCATACGCCCAAACCATACGCCCAAGCCATACGCCCAAGCCATACGCCCAGATCATAACCAGAGTCGTGCTATGGAGTTAGTGTGTTCAGAGTTGATATAGCGAAATGGTGAGGTTAAAGAAAGAGTGTATTTATAGTAATAAGAGTTCGATAAAAGGTAATTATGCTAGGTTAGATGTGACTCGGAGGTTTGAGTTAGCCGTATGATTTGTGTAAAAGTGAGAAAAGACTGCCCCGTCCCCCCCACCACATGGGGACAACACCATGGAGTAATAGAAAACAAGAAGAATGAAAGT
>Ga0307509_10001987_pt1 | contig 33745 bp, 35 predicted proteins | sample 10_EM_MG_FD_202245 | JGI IMG/M metagenome (GOLD analysis project Ga0307509, IMG submission 202245) | Populus trichocarpa ectomycorrhiza microbial communities from riparian zone in the Pacific Northwest, United States - 10_EM | ecosystem: Host-associated > Plants > Roots > Unclassified | place...
AGCCTCAGACACCTACGAACTCCTATGTCGCATCATCACAGAATCCCAAACACCTAACACCTTCTATGCGACACCACCACACCACTTTATCGAATAAAATATGCAAGCAGGTTCTTGTCTATTCGTATGAGAGAATATGAGTAACAAGTCAGTGGGAGAATCAGGCAGGGCTGTTTCATAGATAAAAGGAGGAGTATCCTCCGCTGTTGTTTTCTGTTGTCAACATCATCCATCGCTCTTTGTCTCTGCTACTTGTTATTCCCTTATTATCTGTCTTCGCCGTCTTCAACTACTTCACTCTTTATTGTTCTTTTGATATTCTTTATATACAATTGATTGCACTGCCTCCGCATCAGAAATCCGAATCTGCTATACCTCTGAACTCTGAATCCGCTGTGCCAGAACCTTGTTGTTAAAAACAAGTACACTTGTCTATCCTGTGAACAATCCACCAACCACAAGCAACGATAGAGGTGGGCTTGAGATATCGCGGACATTTGGTTCGTTGTTGGTGAGGGGCAGACAGCCGCGCCAGAGGAATCGCCAAAACCAAAAGGGATGTGTGACGGTATAATAATCCCAGTAGTAGAGCACTGCATTAGGAGCAGAGATAGCGCAGACCAAAAGGAAGCGCGGACATGTATGGAGGAACACAGAAGTGTGGACAGGCGAACGTTCTAGGGCAAGAACGGATGAATAGGGCATATGCGGAGACATATGGCTATCACATGTATGAGCAGAGTTTTCCCTACTTAAGGTAAATTGTAGCTAGCAACCTCCATAGAGAACGCAACTCAATATGATACAACTCCAACACCCCCCCCGTCAAACACCCGAACACAAACCGTGCCACCTCCATCAAGGTGGAGGCGACTTCCCGAGTTGCATACCAGTACAAGTACTCGAGTACCAGGATTGTCCGCATGAAGACTACCGTAGTTTGGTCTCTCTCAAGGATTTATCTCCTCAGCTTTTGACATTTAGCCCGATTTAAAATTTTGAACACCGGCCTCCTTGAGTGGGCCGAAGCTAGCCCGACCCCAGAGCCATCTATGTACCTACTCAAGTACTGCCGTGCACCTGTGCCCGAACGAAACCTTGCCCGGGGAACCCATAAGAGTAATAACAGACGGAATTGACCCCCAAGGATTTGGGCTCCTAGACATGGTTTCTACCGACAAGCCAAGGGTTTCCCCGTCCTCCCCAATGGTCATGAGGGCAGTGTCCTCTACCTCACTCCCCAAACTGAACCTCAGTAGGAGGGAAATTAACATTTTGCGATCCTCACTTGTTACTTTCATTGCTGTGATTAGAACCATTGCGAGACGACACCACAAGGTGTGGCGTCTTAGCGGCATGAAATTTCTTGATAGAGATGTGTGTACAGGAGTACAGTAAGCGGGTACTAACTTAGTAAGTGCGGGTTAAATTCGTTGATATCGTCTTGTGCCATTGGTCCATGAGTGAACTAAAACTTTGAGCGCTGGTAGAAAGGACGAGTGACAGAGAGTGCCTTCTTCCCGCTATTATCACGATTTCCAATAATCTTCAGGCCAAGCCGAGTTGCCCAAAATAATGCACTGTACTGTACTCTGGCTACTATATTCATACACATAGAGCATCCCTTGTATTTCAAGCGACGGAGTTGTTTAGAAAAACCACTCTCTACCATCTAAACCATCGACACCCATGTTATTAAGCTCTCCAGGTTGCCTTGGTCAAATTGTGGCCTTGCACAAACCACCTCGACTGGGTGTTCTCCGACCCAGTCGAACCCGGCCCGAAAACAGGAGACCCGGCTGCAAGACTTATATCCTTCACGGCCTGGGGTGTGATACCGGTATTATCATAATTGGTGTTAGGTTACCATGTGTGTGGCCCCCCCCCCGGATAATGACACCAAAGCCACAACCATGTGGCAGATGACTCATTACTAAAGTCCGCTTTTGACAGCCCTCCTTTGCACGTGCCAAATAGGTAGAGTAATGAAGCCGGAATAGCATGGCTGTTTTGCTGCGGATTCACGCACAAACATGGCAGTGCTTGGAAATTGTGTCTGTTCGGACCTTCTTCCTCCATGAATTATCCCTCAAGTACTGTACTCTACCTGTATTCGGTGCTCCTTTAGGCTCTATGTCACACCTCCTCTCATCTCATCTCAAAATACCGCATTTGGCCAATTCAACTCCGATATTTTCTCCAGTGGTGTTGGTCGGGGCTGGGGAGTTATAAAACTTACGAGCCACTGGCTGGAATTGGTGAAGAATATATCTAGTATTAAATTCATCCTAGCTGATTATGGGGGATTTAGACTTCGTGCTCGGCCGGTAATAAAGGTAGAGAACGATCATTTCTCCTCCTGCATCCTCGCCGGGAGCCAGCTGGCTAACGCCCACCCCCCGGGAGGCCCCTATGAATACCCCCCTTGTGCTATCGCTTAACTTCAGACTCCCGTGTAGAGTAAAAAATTCGTTAAATCCCTTACGGCCCTGCGCCCACGCGGCCCAAGCCACCATAGACTACCAGGATACAATGCCGAGCAGAATAGGACAACGGAATAACGAGTGCTAGCTGATGATATCCGGCAACCTCATCTTAGCTATGACGTTACCGTTCCTAGAAAACAATTCCTCCTGGGAGCGTTTCGTCTCTGGAGTGCTTGGGAGGTAGAGGTGGTGAGTTTAACGAACTTTTTTTTTTCTATGATACCGTAATCAGCCTATACCCCATGGCATAATACCCTGTAAGACCGCCGGAAAGGTTCCTGGAGAGAATTGCTGAGCCCTAGGGCCATTCCCCAACTAACCAAAACCGTACCAGAATAGCTATCCCGTTCAGTTACAGTATTTGAAGCCCAATACAGTTTCCAGGTATTCTGCTGCTCCGGCACATAGTGGGGTTCACCACCCCACCCTCACCCTCACAGCAAGCGTTAAGTCAGTGCCTTGTAGGACTTCCTACAACTAAACGTGACTATTCTATACGATTCTAGCTTTTTTTCCCCAGGAACTATATGATCCCCAAAGCCTGAAAGGCATAATATCATAGCAAGGAGACATCATTCCAGACTTCAAAGACATCTATTTAGGCACCTATATCTACACTTTTTCTTATCAAGCGGGGCACAAGCAGATGTTAGAAGTAAAATTCCAAAACTCGGGCCAACTGTAGTGCCTTAATATATTAGTTAGCACACCACCAATTGAAGTGGTGGCAAAAAGAGAAGAGATGACGAGTGCTCACGCCCACTCCCTCATTTTTATAGGCAAAACCAAGACAGTTTTCGTTTTATATGAATTTTATTTAGACTTTGACGTTTTGCTGGCATTTTGTAAAGAAAGGCGCTATCCCCCCCCTCGCCCTATTAACCCAAGAGGCAGCCCACTCCAGGGTCATTCCTCTCTGATATTGCCAATAGTTTTTTGCGAGGCTTCATGCCATGTGGCTTGAGCCTGGGATACTTGAGTATGATACCACGGTACGAAACTGCATCGTAAGTCTCTAGGTCTGTGAACTAAGCACTTTTATCTGAAGAATTGACAATTGGGGAGGGAGCGTTGCGACATAAGTTAAGGCCTAAAAGTGGTGGCATATGCTAGACCAGCCGGGGGCGCAGTGTTTTGATTCGGTCGATAATCGTGGAACTTTTAATCGGGGGTGTTACAGAGGCGGAGATCCGCTGATGGCCAATGTATTATACTGAGGTAATTCCGTAGGCCTCACCCCTTCTTGGAACTGCTAGCTAGGGTTTCCCAGAGTAAGGACCACTTGGCACGATGGGGTAGCCGCCCAAATAGATATAATCCCGCTGGCCCCGGTTTGCCCATACCTTATCTATCTTCTATTAAATTCTCTCTATCTATCCAAGTGCTTTATATTCACATTGAACCATTAATGGCTTCTGTTCCAAATGTTGTAAGGTTCACGGATGACATAACATTGGATCCATTAACCTCTGGTATCATACAGGACTCATAAACCCCAAAGCATAAGAGCGAAGCCCACTACCTACGCCTCCGAAACTTCCCTCCGCCTCTCCCCTTGGCGCCTTGACCTCTGATATTGAGCCTCCGGAAGTTTGCGTTAGCCGTGGCTTTTACTTTCCGTACAACCTTTTTGACAACGGCTTTGCCTTTGTCGACCATGGCTTTCTTGCTAGTGTGTTCATCTTCGCTTTCGATATTCGATAAGTCTTCGTCGTCGTCATAGCCTGCGGACGGGAGCTCCGCATCGGCCGGGTTGGGGGGTGCATCTTCTTCTGGCACTTCTTGTGGTTTTGTTGTGGTTGGGCGCACTATGTTTGTCAGCTTATGAGTCAAAAGGTTTGTACTTGGGGAAGTATAATTACTAATGGTTCGCTTTGTTTGCCTCTTAAGGCCTTTCTTTTTCCATTTCGGCTTATTTTTATCCTCCCCTTCATTTTCGTCTACAATTGCCTCCTCTACAAAAGCCCCAGGTGGCAAATCGCCTATGCCAATTTCTACTTCCTCATCCCGCTGCTTCTTGAGTGGTGGTAGAGATGGCTCCCCACCTAGCGCCTCCATCTCTTTCATCGCCTCCTCGTCATCGGCGAACTCTTCCTCTATCGCTTCGCCCTCCATTTTGCGGAGTTCAGCCACCATGCTGCTCAGTCCTCTGACAGGCCGCATAGGCAGCGGAACAGGAGGACTCTCCACAAGTGGTTGAAACCTAGAGCTATCTCTTCGCAAGAACGACGGCGTGGCAAACTCTTCCTCACACTTCTTTGCGCCGTTTACCGATATCTCTTCCGCCTTACGTTTCCGTGGAGTAGCAAAACCCCCCCCTCCATTTGCCCCACCATTTGACCCACCATTTACCCCTTCGCCATTGGCATTACCGACCTTTCGAGTTGAAACCGGACTAGCAGAAACTCTATCCTTTGCTTTCTTAGGTGTAACCTCGATGTCGACAAAACTCTCAAACAACCCAAGCACTTTTCCAGTTTTCTGTGGTGTAGGGCCGACACTATCCCTCGGCCGGTTCCCAAACAAGCGTGTACGTCTTAAGGACAATGGAGAATCGTAAACCTCCTGCTGATCAGCTGGAGTTATCCGTGACTTTGTAGGGGTTTTGAATATGTCGGCCGCTTTTTTGCGAGTGTTTGCCGTAGACTTGTCTGACTTTGCGCTTGCGAACGGGTCGAGAACCCCCTTCGTGGTGGAAGGAGTATGTTCTGGTTTCGTTTCGGAATTCGAGGTGGTGAGACGAGAGGCGGCGCTGAGCGAGGAGGTCCGCAGTTTGCTATATTCTTTATACTTTGCCGATATGTGGGGATCCTTCTTAACTTCCTCGCGAGAAGGCTTTCGCCCGTGTTCTGCCGCAAAAGAATGTTCCCATTCCTTCAACTCTGCACGGAGTTGCCTCGTTCGATTATCATTCACGGTAGACATTATCAGGGGAAAGCAGCGTTGGTTCAATTATGTGGAGGGAGCATGGGGGCAGAAGATGTGGGTGAAATGTTTGCCAAGAATCAAACAATGGGGTGAACGCGCTTCTTTCGATCTAACCTCGCCAATCTAGATACGCCAAGCTCTTCTAATTTGAGACTAGTTCTTGGCATTTTTCTATCCAGATGCTGGTAACTTACGGTATCGCGTTTTCCGGATAAGTTACCCTGATCCCCAGACGTTTAAGTAATCATAACTCTCTCACTCGGCCTCACCGCCCTCCAGCCACCTGAGTCAAATGCCAAGACTTTGTTAAAGCCTCCGGGAGCGGAATGAGAAGCATCGCCTTGAATAGAGTCATACTCACTCAAGAAAGACATCGGTAACAAAAACGGCTGAGAAATCCAGGAGGACAATTCTACGGCGTAGAAGATACGAGTACCTGAGAGCACAAAGCATGGGCCTGCATGCCTGTGGAAGTGTCATTACCATCATCCTTCGCCCAGCCTTCTCTCCCACCTGATTGATGAGCAGGCGCTGGGAACGAACGCAAACGTCAGATGCTCCGAGCGGGGTCCGATAGCCATCCTATTTACTACTGGCACGGAATGTCCCAGCCTTCCTTCTCTATATAATACCTTAGCTACCCCTCCTCCCCAAAGATAACCACTTTCTCACACCACAACTCATACAAAGGCTCTAAAGCCCCCGCATCTCAACCCTCCCCACCATCTTAGAACTCATCGCATATCCACAAAAACATTACCACCCTAAACAAGATGCCCTCCACACGCATACTTCTCAAATTAAATTCGAACCAATCCATTAGTGCGCCATATTTGTTACCTCAAACAGTCAATCCTCGGGCCCAACTCCTCTCATGCGCCAAGTCAAAATTCCGCATAAAAGCTACCAGAATATTCCTTCCGGGCGGTCAAGAGCTCCTGACACCACAAGCTGTCCAAGATGCTCTTAACTTATCCCACGAGCGCCGTACGGTGGGCCCAACTTTTCTTCTTTCTGCCGGTGAACCGTACGTCGGTGCGCTAGCGCCCCCATCGCCTGCACCCGCTGAGACTAGAACATGTGAGGTGCATGTGGTGGCGGAAGATTCATACGTCGATCTGCAGGCTATCGCGCAGCTGGAAACTGCCGCCAAACTTCCCGGGATGGTCCGCGCTGTCGGATTGCCGGATTTACACCCTGGCGGGAAGTTCCCGATTGGCGCGGCATTCGTTTCGGACCACTATATCTACCCCTCTTTGGTAGGCAGTGATATCGGGTGCGGGATGACTTTATTTCTGACTGGCCTCACTCGGAAAAAACTGGAGGACCAAAACGGGATAAGAAGAGTAGCTGAGAGTTTACGGGGCCTGGAAGCTCCATGGAGGAGCCCTCAGGAGAGGGCGACCTGGCTCGGGGACTGCGCTGCTGGTGATGAGTGGGATGGATCAGTTGGAACTATTGGCGGTGGGAATCACTTTGCCGAGCTCCAGATTCTGGAGCAGGTGGAGGAGGGGAATGGGTTGTGCTCGGGGATTGTGGTGCTATTGGTCCACTCTGGGTCTAGGCGCTTTGGAAAACACATCTTGGAGACGTTCACTAAAGACGATAAATCTATTTCGCTGGCCTATGGCGATCCGAAAACATCTGAATATTTAAAGCTTCACAACCAGGCCTGCAACTGGGCAAGCAAGTCAAGGGATTTAATCGCTCTACGAATCTTTGAATGCATAGAAGGGAGTCGCTGGACACTACCGGAAACCATAGACCAGGACACTGCGGCGCATCTAAATGCTAGGATACAGGGAAGGAGGGTCCTGGATGTCCACCACAATAACGTAACACCAACTTCCTGGCCCCCACATGTGGAGATACAACATCAGAAGCCCATGTTTATCCATCGGAAAGGCGCCGCTCCCGCGTCAAAAGAAACGCCCTTCCTTCCACTTCCCGGAAGCCGTGGCACCCCAACTCTTCTTATTAAACCACTCTTCTCAGAACTTAACCAAAATGGATTCGTCAACGGACTCTCGCTAGCGCACGGCGCTGGCAGAGTGTTGTCAAGAAGCGAAGCCCGCGGAGTATCACGAAAATACAACAACGACGTTAAGGTACTTACAGAGATGAAGCCAATGGAGATGAGGGGCGGTGGGAGGGGAAGAATTGTGACCAGTGGCTATGTCATTTGTGACGAAAAGGAGTTAGTCTGGGAGGAGGCAGTGGAGGCATACAAAGATGTTGAGGCTGTGGCACAGGATTTGGAGAAGTGCGGGGCTGCAAGAGTTATTGGGAAGTGTATTCCAAAAGTAACTTATAAAGTTAGGAATGAGTCTTTATCGTAATGAGTGGCCCTGTTACTCATTACGGCGAGGTAGTAATAGGGAAAGCACAATCAATCACCATTTGCGAAGCAATAAGTGTTAGCAACTGACTGAAAAGTGTGAAATCGACGAAAAGTAATCTGGTTATCTCCCGCCCAAACAAATATCACGAGAAAAAGCCTTGATCCAACTATTGAAGAAGCACAACAGCCCAAGTTCAAATTTCATTGGCGATAGATGAGCACCACTACCCCCTCACAGCAAATATCGCACCTAGCCCCAATGAGAGGTTCTGGCTTCTCCTACTGTACTTGGCACCCTACCAACTAGTGTAATAATTGGGAAAATACGAGCAGGCCAGGAAACGAATGTAACCTAGAAACACGTGAGCCTTTTCTACTACTCGAGTACCGATACTGCCCAGATCTAGGTTTGAAAAGCTCCTTTAGTATGGTGAGCTGACAAAGCCATCAGAGTCCCAGTTTTCCCGTGTGCAATACGACCCTGCTTTGCCATTATGCCTACAGAATTCTCAATCTATCCTAAACCACAACTTGGCTTGCTCCATCCAGTTCCTTCGGGCAGCGCAAGAATACTTCCCCTTTTTATACAACAGCTCGTGATCTCCTGTTAAAACTACTTGTACGCCCTGCGCTAATATCAGCCCAGCTAGGCTTCTCGAAGCGATAACCCCGGCCAAAGCACAGCACCAACACTCAAGAATAAGATACCCGTACTACTGTATGACTAGCTGCGATCTCTCAGCCCTCAGACGCAGTGCGCTCCTTGCGAACGGAGACTTCAGTAAAGCACAAGTAACACGGGCCATCCTATTCCCAACTACGTACCGCCCTGGAAACTAGAGAAAATTGCTTTAGCGTGGAGGCTCACTCAAACATACTAGTGACCTTGTAAGGTACTTTTTTCAGCCGCGCATAAGGGGAGGGAACACGGCGTTGAAATCTACATATCATCCGGTCATGTAAACCCCGCACCCTTACTGCGATAAGAGGTTACTGCCTCGCGCCAAAACCAGCCGGCATAGCCCCTCATCTCTTCGGGACGCCGTACTCGAGTAGCCGAAACAGAGAAGGAAAACGGACTGTATCATTGAATCTAAAGCCCTAATCACTTACTTCAAGTCACGAGCGGCTCACAGAAGGCAAGAAGAATAACTTGTCGTCTCAGATCTAACGCACGAGTTCCGATAATTCGTGTAGGTTGTGCTCAAAGACAATGTTACGGTCGTAGATATAAAGCTATCATAGCCCACTTTGTTCCCTCCGAAGACTCAAACCTATTTGTAATACTATATCTCATCGTTTTCTAGGGCTGTTTGGGGGCAGGGTTTCTCCCTCTATCTTATAGACATCCACCGAGAAGCTACCGTAGAATAAGGCTATCGGCAGACCACACTTTGGTCAACACAGCCACGCGGCTTAGCCTTGAGTTGGCTTTCAGCCACACTGGCGCCACGAATACGTTGGTGGTCGGTTTTGCCTTATCATATGATAGTTTGACTGCTTACCCGGTTGTGAATGTCGAAACTGAGGGCGAAGGTTTCAATTTCCCGAGTGACAAATTATGAGCTCCGGGTAACATCTGACAAGCCGGATCCGCGCTCCGCCGATCTCTGCGCGAGTCGCGTCTCCCCATCTCCAACCCACAAAAGCACATCCGAGAATGCCTCCCGATAAAGGAAAATCGAAAGTTCCCACCTTCTTTAGGCCTAAGATCCCCTCAGCCACGCCAGGCCCCACATCACAGCTAACCTCCGATCCTTACGAGCCGCTCCCACAATCCACACGACCTCAAGCACCCAGAATACTAGCTGTTGAAATCCCTCTCAATCTACTCCGGCCAGTTGCATTCAGGGTTTTTACAAAGAAGCACAATTTGACACTCAAGTCCGATGCGCTAACACTTCTGTGCTCCTTTGTCGGACGACGGTGTGGTGCTGAGTGGAGGGATAGTGGTGCAGGAGAAAAACTGCTGGACGAGGTGGCCCGGCAATGGCGACGGAACGAGGGTGCTAATGGTGTGTTGGTCGATGGAGGGGAGGGGCTGAAGAGTGTTATAAGGGGGTTGGAGGTCGGTGGTGATTCAATGGGAGCGGGCAAGGAGAAGAGTTTCGATATAACAGGGGTACCGTCGAGTGCTTTATACGATGGTGGTGTAAGTATGGATCACATTGGGGGAACGGCAGAAGCTGGCGAGCTGGAGGATGTAGAGCCTTGCGCATACCTCAAGGTTATCGATGCATTTTCGCAACCCAAATTTGCTTATAATCCACTCAAGAAACAATTTGAGAAGTAGCTCCCTTCATCACACAGCTTGGTATAAAGGAGGTTAATCTGTGGATTAGAGCACCAAAGCCGTCACTATTACCCCCTCCGCAGACAAAGACCCAATTATTTCGAACGAGATACAATCTTCTACACCAGCGTCTTCTCAGAACGGAAACCTTTCAACTCCCAACATTCTCAGCGGCTTCCAGCTCCGCCGCCAAACCTGTGAACAAGTTAACCCCGATATCTAATCTTCTCGGTCGCTCCGGCCAAAGCTTTCTACTATTCGGTATGCTGGGGATAAGCCCTTCTGGGTTGCTTATTCTTCTGGATCCCTCGGGAGAGATTGTTCTCGATTTATCCGTTGCGACAACAATCCCCGAAGACGGGTCCTGGTTTACTCCAGGCTGCTTTTGCATTTTGGATGGAACCTTTGAAGAAACCGGGAAGTTTACGGTTTTTACGGTCGGTCAGCCATCTGCGGAGCGACGGACGACGTCTGTAGAGGTATTTGGCCATGTGGACTTTTTGGGCAATGGTGTTACATTGGATATGTCCGTCAGTTCTGGGGGTCAGCAGGGGCGTATGCTACGGAAGGCGGAGAAATCCCTGGAAGATGTCAAGTTTCTCTTTATCGGAGAAGTGGAGCTGGATGGAAAAGGCACGTTAGAGGCACTGAGGAAGGTGTTTTCGGAGTATGAGACGGAGCCACCACTCGTAATCGTTCTCATGGGGAATTTTTGCAGTGTGGCTATGGGTTCTAGTGGCGGTAGTGTTGGGTATAAAGGTTTGTGTTTGTCGTATTTGGAACGAGGGCTACTAACGATATCGACAGAGTTCTTCGACCAGTTGGCCTCCCTCCTCCAGGACTTTCCAACCTTAATCTCCTCAAGCACCTTCATCTTCGTACCCGGTGATAACGATCCATGGGCCTCCACCTTCTCTGGCGGCGCCTCAACTACTCTCCCCCGAAAACCCATCCCCGAAATCTTCACGACAAGGATCAAGCGTGTATTTGCACAATCTCGCAGTCCAAGTTCCGTCGTCTGGGCCAGTAACCCCTGCCGAATAGGCTACTTCACCCAAGAAATAGTAATATGCCGCGACGACATTTTCAGCCGTTTCCAACGCAACGCAATCAACTTTAAAAAGTCCGACTACCCAATGGAGGATGCACTATCGCAGCCGGAAGCAACAGGAGATGAGGATGTCGATGTTGAGACTAAGAATGTGAGGAAATTGGTCAAGACGATAATAGACCAAGGCTTCCTATCTCCATTCTCCATCCCCACTAGACCGATTTTATGGGATTACTGGCACACTCTTAGTCTTTACCCGCTACCTAGCACTGCAAGTTCCCACTGAACCTCCATTCTTTCTTCCCTTTCTCCTGCTCGCGAACACAGCTAACAGGACAACAGCTCATCCTCGCGGATCCGAGAATGCAACCATTTGTGATTACGTATGAGTCCTGCCATGTAATGAACCCTGGAAAATTAGTACAGAGGAGGATGGCTCGGTGGGTGGAGTATTCGCCGTCAATCGGGAAGGGGAAGGTGTGTGAGGCTGGATTTTAAGGGAGGAAATTGTAATTTATAATACCATGGCGTCTGTGCGGGCATAATATCTTAGATAATAGACCGGATTCTTTGGGTTCTAATCTTTCTGCGGCGGTTTGACGCAATTGCGGGTTTCCCTTCGCGATAAGTGCTAGCAGTGAACTTGTGGTGAATTTGCTGTGACCAGTTATTAAGAATTATCATGATTACCAACAGCTTTTTCTACAAGGTTGGGGCCTAGCATTTGGCCCGGGGTAAGTGGAGACGCATCATCTCGGTTCTGGGCACCTCTGGAACAGGGAAATCCTAGACGATAATAACACTACATGCCGGCTGCAATAAGAGGCTGCTGCAATATTATCTTCTTAATAAGACCGAAGAGTACAATACGTTCTAGACCCGTGGGGCTGGGCTTGGAAGTGGACACAATTCCCTGAATAAGCTTATCGTGGGACATATACAACTTGTAGAGCTCTTCAACCACACCCTCTGACAATGGAAACCCCTAGCGCCGTGTCAGGTACGGTGGGTTAGAATACTTGGGAATTGAGAGTCACAACTCTACGGATTTCGGAACAGCTTCTCAAGAAAAAAGGTTCGTAACCTTGCACTTGGGCACACAATCCCTAGCTGTATTCTCGATGGGGTCACGCCACCATATATAACTGATCTCGCGTGCCATGGAATCCTCATCCTTAGACTTGTCACCCGTCATTGGCTGTTATCGATGTTATTGGTTTGAGGCAGTCCTATTCTTTGGCTCTTTTCTCTCGTCGTATTATTGTAGCTACTATAGAAGGCTGCAAAGCACTACCTCCTATTCAAAACTGAGAGTATCCATTGGTAGAAATGACCAGGGAACTAGGGAGGCCTGCGTCGCACCCGTGCAACTTAGGTAGAAGAACATAGCTCTTCCCCCCTTGAATCCAGAAATAGACCAGCCAGAAAAATGCGTATTCTTTCCTATAGTGATATTGTGTGAAATAGTTGGTCAACGCGGTGGCTGGGACGTCGGGGATTAGCCAATCCTCAAGTAATTAGCAGGAACATGTGGGTTCAATTCCCCCTATCATGAGTAGTCATTAAGTTAGGCGATATATCACTCGGTGCAGGAGGATTAAATCCTGCCCTGTGGGGATTGGGAGACTGAAGATTTTAGAATTCCTTAGCTAGGAGTTGAGACGAGGGTTAAGGAGAAAGAACGTATTTGCCACCGTTAGTTTAAGATAGTAGCTGCAGGTTCTGGGATTTTAAGGGGTTTTTCGTAAGAAAATGGGGTTGCGAGGGGGTCATTTGTCATAACGCCACCCTTTCGCCATTGATTCCATTGTAGACTTGCTGCATTTTCTCAAAAGTTGGAGGTGGATAGTTGCTATGGCACTTGTAAAAGGCACAAGGGCGGCTCAGTGCCGGGGTATGTTCGGAGAGATGTGGTGGGAACATAACCTCCTTTCTAGTCATATCATTTTGAGCTCCCTTCACACTGAATTGCACAACTCATAAAAAGGGAGATGATGATGCCTGGGATAATGCCTGGTAAGCACCGGCCAGAATCCTAAACACGGGAACAGCAGCCTGTATTCACAAGAAATCACTCGTGTAATCTGGACAAGCTAAGGGCGATTCCCCGCACAAGGTCGGTGTAAATTTAATGACAGATGCTTTATCGCCTATATAGCGCTTCTCGGTGTATGGATCCGTACAGGTCCTTGATTCCTAGCTAAAACACGGGGTCTAATAGTGCCGGAGCGAAAGAATGCCTTTTGCCGTAATAGCACCCCGAGTGATACTATGGGTAATCACTATAAAAGAACCACAGAAGATCAAACAAAGGATTTGCAAAACAAAGGGCATCTCTCTAAAGAGCAACCCTCCCCCCCCCCACATTTCTACCTACCCTTCACTCAAGCTCAGGGTAATAGAGCTCCAGCGAGGTCCTCCCAAAAGATAGTCCATCACCCGAAACACGAAACTATCATCTACCAACCCCCACCGCGTCGCTGCCTCTAAAGCAAACATCAAAACCACCAAAAACTCAAACCCACAAGCCACTACAGCATCGGAGACAACTTACCCGTTACCTCGCATCGCTCTTCACCCCCACTCATACTTTGAAACAGACAACCCATTCTAAAACCCAAACCCACACCGAATATTTAAGAGAGGCCAGAGCTGCGGCCGTGAAAATCTACACTGTGCCTACCATACAAAGCCCCAAATTCAAAGCTCAAGTCAGAAACAAACAACGATAGATACAGTCTCTCACCTCGTTATAACGAAATTTCTTTATACGGGAAACCTCGCTATTACGAATGAACAATCTGGGAATTTACACCACCTACTCTCATACAAATAGACTTCCCTGTGAGGAATTTCTTCCGAAACCTCGCTATAACGAACGAACGAAAAATCCTAAAAAAGAAGTCTAAAACTCTTGACTTTATTTATAACGAGGTGCGTAATCGCAGTATCATAGTATAAACCCTCTCTTCCTCCCCCCCCCAACACCGCCGCCACCACCACCAGCACCCACCTGGGGAAAGCACTCTACGATATAATATCACGAATACCACCAAAATCTCAACACCCTGCAAAGGAAGAAGGTATATATATATATAAAAACAGCAGCGCAGCAAAATGCGCCCACCCACGAACCCATTCACCATCCTCCTCGGCCCCCTCACTAAGGCTACTTCTACGTTTCCATACACCCCACTAGTCTCCGCCGGAGACAGAATAACCATGAACATCACCAGAGTGTTTCCTTATGGAGTCCAAGGGACTTGCTCCCCTGCTTTCACCTCCACGTCCACCTCCAAGTCAGCCTCCACCGTCGTTAAAATCAATCTATACATTCCCAAGAACTGTCTTTACAGCAGCGGACTAACGCTAAGTCAAAGCGGTAAGCGGTATGTCAGTGCTAATGGAGATAAAGTGCTATGTGTGGGTGGTGAGGTTGAAGTTAAAGTGCTGCTGATTAGGAGGGGTGGGGAGGCGGGTGTGTTTCATGCTGTCTGTGGGGTTGTGAGTCCAGTTGGGGGGAGGGTCTGTATGCTTAAGAGGGGGGTGAGGATGGAGACGCGTGGGGATTGGGAGCTGGGGATGGTGGGGTTTTGAGGGGTTTGGGAGTTTGCGGGGGAGCTGATGGGGAAGCGGGGGTTGGTCGTTTGGCGCTGTTGTTGTATGTGGTTTGTATTCAAAATGGTCAAATATACGGCACCGAATAGTAGCTGGGATGGATAGCGCGCAACGTCTTCTCTTCGTTATAGCTTGCTAATCTAGCTGCAAGGACAGAAGTATATATCGGAATCGAAACCAAGTTCTGATCCTCCCATCGATTACTACACATCTCCGCCTTCTTTCCAGGAGGCTCCGCATCCCAAAGTAGAAACAAAATAAAGAAACATTCTGTGTAATCTCCGAACAAAAGAAATGCATCACTAAGACTCCCACTATCTTGCTTCTTTGGTCGAATGCCTGACTCATGTTCTACCTTCATCTCCATAGCCATCATGCGTTCCTTTAACTGACCATGCTCCTTCCCATCAGTCAACGGAAGCATATTTCCAGTGTGCTTCCGCACTTGAATAAAACAAAAGAAACTATAGCATGTCGAGAGCAGAAATTAGCCGATTTCCAACAGTTTGACCTCTTTGGACTGGCGGATAGAAGTAGGGCACCATGGTTCTGATAATATGATCTTGAGGGGATGTCAGTAATAAGAATACCTCTCTTTTGTCTAGCTGTATTCAATTTTCCAGCTTTATGGATGCTTTCTTGCACCGCGCATCACTCGCACACTATCCTGCTCCCATCATGGACGAACACCGGGGGTGTGATAGGCGTCCTTCCTACAAGATCCATCTAACGGTAGCTTTGATAATATACCTCTCTAGTATGATACGGGTCTAGTTTCCAGCCACCTCTAGCAAAAAACTAAACCCCAAATCTTGACATTCTTACAACTCCCTCCTCTATTTCTATGATACCACTTATAGACTTCCAGCCTTCGTTCTTATGACAATTTCGAGCCAACTATATAGCACGAGATATAAACAAACTTTAATGATAACAAGCACTCTAACCTAAACAACCCCGCCCGTATCCCCAACATCTCTCCTCCAAAGCTCGCTCACACACTACAATACCACCCTCTTACTGATAGCAAAACAACAATCGGCCCTTCCCAAACCCCATAAAATTTAAAAACACCACCAGACTCCTTCATTCCCTCCAAAAAGAGCCCTTCGGCGCACAAAATAAATAAATAGAACAACCACTCATAAACCGTAACTTATCTAATAAGATGGAAGAGTAAACTACCCAGACAGAAAGAACAAAAACCCCGATGCCGAATTCCGATCACGCCACCGGCAAAACCGCAGCCCTGTGGGGAAACAAAAAAACCCAGCGGGGAGGAGCGGTAGACAATCCGAGGGCTTAAACTACAGGGGCTAGACTACGGGTTGGGGCTGGGGGGGCTAGATCTGTGGTGGTACGGCTTAGGTTTAGGTTGTGCTTGTGTGGTGAGTTAGTCCGTCGGTCGGACGCCCCGTTAGATTGGCTTAATCCCTTGACTCTGACTCGCCCAATTGGTAACGGTAGCTGTGCGGCCCCAGGGCTGGGGGACTCGCCATGACCGGGGTATGAACTGAATGGCTGTGCTGTTCCATACCCTTCTATGCCCAATTCGTCCTTGCTCGGCTCGCAACTGCCCTCCAAGTCGGCAGGATTGCCCTTCTCCCCAGCAAGCCAGCCAACTCAGCGAGCCACGGACATCTCAGAGACATCATCAACCGCCCCGTGAGCGTGACGGCCACTTCACATCCAATCACTCGTGGCAGAACTTCTACCTATATCATCAACCCTTAATGTTTTTTGTTTTTGTTTTTGTTTGCCATGCAGATTTTCACATCTTGCCCGAACACCACATCACGCTCACGCATCGACGCGCATGTAATCGAGATGCGCGCTACCTGCAAGACAAGCTAAGGAGACATGCTTTCCGTTTTAACTTTCCAGTGGCAGACTCGACCGTTTCCACAAGCATCTGTCATTACCATAACTTGAGCTCCGCCCCCATAGGGTAGCTAATTCCGCCCTTTCTATCGTTTTCGTTCCAGCCCGTGCTCCATTTTACCCGTGCCGGTTAGCCATAATAGTAGAATACTGTAGGTGCAGTACTCGCACAATACAGATACCTGAGACTACTGTAGGGGCTCAATTAGCGCGCCCTCTTGCAAGAGCATCTGGAAAACTAAGAAGCCGAACAACCGCCAAAATATCAGAGCGGTGGATACGATGCTTGCGTGTGCCGCGTCTATTGGGGGTTCGAGCAAATGCATCCCCTCCGCCCAATAGCAGTTGAGAGAGAGAGAGGAATGCTGGTACCTCGGTTCTCGGAGAATTGAGCGGTCGCGGCGATCGGGGGGTCATAGAGTACTGTACTGTACTGCACTCATACCGTGGTATTTGTCTCGAAATGAGAAAACGGGCGAAGAAGAGGTCCATTTAAGGCTTAGACATCCATCCCCTCACATTATTTTTTTAAAATTGACATCTGTGATCGGCATAATCATTCTCCGCCGACTTTGAAAAAAATAATTCTGCAATCCACCTATCTCCCCTGTTAATCTCTCCGTGTCTATTCCTTTGGATGGTAGCTGGCTGCTACCACGGCTAGGAATGATAACTGCTCGTTAATCGCGACAAAGCTCCACCCGTACTCCCTCCTCCTCTTATCCGGCCCCACATTGTAGTTAACCAGCTAGCTAGGGTTAACCTATCACCTTAGTAGCATTCTCTTGTTTCTGATATGCCCTGACCTTATTGTGTTACCGGACTAGGTAAATTAGGTAAGGCACGTACCACATTGTGGGAGAGGATCTTGATCCCTTCCCTCGGTTCGTCTCCCACAGCTGACAGTACTCGAGCACTCGTAGAGTAAAATACCTCGGATATTCAAGCATTCAAGCACACAGTTACAGGTCGCCCAGACGAACCCTCAATCGGACAATTCCAATTTCCAACCTCCAACGACAGCCCACCCCTCACCCCCCCCTTCCAAATCCAAACCCTATCTTCTTCCAACCTCGCCAATCACAACCCATCACAACGAAAAACACCCCCTTGCATAATAACATACAACGCAGGTCCAAACAAACATCATTTGTCCCCTCTCCATATACCGCACATAACCGCACATGAGACCCAGACAGCCGGCCAGCTGAACTAGAAACAATCATCACCCCGCCTCCCCCTGTGGTGGCCAATGGCCGGTTTATATCTGGGGGAGCCCCTAGTTCGGGGAAACCTAAAAGGAAATTTGTATGTATGTTGATACAAATACTGTAACCGTAGATTAGGCTGAGTATTTGGGCCCTGGATTATTATTCAGGCATGTGACCTTATTGATGCAACGGAAGGCTGGCTGGCTGCTCGATTGATTGATTGCTCTTGACGGGGGGGGGGTATGGTGCCTTTCCTGTCTACCGTAGCCGGGATAAGCACACACTCGAATGTGTCGTCTGAGTTGTATCGCATTAGCGGTTGTCGACTTGGTAGGGGATTGTTTGGCGTTCATGGACACTGATTGACTGACTGACTGATTGACCGACCAGGCTAAAGTGTATTCTCGCTGTACTAGTACACATCATGATGGTTGGCCGTAATGTACGTGTTTGCTAGTCATTTGGAGATTTCGTGCTGGGTTGGATTAGTGTCGGGCTTGCTATGGTAGGTCATCTTCAAGCAGGGTACAATATTGTACGAGTGGGTTAACTTATCGTGGGAGGCTCACTCCCACCGCACACAACTATTCCCACTCACCCCGGACAAGGAGTTTCCGAAAACACGAGTCGTGAGGCTGCGATACGCAGGGATTTTTTGCAGTTTACTTTGGGAATCCTTGCTTTCGGATACTTTTTTTCTCCCCCGCGCCTGGGACGAGTACCGTGGTATAATTGCACGTTGGGAGAGTAACAGCATAGTAGAAGGCCGCCAGACACAAACAGACGGACATGTACTGTACGCTTCCGTGCTCCAGCAGAGTTCCCAAAAAGAATGGCAGACCGAAGTCTGACCCGGAACAAATCCTGGAATTTCATGTCGGCATGCAGACAATTATCAATGAAGCACTACAATACAGTAGACAAACCACCGGCCCGTCCGTCTTTCTAGATCGCTTCTAACTAATAGCAATCCATGATGAACCCCCCCCCCTCTCCCCTCCAAATAACGTCAGGAAACCCTGCCGGAACCCCCAGGCAGAATTCATGTCCGTACTGTGCACTCCAAAGACAAACTCTAAAAAAGCCTTTTCCTCCCAGCCCCGTTTCCCAAAATGTTTCCATCCGCCTTTGCGTCTATCCAAACGTTCGTCCGTCCATCTCGCTTCTTGCGATCTTGGTTACACCAAGTTTATTTGTTGTCTTGTGGTACAGCACTGTGTATCAAATGACGTCAAGGTCTCTTTTCGGAACATTCCGTGCTAAGCTTTTCTTTTTTTTTTACACAACCGGCAGATTTTTAAAACACTTCCTTTTGTCGGTCCTGAGCTTCACTTTGCCCAGGTGTCCTTTTTTTTTCACTTCAATTTTGTTCCCTCTAGGCGGAGGGGGCATGGGGGTTCCGAGGTTCAGTGTGCTGCCGTATCATACGCTTTGAAGACCGAAATTCTAAAAACTTGGCGCATGGAAAATCATGGGTGGAATTTCCAAGCTTGGGAACGGCTTAGGCTGCACGAGACGCTATATAAGCACCAGCCTACCTGAAGGGCGCGGGAAAAAGTAAACTTATGCAGTAGTCCCTTGCATACATACGGTACTGCATAAGGCCTGAGGCATTGCAAAGTGAAGCCCAGGACCTCCAAGAATTACGGTGCAGTGGACGAGAGTGTAGTGTATGTCCGCCCCTTGTCAAGCATCAGACCTGGATAGTGCTCAAGTATTCACTAGAAAATCCCAAAAAGGGCATATAAGGTCTTATTGGAGCAGCCACTTGTGTGTCGAGTATATTGTTTGGGAGCGCACTCGCACCCACTTGTATTTCGCTCAGCGCACAGAACTTAGAGAAATTATGTCCGAAGAGTAGCGATCAGCCCGCGCAGCCAAATTTCGCAGGAAAAAAAAACCCTCCAAAAAAATTAGGCATAGCTAGATGGATATGGTATGATTGATCACCCTCCAAGGCCTCATGCGAGGTGGAGAGAGAGAAAATAAAATTAAGGCCCGCGGCGCAGTTAACAAGTCAAAAGTTGCTGTTTATCAGCTTAGCTAGGATGCTACAAGTATAAGAGCACAAAGTGACCCGCAGAAACCCCAGGGATTGACCCGCATCCAAGCTAGAATTGCTAAGGAGAAGAGATCACAAGAATGTGATCTTTCGTTCTCCTAACCCGCGGTGAGGGGAGAATATTGGAAGCCCACCTTCCGGGCCATTCAAGCTCCAAAGTGCCATAAAAATGTCATCCGAACCGCCACGTCGGCCTCGGGAAACCCCTCCTCAAGGGGGGTCGAGGATTTCCCTTACGGAGGTATAGCTCCTAAGTTTTGTTTGTTCCACAAGGCGTAAGAGCAGCAAACCCCGCTTGTGGAACATACAAAACTTAGGAGCTGTAGCTACGTAGGTCCCAGGTCCCAACCGACCGGAATGACGGCTTTTACCCAAATACCTCTTTCGCAAGCGAAACGTTGTCAAACTGATCAACTGCTACTCGAGTACAGGTTGGTGATTGAAAGAGCACTAGCGCTGTAACAGGTGTGTATCGGGAATCCTGCACGTTGAGGCATAGAGAAAAGCCTTGGTTTTTGGGTCGCAAAAGCGGTTCGGCTTTTTTTTTATCCGCTAGCACCCTGCCTCCCTAGAAACACCAATTCCACCCCAGGAGGGGAATATTTTCGAAACCCCAACGCATAAATAACCCTTTCAAGAGCTTAGGGCCATACCTAATCAACATCATCATCATCACATCTCCCAAACCCCAGTAGACAACACCCCGAGAATCGTCAAAGTCCCACCCCATTTAAAGCCAGCCACAGAGGACAGCTAGGCCCCAATTGGTGTCAGAAGTGAATATTAGAGAAAAGCAAACCTATCTCTAGAAGAGTGGGGGGCTCGTTCGGATGTTTTCTCGAGTATGTCGGGGTGTTTCCTTATATCCCATGCACGAGCTTGCTGCAGTCCTACCCATAACATGTTAATTCAGATTGTGATACTTTTCAAAGATAAGCGCATCCCAGTCCTTCCCCACCTCCTTATTTTTTACCGTAAGGGGTATAGAAGTGGGGGGGAGGAGACCCAAGAGGTGAAAAACGATGCGGGAAGAATATGTAACCCTACGCTCTGCAGGGCTAGGATGATACGGAAGACCCTCCCCTCCCCTCCCCTCCCACTGGGCCCACCCTTCATCCAATACCACTCCAACTGCTCGATTCCGTCAACAACTCGGGTTCCGCTCGAGTTCTTTAGGCGGAAACAATCCGGATAACCGTCACGCCCCCGTTCAGTCGCGTGTTACTCGATTGGCCCAGAATTTGGCTTGGAAACGCCACCCCAATTGCGAGACGAAGGCAAGCCCAAGGCCAGTGGGTGCAGAATTAAGGGAATTTTTTGCTCAGGGCCATGCAGTCCAATTAGATATCTGACGGAACAGGGGGCGGGTGGAAGAGGAAGTAGCAGCAGCAGCGACGGGAGGGAAGGTAGGAAGGAAAGAAGCGAGAAACGGAGAAAGGGAGATAATTACGTCCCTCACGTGAAGGAATTGAGTCCCACGTCATAAGATTCGTGTAGGCAAATAGTAAATGGAAATGAAACCGCAAAGTTTCATTGCACAATTGATGCCCCTCAACCACAACTCCTCACTCGAGATTTACTGCGAGCTATATCCACCCAGTCGTTGCATCTGCATGGGAACCAGCAGGCACATCTTCAGATAAGGGACCTAGCAAAGATGCACGCAGGCAGCAGCATTTGGGCAATCTCCCAAGCGGCAAGCGGTCCTCGTAATCCACCATCTCCGAGAGAAAATGTACCATATCGCACTTTGATCAAAATTCCGAAAACCTAGCCCAGTCTCAGCGTAGGGGAAAGAAAGAAAAAAAATGATGAGTTGGAGTAGATATCAAGAGTAAAAAATGTCATCATACCATCTATTTTTTTCCTCATTCTTTTAAATGTCTCACTTTAAAGGGAAGAGAAATAGTATTGTATGATACGGCGACAGGGTACGGTAATCATTCATTGCCCTAGCCTTACCGGAAGGCCCATCTCACCTCACTCACTCTCATCCTCCACACCTTGAGGCTTGAGCAAGGGTGGGTAGGAGGAAGGGAGGCAGTTATCCTTTATCATGGACAGATAACGAACACCTACCCCCCCCTCCCCCACATGACCCTTAAACAAGCATCTAGTTCCAGTCTACCGGGGTTTCCTAAGGCACCGACTGGCGACCCAACCCGGAAGTGATACGAATTCATGTGTTGAATTTCACATTTACCGGAGGGAAGAGAAAAGAAGAGAGGAGGGGCGAGGAGGAGGAGAAAGTACCGTGTCTGTGACTTTTTTTTTTTACGTACGAATGATGAGAGGCGAATGATAAGACGGGTCGTAAGATGCTGCATGTACGAGTAGTTGCACTTTCACTTTTGAATTCAGCTCGAAATCTCTACCGTACTCGAGTTACTGCCGGCACAGTCCTTTACGATGGAGTTAAGGACGAACCAAAAGGTCTGTGCCAGCTAGATACCGCACTCGCACAGGTATCTTTTTGAGAGATGGAGGATGATAAACTTCCCGTTGCGCAGAGCGTGGCACAAAGCCGGCACTCTCGCAAGCAGTGTAAGCTTCCGTACTCGTACAGTACGGTATTGCCCCTCCTGTATGGCGCTCTCCCTCCCTCCCGTATCCGTTCACCGGTGCTGCATGACAGACCGGCCGCTTGAGCCACAATATAGTATCTCGACTGCCTTTGTGTCTTCGTCTTTCAAAACGCCGCAAGTTTAGCTTATGTCTCTCATTCCACCCAGCTACTTGTAAAAAGCCAACCAGAAAAAGCCACCCAAGGCCAAACATACAGTGTGCCGTATGAATCGTCACTGGTGAGGAAATCCTGTCCATCCATCCGCACAACCAAAACCGAAAACCAAAATTAAAAGCCGTTTCCGACACGTATCAAACCCAGGTCAATTCAAATCCAATTCAACCATCAACGGGATGCCTCGCGTGAGGGGTACCATCACCACCACCACCCCTTTAAGAGTCAAAAAAAAAAACGAGACCAGCCCAGTCCAACCCACTCCAACCGAGCAGTCCAACCCAACCCCCCATTCCCCCCAAGCAAGAAACCACACAGTAAGAGCTATCAATTGAGAGAAAGCCGACACTGCAATATCGTATGCAATGTGGGCACGCGCAGCAGGGCAGAGTTATTTATTTACTATTTATCTGCCGTATCATATCCATCCATCTACAATACCAATATCACAATCTTCTTCCAAACATCGTACAAACTCAGAAAAAATATCTCCAAAACTGATATGATACAAAGCTCCATCCATCCATCTGCAAACGACCTGTGTGCGTGCGTTTACAGTACTCGAGTAGGCAATGATAACAGCACCTGCATCGGTATTGGTGAGGTGAGCAGTTTTTTTTTATCATCATTATAAAACTCACTGGACTCGCTTAGATTAACTCGCTAGGTTATTGTTAACATGCCTACAGGTAAGTGCTCGAGTATGATTGTTGTGTAATACGGTGTATGCTGGAGAGCACAGCTGGTCCCACAAAACGCATAACCAGTCCAAACGAACGACCCAGAGATAAAAAAAACCACCACATCCATCTAACGTTTTTTTTTTTTTTTTTGCTTATTACGGGGACTGCACTTTTCTGTGCTCGGGTAATGCGATGCGGTGTGCTGTGCTGTCCTGTGCTGTGGAGTGCGGTGTGGGATGGATGGAGGTGGGAGGTGTGTCTGTGTCCAGTGTTGTGTATCGTATCCCACAGAAGGAAGAAAGTACAGGAGCGCCACCTTTTACGGTGAGGTTTGGTCAAGGTACCTGTATGGTACCATAGCTTCTGTGAGTGCTACAGTAGAGGAGGAAGACAGCTTGTCAGCGTTAGAAGGTTCGCTGGCTGGATCGTTGCTCGCAAGGCAAGTAAAATACCGTACTAACATAGACCTTATGCGCCCCCCCCCTTGATCATTTCCTTGTCCCAAGTAGACTATTTATTATTCTACCGCACCCCCGGCCTAAGCGTACGATAGTAGGCAAGTCCCCTCCGATCCCCAGCGCTTTCGTATAGGCCGGAATACGGTCGAATACGGATCGTTGCAGAAAACAAAGAGGAGGGATGGTGGAGGAAGGAAGGAAGGAAGGAAGGAAGGAAGGAAGGAAGGAAGGGAATGGAAAGCAACCTCACGCAAACGAGTGAGATTATGAGAGGGAGGGAATGAAAGAGGAGAAATGAGTATTAATATAAATTCTTTATGCAAGATGACTGAATATCGGCAGTTTAGCCATAAATTCCCAAAGTGCTGTCCTCGCTCCGGCGTGAACTTGTTTCGTTTGGTGTTCCTTCCCTCCCTCACGGCACGGATATTGGGACTCAATCTGGGAGGTTATGTTTATTAACCTATTGTTTTTTGTTTATCTCCTGGTGGGTTGTGATGAAGTATAGACTGTGTGGCTGATGAGGTAGGTGCAGAGAGGGTTTGCGGGGTGGAAGAGGGAAATACTGTTTCTTTTTTGTTTGCGGGCGGGGTTAGCTGGTCGGGATTTTTGCTATGTGGCATGATACCCGGAGTCCCAGATGGAGCAGGGGGGAACCTTGTCACGATGCAATGGAGTAAGAGAGGCGTTTAATCACATCTCCGTCGAAATCTACTGGCTGAGGATAAATATTGGTTGCCCTGGTGTAAGATCTACGGACCAGTCTCCTACCGTATTATACCTGCCTGCCTACATCCCCTCACCTGTAGGAGTGCGATGCTGGACAGCGCAGCAGGCAGTGTGATAAGGGCTGAATGAATTGAAGGGAGAATACCCTCAAATGGAGGAGTAGCTTTGATCGAACTGTTTGGCCAGAGGGGTGGGAAAACTTTTGGTTAGGCCTCCATATACTTTGTATCCTGGAGTTATCATGATATAGTACTCGAGTACAGTATCGCAGGTCTCTCTTTTCTTGAAAAGCGAAAGGTTACTACTGTACCAGTACAGTACGGTATTTAGGAATGGATTTGAAAATAGCCCGGGTGAAGAAGTCATGAGGGGAAGGGCGTTATTTTCTTTTTCCTTCTTTCCGGGTTTCGAAAGGTTGGAGCAAGCAAAACAAACGAAGATCTCGCATGCAATGCACAAAACGACGAACGGTTTCTTCCACACGAGGAATTTTTTTCTTTTTTCCTTTTGTTGAACCCATCTTCCAAAAAGCGATACAATTCGAGTAATTCACATACACAAGTCGCTCAAAGTGATCACTTTCACGTATTCTGGCTGGAGCTGGCTTTGTTTTTTTTATTTTTACAGTATTTTTGTTTTCGTTTTTTTCTCGGGAGGAGGGGGACTAGATGTTTAGCTCGGGCAGTGATGAGAAATAGGTGAGAGAATGAAGTGAGCAACTGAGCATCCGTTGTGTGTGTGTGTGTTTGTGTCGGTGGGGAACGGCCAAAGTGATCTGCTGTCCGAAAGCACAAGGAAAGGAAACAATTTACGCGTTTTTCCGAAGCACCAACCACAACAGACTTGGAATCGAACTTGTGCTCCGTTCCGGGATTACATGTGAGGGACTTACTTTCTTGCGCAATGACGGGAGGAGAGAGAGGCGGCAAACGTGGACTGGAGATGGTTGGGGGTGGGTGCGTTGATAGATGGCGGATGGGGTTCAACCTTTTAATTTCCGGTAGTTAAGTAAGACGATGGGGCAAAGCGAGCTGGTATTGTTGGTGATGGTGATTGAAGCGAGCTGTTGTTGATCCAACGGATTTCCAAAGGAGAGTCTGCCCTTGGGATAGAGCTTTATTGAACTACGAGCAGCGCTGTACCAGTATAATACAAGTACCGGTACCGTACTGGCAGTGTCTGAAGTGGCGAGTGGGCCACAAGCACTGCAGTCCCCCAACCCTGTACCGCAAGCGACGAGAGTTGGCCGTCGGTTGGGGAACACAGGCCGGCGGTCACTGCACTGAGCAACATTGATACAAGTAGAATTCGGCGGTTCATGTCGCCTATGTACCGCTATTCTCATCCCCCGGTCAGAAGATTGTGGACTAGTGGTTACCCAAGTAAGCAATTGGTCTGCATGGTGGCTAGTCAGTGACGTCTGTGGAATGGGTTTACCAAGGAAAGCAAGCAACCGTTGCCTTGCTGGGGTGGGGGGGGGAGTTGGAGTCTCTCTTTGGCCTGTTAGGGGGTTGCAAGGCAGGGGGAGGGAAGGTGGTGGCACTCGGAAAAAAGAAAAAAAATGATGCTGAGTGGTGCGTAAAGTCAAGCCAATTGAGGTATGTTCGGGGTTGGGTGGCAGAGTGGGGTCCACATGATTTGCGTCTCTTTTAAGGTGGATTGGTGGGTGGTGGTGGTACTGTAGTGATGATGATGGTGATGATGATGATGATGATGATGATGAGAAGAAGGTCAGCCCTTGTACCGAATGTAACGTTCTTTTGAGTTTGGTCTTCACCATCTTCTGCAGAGCTCATTCAGTACTCAAGTACTCGAGTACATCCTGTTCGCCGCCTTTAGTCATTCGTTCCGTCCTGGTCTTGTTGGTCACTTCGTGGGGCATGTGTGCGAGACCCATGGTACTAGTGCACCCATTTCTGATCACGAGAACGAAAGTCTTTTCCCTCCATACGATCTCGGAATCCATGAAAGTCGCTATGGTTCATTCCATTCTTCCGTTTACAGGCGAGACAGTTGAGCCCAATTCTCGAGAGAAAAGGATCAGCTGAGTTTACCGAGGTGAAGAGGAATGGAGAAAGTAGCAGCGTGCGGTACAGTATCGGAGGTGTGAATTGGGCCAAGTGAGGCCGGGGGTTCTCCTTCTATTTTGCTTTGGCTCTGAACAGAATCCCCTGGTAACAGCAGCGGCATAGGTGTTAAGGTTAGGGGTGGCTAAAGGGGAAGGAGATTCGATGGAAATCAAATAATCTATCTGTGCTGTGGCTTATCATTTCCGCCAGTAGGCTTAATCCGAGCACAGTAATGGCATGGTATTATATCATACCGTACTTCGCGCAGCGGAGAGACCAAATTGTGTGAGGAGGAGAGCTGTCTGGAATCGAGTTATGATACCTCAGGAGGAGTTGGCGGTGCGACAACCAGCAAAACATTTGGAGCAATATTCGGTAGGTTGTGGGTGACTGAACAAAGGGTTTACAATGTTTTGTATGTGTTGCAAGATGATCTCCGCGACCGAGATTTCAAAATTCTTGTAGACATGCCCGCAGACTTAATCCCCGCCACAAGTAGGTATTGGTACAGTATTCGAGTACTGCGGACCGGTAAACATTGCTTTCCTAACGGCATCGTACTCTACGAAGGGAGCACACGACTCGAGCACTCTGTGGTGGAAATGCTGTGTGATGATTCGTTGGTGGGGAAGGGCATAAGTGCGGCTGCTATTGGCGCCTCCGATGCATGGATAAATGCGCGTGTGGACCCTTGACGGAAGTGACGTTATGGGTTCGGTTGAAACTGCGAAATTACGGTGGGAAAGGAGGAAGAAGGAGGAGAAGGCTTTTTCGAAAAGCCTCACTCCCCACGAAAGTGGACACTGACATGCTTTGCATTGCGCAGAGAAAGACAAAAAGATGGGCAGCACAACAGGAGGTCTCTACTCGAGTACTCGTAGCATACTTATTTTGTAAAGCGCGTCTTCATACTGGTATCGGTGGTTGCATGTTCATAAGGAGGAAGACTACTGCCGTACTAGGTACATACCGGTACTCGTTAACTTTGGTAATCCCACCCACAAATGTCTCTCCCCACGCGTTGCATGAGACATCGACACCACCAGCAGCGGACCGGGCAGGCAGCAGCACCTTCCGAATGCCCCCCCCCCTCCCCCCGGGGAGTTGAAAGGACAGAGGACTACCGGTATGCTCCAGAGTAACCCCCTGCCTCAATCGTCAGTACCGTCGTCACGAAGCAGATCCATACCATTCATGCCATACCATCCATCCATCCATTCACCTATCCACCCATCCAATCCATACCATCAGAAAAGAGTACGGTAGAGCGAGAGTGAGAACAGGAGCGCACCCACCCCCTAGACTACTGCGCTCGAGTACCGGTACTGCACACTCTCTCTGCCTTGCGAAACGAACCATCCATCTTTCCTCTTCCGGACCTCCCTCCAAACACGGTCACGCTTCATGAAAAAGTGATGCTTCAGCGCCCTCTCCATATCCCACCCCTCTGCCAAACCTCCTGCCACTCCTGCTCCTGCCACCGTGTTTCCTGGGACGCACCGGCTTTTGTCTAGGGCTCCGCTGTGCTGATTCCTTGCTGACTGGCCTGTTTGCTGTGTATCAGTGCAATCAAGGAAGAATAAGACTTACGAAGAAGAAAAAAAAGGAGGGAGAATAGTGTACCCTATTGTCCCAGCCAGTGACTTTTGTGAGCGGCGAACCTGCACAGGAGCAGGGAGAGTGAGAGCATTCCGCCTCAACCCAGGCCATCCTATACTCATCCTAGGGGCTATACCCGCCAATCTCTGCCCACCAACCCTTCACCCAGCTCATTGCCGTACCCACACCAAACACTATCACCACTCCACCGCGCCGCCGCGCTCCTACCCATCCACGCACCTACTCACCTACTCACTCTCCAGCTATCACTGGTGCCTATTCGAGTTGTTTGACCGCCTTGCCCATTCTCCCTCACCACGCAACTTAGCGTTGCAATAGAAGTACTGCTCCTAGAAAAGGAGTGAGTGGGAAATAGGGAAGAGCTTCCAACTTGAGTCAGGAAAGGCGAGAGCAGAAAAAAAAACCCCTTCGGAGGACCTTCAAGCAAAATACGGTAGTGAGCTTAGTCCACACGGCTCTCATTGGTTCTCCAAATTGAGCAACCCACCCCTCCCACACACCATCCCTCTCTCAACCTCACACTGCCTGGTCGATTCTTACATCCTCCTCTAAATCGACCTTTTTCTCTTTGATCGGGCTCTGCCTCTATCCTCTACTTTGTTCGTGCCCTGCCAGACTGCATAAACGCACCCAAGCGTCAAATCCCAAGGTCCCCTCAACTGGAGAGGGAAAGAAGATATCACAGAGGACAGCTACCGATCGATCTAGCGGTACCTACGTCAAGGCTTTCCTGCCTATTGCCTCGGGGGAAAGCGAGCACCGTTCCTCTGAGAATACCCACTGGTCTGGAGGGCGGGGGTTTCTCGGTCTATTCTACCCGTTACTCTACACACCACACAGAACCGCAGTGGTGAGGGATCCTGCCTCCCAGGTCCTTAAATTACAACAAAGTTTGCGGAGAAATACATTATCGAGCATGGAGTTTTCGACAGAGTTTAGGGGTATGGCTACTGGGCCCTTCTTTCATTTGGCAACGCTGGTTGCCTATGATTGCTAACTTTTTGGATTCAAAAGGTTCACACTTCACACAACCTTCGCCGAATGGATCATTAATTGCCTCGATCGTGCACCCGAGACTTGTACTCCGTTCAACATCGACACTCCAAGTGAAACGAATAATACCACTGGATCCCGACTTTGCATCTCGAATAAGTTTTGTCAAGTGGTCACCATATTTGAATAACTCGTTCACTTCACCGGCATGGCATGGAATCCCTGTAATAGGGAAGAGAAGGAGTGGGATAGATAAATCTGAAGAAGAAGGTGGTGGACGACAGCGCGTATTGTTGGCGGACGACCAATCAATCCAAGTATATGATGTGGAGGATGAAAAGTGGACTGCGACTATCAAACAGGGGTTTGGGGGGATAAGGCACGTTCAGTTTGGCAGAAATGCAGACGAAGTTGTTGTATTTTCCGAATTTCAGGTGGGATTCTTTGAATCTGACTTTCCATACGAAGAAACGAAGATTGACTGTGTTTGGGTGACAATAGCTCAAGGTGACTGTTTGGAGTTTGACCTCATCAAAACTGATAGAGATACTCAATCCAAAATTCCCTACAAGAGGTATGAATGTGTTGTTGAAAACATGATGAACTAGTAATGACAATTGAAGCAGGCTACGGTTATCGACCTTGCACTGCTCATTTCGCGCTTCTCACTCGCTCATCAACACATGATGTGATAAGTGTCCACCAGCACACAAGTTACAAACTTGCGTCAAGTTTTACATTACCAACCCTAGATGCACAAGGCCTTAAGTGGTCACCATGTGGCCGATGGATAGCGGTATGGGATTCAGCTGCTTCTGGATATAAGGTTCTTGTATACACCGCGGATGGGCATTTGTACAGAACATATGAGAAGCCTTGCGAAGGCCTTGGTGTAAAAAGCGTTGAATGGAGCCCTGGGGGGGACTTTTTAACTATCGGGAGTTATGATGGGAGATTGGCTTTCCTGAGTAACTACACATTCTCGCCGGTACCAAGCTCCGTCTCGATTGATAGGTCGATTACTAAATTATAATGAGTAGGTGATTGAAATGAACCACACGAGGACCATTAGGCTTCCAGGTGTTACGGTTTGGTCTGAATGCACGAACCCACCCCATGATAGATATTATGCGCAGGCGCAACAGCCAACAACGCTCCCCATAATATCGTCAGGCCCTTCCGATACCCAGCCCAAGCTTGGCATCTCAACAATCGCGTTCAATAACCCGGATGGGACACTTATTGCTACCAGAAATGATTGTATGCCGACTACTGTCTGGATTTGGTCTTTGAAGCTACTCCGGCCGTACGCTGTTCTTGTCCAGCTCAATCCTATCCGGTCAATCAGCTGGCACCCGACCATTCCTGATCTTCTAATGATTCAGTGTGCGCCAAGTAATGATGGAAGCCCAACAGAGCTTTCAAAGCAGCAAGGTGTGATATACCTATGGAGTGCGGCTTGGGCTCAACCGAGAGCAGTGACTGTGCCGATGGAGCGTTTGTCAGGCAATACTTGGGCGAGATGGATTCTCACCGCTCCACCCGGTAACATCGTTTCCACTCCTTTCAGTGCATCCGTCACTAGTCCTGGGCCGCTTGCTACAGAAAGGCCGAGTCGGAGTCCCGATAAAATGGAGAACAGGAAACCGATGGTTATGTTTGGGGATAAGGATAGTTTTGTTGTGGGGCATGTGCAGGAAGAGCCGGAATCAAAGGATATGGAGGGGTCGGTGGGTGGAATTGGAATGGAGTATCAACAGAAGAGGCCGTTGGATCCGGTTGACTGGGAATACTTTGCGCAGGCCGACAAGTCCCTAAAGCGTTCGCTACCATCGGTATCCCAGGCACTATCGCATCCAAACCCTGGCAGCAGTAAGAGTTTAAGGGGGGGGCTGGGAAGTGTGGTTAATAGCTCCTCGGGACCTAATGGATTGTCTTCCCCGAGTGCCAAGGATGGCGATGATAGTTTTGATTGTCGTTCGTGGGGGCAGAATGTTCGAGTACATTCGTAGGCAGGGCGATGCAGACGGAACCCGTGGTGGGGAAATATGAACAGTTGGTCTTTTAATATCAAATACGGTAATGGCTTTCCAACAAAATTTCACCTTACCTCAAACCAGTTCACTATCCGATCCTTTGGTTCCTTGACGAGATACTCCAGGAGGGAGCTTCAATTGACACATTGTTTCTTGTATTTGATTTTTCTTAATTCTCCCCAGGTCTCTCCTCCTTTTCTCTCTTTCCTTACAAATTGGTTTATAATGTGCTTTGATATAAGGTGTTCTCGGGTGCCAAGTGTTTCTTTTTTCAGATCATTTTCTTTTCCTGTTCAAATATGTATTTTGAGTGACTTTCTCTTTCAATACTGGGTTTTCATTTATTTCCTTTCCCTCTCCCTCCTTCCCCTTTAGTTAACATTTATTCATGGTTGCCATCGCCGTCATCATCAATTTTTCCTTTCCGCTTCTGCTTTGTTATGGGTTATTAGGGTCGTCTTATCTGTTTAACTTTATTTTTAAAAAGAGGGAAAGGCCATTTATTTACGCTTATTTATTTGTTTCTTCATCTCATCATCACCACCGTCCTTGTCATTACCGTCGTCATGGCTCAACTGTTTTACTGATTCATCGTTATCGTCATCATCACCGTATGATCCAACCCTCTCCAGACTTAAGCTTGTGGGGAGGGAAACGAAGGGATGAAAAGCACAAAGGAAGGAATATTAATTTCTCGTATTTCTCGTAGTTCATTTCTTAGTTGGCACGGCATCGTCATCATATTAGATGTCTTATGGCATAGCATAGCATAACATAGCATTACTTTCATTGGCTCCTTCTTTTCTTCCGCCTCCTGTTAACCCTTGATGCCTCCTCCTCCTCCTCCTCATTCTCCTTCTCCCTGCTTTTTCCTACTCAACTGATGAACGTAGTCTAATGAAACGAACGGCCGATCTTTCTGTTTTAACCTATGATAACTTTAAATTGACTTGAACTCGACTTTGTCTGCGTCTGCTTGAGTGAGCATGCTGTGGTTTACTCGTAGAGTAGAAGTATACTTTCTAGAGGAAAGGATAATGGAAATGGAAATGGAAAACCATGTTATGCTTTTTGTAAGAATACGCCTGATTTTTCCTCTGAACTTTCATTTTCTTTCCCTTTTGTGGTACTGTATTATACTGTATATTATATTATGGAGTACCATACTGGCATCACACAAAGTGTGTTTGCAGTGCGGCAGTTGGGTTTCAGATGGATGTTGGGAGTTCTAGGTTAGTGCAGTTGGGTGATTTTTTAGTTAGTTGGTCAGTTGAATATCGTAGTTCAAGTTTGTTCAAGATAGTTTACTGCATAGACCACTGTAACTTGTGCTAACCGGACATGATAGGATTTGTTGGTACTTGTATGTTTGACTTGGTTTGGTTTGGTATATCTGTGTCTAACTTATTCTCATCACGCTTGTACGAGTATATACCGCAACTGACAGCCCCGCTCATGGACCGCCGAGACGCAATGGAATATCTATTACGATACCGTCTGGTCTATCAATCTGTATATGCATTCCACCACCAACGGGAAGTCCTCCATATTCCCTAATGTATTCGGAAAACTCCCACTACTAGAACCCTACTCGTACATAACTCGATAATCGAGGAGGTTTTTGAAAGAGACCGCAAAATTGCATAGACTGCCACCGGAATTTGGCCATTTTGAAAAAGAAAAGGACTTCGAACGTAGCTAATATGCTAGTACCCTACGTAGACTACTCGCGGTTAGAACAAAGCCGTGAGACATCCCAAAAGCCCTACAGTACTCGAGTAGTGAATACCGTAGATACCGGTAAATAAATGCAAACGAGAACAAGGAAGGAATCTAGACTAGTAAGCAAGTAAGTAATCAGTTCAAAATTGTCTGATCGACCCTGCAGGTTTCTTTTGGCTGCCTACTACCGGTATAGTCCATTAGGGATTTTCCAACAGCGGGAGAAGTTTCGGCGGCCTAAAATGGCATTCATTGTTTTACGAGTATGATAGTTGGGTCCTAGAAACTATTGCTTCTACTTGGCTCAGGGCGACGACTTAGACGAAATCTCGCCGGCGTGAGTTATCAATCGTACTATTCTACTGCAACGCCGTTTGGTACTATACTCGTACGGTGCTCGTACTCGTATAGTATTAAATACCGGTATGGTGGGTGCCTGTGAAGTGTGTGATACCCAAGTGCAATATTTACATTACTTATTTACTTTTAGTGTGCTACCCCCCAAGCGCAGCAACCAAGACCAACCCGCCTTGTGTGAAACAACACAAACCAAAACTCGGTTCCCAGATGCGCGATGACATAGTTGACATAAAGAGAGAGTTAGAGAGAGAGGGGGGGGGGTGGCGAAAAACAGCCCATCTCTAAATTACCCCACACCAAAGTTCTTTCTTTTCTTTCTTTCTTTTTTGTACTAGTACTTGTACTCGGGGGGGTCATGAAATACCGGAAAGGGGGGTATCCCTGCTTCGATAACTTAGCAACCAAAACTCACGAAAACTTGGAAAGTAGCAACAGGGATCAGCTCTTGATAAACCAGTATGATG
>Ga0307509_10001988_pt1 | contig 33744 bp, 37 predicted proteins | sample 10_EM_MG_FD_202245 | JGI IMG/M metagenome (GOLD analysis project Ga0307509, IMG submission 202245) | Populus trichocarpa ectomycorrhiza microbial communities from riparian zone in the Pacific Northwest, United States - 10_EM | ecosystem: Host-associated > Plants > Roots > Unclassified | place...
GAAAATCCTCCAACACGTCAGCCCCTGGCCCAAGTGGTATTCCTTACTCTATCTGGAAGCAGGTTCATAAGGCCAATGAGCTGCTCCTTCCAGCTCTTTTCACTCCCCTCCTTACCCACGGATACCACCCCCTAGCCATGAAGAAGGCCAACGGCATTGTCCTGGACAAACCAGGCAAACCTGATTACCGTACACCTGCTTCCTTCCGGATCATAGTCCTGCTCGAAACTGTTTCCTAGATCCTCGAAAGACTTTCTGCTCTGCGTCTCGCCTCCGCCGCCCGCTCCCTTGGTCTCTTGCACCCCAATCAGTGTGGTTCCCTAGCCGGTCTGGGCTGTTTCGATGCTGTCGCTACTCTTACCCATGAGGTTCGCCTACTTCAGGCTGCTTCCTTCAAAGTATCAACTCATTTCCTGGATGTCACGGGAGGTTTTGACAATGTCTGCGCTAACAAGCTGGCCAATGCCCTCACCAAAGGAGGTGTCTCAGCCTATCTGGTGGCCTGGATCAAGTCTTTCCTCTCCAAACGCCAATGCCGACTTATCTTCCAAGGTGCGCCTAAGGTTTTCTGCCCGGTCGAGGTTGGCACCCCTCAAGGCTCGCCCATTTCTCCTCTTCTTTTTGTGCTTTATATAGCCAGCCTCCACCCTACTATCCCACAAGGTCTGGCGATTTCCTATGTTGACGACCTCACCATAATGGTCGGCTCGGACTCTGTTCGTTCGAATATCTGCGCTCTTCAATACTTCTTCGGCATCGTCCAGAGGCGGGGTGCCGACCTAGGGGTGGCTTTTTCTGTCCCAAAAACCGAACTCATTCACTGGAGGACTCCAAAGGACCGCTCAGAGGTTTCCTTCGCCCCCATAGTGATCAACAACATGTTTTTTCCTCCCTCTCAAGCTGTGAGGTGGCTTGGCTACTGGCTCACCCCTACTATTCACTCCTCCGTTCATTTGCTGAGACGACTGGCACTTGCCAAAGCCTCTTTCACTTCAATCCGTCAGCTCAGTGCAGCTGGCAAAGGCCTCTCCTCCTGGTGCAACAGGAAGCTAGTCTTCGGCGCCATCCTTCTGATTCTCACCTATGGCCGCGACCTATTTGTTTTGGATGCGGCCACTCTTAAGAAACTCAACTCGTTCTGGCATGGCGTGCTCCGGTGGACAACAAACTGTTTTTACACCACTGCCCTTGGTGCTCTGTACCGGGAAGCTTCGCTACCCCCCATTTCCTCCATCTGCAAACATAGCCGTCGGTCAGCTGCCCTCCGTTTGGTCTGCGCCCCCTCGGAATTCAACCCTGCTATTGCCCGGATACCCGAGTCTGTGCCCACCTGGAACCAGTGTCGTTCACCGGACGATCATCGTTTCCACCTCCGAGGCTCCTCCAAAGCCGTTCACCTTTCTTCATGGCTGGGCCCGGCAGTGAATTCTGCCAAACACCTACCACTAGACTCATTATGTCACGAGGTCTCAGACCTTATTGAGGAAATCTCTATCGTCCCACTCGCCTCAACCGATCTTGTGGCGCAACCGCTGTCGAGGGTACCCTCCGTCACCTACCAAGCTCTCAGAACTCCTCTGATACAATCACTCCTCGCTGACTGGCTGGATATAAGTCCTCTGGTGCCCTCTTACTACCCTTATGGTGCCTGCCTGACTCCCCATGCCTTTACTGGCCTTCCTCGATTTATATGTGGCCGCATACACCAGATGCATTCAGGTGCCAGCTACCTTGCCGCACATATATCCTGGAGGAACAGGGACTCCAGCACCCTCTGCCCTTTCTGTGAGGAAGACGATGAGTCCTTCCAACACGCGATTCTCCATTGCCCCGCTAAGGCTCACCCTCGCCTCACCCATCTCTCAGGTGTGGACGACATTGGCCCTGACGGTCCCCTCTGGCTCTCGGTTCCCCTCCTTAGAGGGCTAGCTGAGTATCTCTACGCTACTCGCACTTTCCTCCAGCCATGTTGCGCATTCGAGCCAGTACTGTGACTCCTGAGCCGGGTGCCTGCTCAGAAAGTGCTTAACACCTATCTCCCTAGCTAGGCTCCGGCCTTCTAGGTATTGCTACGTTCAAACTCCCCTGCTTGAGGTTCTCTTCGGGGTATTTTCTATACTTTTTATGGGTTTCTTTTGTTCCTGTTTGTTTGCGGCAGTAGGCAGGTTGGGGCGGGGAGGTTTTGAATACTGATATGTGTTTTTCTTATGAATTATAAGGAGGGTTTTACTTTACTTTTCTTTTGTTAGTCATCGATGGCGATGCAACAGGGTTCTGATGATCCCGCTTGGAGAGTTTATGCAAGCTTTGTTTGAATTTTGTTATTTCCTTTGTTAGTTTTTGGAATTAAGGTTTTTTATATGCCATAGCGCGAGCTGCATGCAGGATTTTGTACCTAAATCAATAATCACATGATTCAAAAAAAAAAGAAAAAAAAAGAAAAAAGAAAAAACAAAAGTACAAGAACCCCATCCTCCGTCTCCTCTACACACCTGGCGATTGAAATCTCAACACCACGAGATTATCACCACTTTTCCCAACTCCACCCCCCGCTAAAGGTTTCCCCTAGGGGGTGGAGTGCATCACCCCTCATCTTCTCCTGCCCTTAGGTTTATCCCTTTGGGCTATCTTCGCCTGGGGTTGATGGATTTCGTCTTCTTTTGATGATGTTTCCTCTTCCTACCCCGCTTTTGCTCTGCCTCGCTTAGAGCATTTGCACGGTTGGCAACACTCTTCTCATCGCCCATGTTACAGACGGCAGGGTACACGGTTTGCAGTAAGAGAAAAACATTCAACAGGCCACAGTCGCTTTCTCTACTCTCTTTATCTTTAAGAGGCATCCTAGTCAAGACACGAACACGATTACCGATACTTTCTAAGGCACAGAGTTGGGTCTACCCCTCTTTCTCCTCTCCTCCTCACGGTCGGATCGGCTGGCACCCTACTGCTTCATCACCTTTTTGGCTGGTACCCACAACTACCTGGCTGGTATGCATAACTACTTCTTCACCATTCGGAGTATGACCAGGGTCCATCACGGCCTACCTCTGGGAGGATGGTATTGCACTATCTCCTTCCTCTTTTTCGAGTGTGGGGCCAAAATAGATTGCATCTTTAGCCTCCCCAGGACTTCGATCATGCCGAGCCTGGCCCCTCCCGCGCTGAGTGTGCGGAATTTTCAAGTGGTCTCCGCTACATTTGCTTTTTGTTTTTCCTTTGTTTGGATGATCCTGCCATGGGTTTTCCTGACTCTTCCTGCTTGTTCTTTGATTTGATTCCTTTCGTCGATCTTCTTAGCTAGTCAAGAGTTTCTTGTTTGGGGCGAGATGTGCGGTTGGTTCCATACCAGAGGGACTTGTGTGGTTGGCCTTTTCCCAGGGGTAGTATGGGGTTTTTTCAATGCCATAGTGTAAGCTGCATGTAGGATTTTGTACCCTAAAATAATAATCAGATGATTCAAAAAAAAGAAACAAAGTACAAGAACTCCACGCTCCGCGCCCTCTATTTTCCTCTCGCTTAAAATACTTTCTGCATTCGGCCAACATTAACCTCAGGGTTTGGTCTTTATTTTATCACGATACAGTTATTTTTGCTTTTCACATGGGCTTCATTTTCAAGTGAAATATATATTGCACCTTGACTGAGAGGATCATTATTCTTGGAAAGTCAATCTGGTAGTTTGACTTTACTTTCTCTCTCCCCCTCCTCCTTGTCTTCTGGCCTGGCCTGCTGGCCTTGTCCTGATGTCGTCTATCCCTCTCGCTTGCACTGGTGCAGGCCCAGCCACGGCTGTTGGCCCTGCTCGCTCTGCCTCCTCTGGCCAGGACCATAGGGCTGATCCTATCTCTCGTTCGTCATCGTCCCAGTCCAGTCATGCCTCTCTCTCTGGAGAGGCTGACAATGTCGCCAATATTCTTGGGCCTGCTGTCAGGCTTGCGCGTCTTGACCCGGCTTCTTTCCCCACTGTCTACCATGCCCCCGCCGCTACCTTCACCGATAGTCAGCTCGCTATGACCCCTCTTCTCGCCCAACTCATCGCCATGGTCAATGACCTTGGTGCCTCTGTTACCTTCCTGACTTCGCAGGTTGAGACCCTCACCTCCGCCTAGGCAGTGTGCTTAGCCACCCCCTCACCACCAGCCACATCCAGCCTGGAGGCGTCCCTCAAGCACTTGTCCTCTCGTGTTGCTGCTCTCTCCTCACACCGCGCCACACAAGTGGCACCCCCGCTGCCTCAAGCGCCATCCCCTCCCGCCCCTGCTCTCCAGGCTAAACCATCTCAGCAGAAAAAGAAACTGGCCACCCGCCTCTCGTCTCGTACAGTCGCCACCCTGAATTTTCCCTTCCTTTATGAGGGGAAATGGTATGGCAACCCGGACCCATACGCCAAACGCACCCCGCACTCGCCCCAAGCGGCTATCCTTTTCGCCTCTCGCCATCCCCAGTCAGAGGAAGCCAAGCTTTACTCTGAGCGTTACCCAGCAACCTCATCTTTTCATACCGGTACCCCCCCCGGTTTCGCAGTTTCTGACCCCCCACAGCCCCAAGAACAAACCTGGGCACAGGTTTCCAGGAAGGGCGGTAAGGGCAAGAAAAACGCCACTGTAGCACAAGTCGCTGCGTCAAGCAAGACTAGTGTCCCCAAAGGACCTCCACCGCTCCCAGCTACTCAACGGCGTTCCTTTGCCCCGGGAACCTCCCCAACCCTCCCGAACGATTCGTTCATCATGACTGCTACCCTTTCCAACATCATGGCCGCTGTGCTTAAGGAGGCCAACTGCTCTCTACCCCTCTCTCTTACTGCCTCGGTCAATCGCAATGGTGCTGTTACTCTCACAGCCAACCCCTACACCCCGTCTTCTGCTTACTCCCCTTTTTTTGATGCCATGACTAAAAAACTGAATCAGAGTTTCCCTGTTGGAGATAATCCATTTCAGGTTTTCAGAGAGGCACCTACAAGTGTCGAGCTCCTTATTCATAATCTTCCTCTCTGTATTCTTCCGCACGAGCCGACTGACATCTTCCCTTCACTCCTTGAATCAATTAGCAATGCAATTGACGTCCCCATATGTGGGGCTAGATTCCTACAGTCAGATCCGGCTAAAAGGGCCGAGAAGGGCACAACCTCGGTGGTTGTGGCTGTCGACCCGCTTCATGTTTCCCGGTTCGGCCAATCCATCCGACCTTTCTCCCGCGCCCGTGCGGTAGCCCCCGCCTACTCTGCCTCCAAGTCCACCCAGTGCAGGAAGTGCTGGCGTTTTGGTCACTCCGCTCCTCTATGCAAAGAAGAGGCCAAGCTTGCCCAATCTGCACTCTCCTCCATCACTGTTCCGCCCACAGATGTGCTAACCAAAGCTGTCCGAAAGGGGGCTTTGAGAAGTCTGTCGTGGGATGCGGCAACGACTCCCCTCCTCTCTGTATCCACCGCGGTGGTCAGCACGCCTCTTTCGATGGCATCCCGTCCCATGCGCCGTGAAATCCTCTCCGCTCTACGTCCTCCTAGTGACCAAGACAGTCCCGATGCCCCCGAGGCTGGCCTCCCCCAAACCACCTCTCAGGGTCTGACTGCTCCCCCTACAGTACCGGCTACCCCAGCGAGGCACGGTCCTCGTTTCCCTCCCGCTAGCGAATCTACCCAACCCGAAACCGTTAAACTGGTTCGCAGCGCGTCTGCCGAATCTAACCTCGCCGCTCCCCTCCCCGCAGGAACCTCTTTGGTGCTGGCAGCACCCACTTCAGAGCTAGCACCGGTGCCAACTGGAGTGAGCCCGCACCGACCGATATCCACATGGATTTTAGATGTAGAGAAGCCCAGTCCCAACACAGAGTCCTTCACCATCCCAATCATTCCATTATCCTGGTTTTTTAAATCTTTCCATTGTTCAGCATAATTGTCTCGGTAGCAGTAATGTTTTTCAAAATCTTTTTAGTTTTTTTACTTCAGTAGAAGGTTCTGCTCATATTGTGGCTCTTCAGCATTTTCCTCTTTGGAGGAACTGTCCTCCTGTTTTTCGCAACTATAAATGTTAATTTCCTCAAGCAACTGACCGCGATAAGCCTCGGGTTGCAACTTATGTTCACGAAAGGCTATTAAGTGTTATTTCTATTCTTCCCTTGTTTATTGAAAGGGGTGACCTCATGGCAGTGAACTTTCACTCCCCTGATCGACATTTTGATACTTCTCATAATTTGTTTCGTTTTTACAATTCGTACTCCATCCCTAGTGGTCACACTAGGTCAATTTCTGCTGTTGATTTGTTTCCTCAGCATGATTTTCCTACACTTGTTCTTGGGGACCTCAACATTCAGGACTCCGCTTCCGACCCGACTCGTTTGCTTTCCAACTATGATCAGTTTATAAGTTTTCCTTATTTCGACAGAGCATCGGTGTAGTTGTTTTCTCTCCTCAATACACACGGGTGTACACCAGGTTCCCGTTCACCTCCAATCATGGCCCTGCAGTTCTTGACTTGTCCTTTGCCAACACTGCCTTCCTCCGGTTTTTCTCCTCCTGGAACCCCTCCCTCCCGCCAACTGGATCGGATCACACCGCCCTCACAATCATTCTCTCCACTTGGCTCCTGAAGCCCCCGCCCAAGGGCCTTAACTGGTAGTACAAGGATTGGGATCCCATCTCCCGGGTGCTGGCCGATCTTACGCTTGCAACTCCCTCTACTCTCCCCACTCCGCTCTCACTCGACCTATGGTTCGATGACTGCCTCGCCAAATCAGGCATCTCATCACCTCCAACACCCCAACCAAACGCCCATCCTCCTACTCTAAACTGTGGTGGACTCCTGAACTTACACAGGTACGACGTATCCATCACCATACTTCCCGTCTCATGAGAAAGAATCAGACCTCGCCCGCCCTGGCCCTTCTGGCTCGAAACACGTATTTCAAGGATATCCAATCTGCCAAAAGAGTCCACTGGTCGCAGTTTCTGGCCAATGTCGACTCGCGATGAGTCTGGGATGCTAGAAAGATGGCGGCCGCAAGAGCCCCTGATCGGTTCCCCACACTCGAGAACGCCTCCTCCCCCACCGAAATTAACAATACACTTCTACAACATTTTTTCCCTTCTAGCCCCGCTCCTCCCCTCATCCTTCCTGCGTTTAAAGAGCTCCCTCCACTTTTACCAGCAGAAGTATTCTCCGCACTTCGAAAATCCTCCAACACGTCAGCCCCTGGCCTAAGTGGTATTCCTTACTCTATCTGGAAGCAAGTCCATAAGGCCAACGAGCGGCTCCTTCCATCTCTGTTCACTCCTCTCTTCACCCACGGGTACCACCCTCTAGCCATGAAGAAGGCCAATGGCATTGTCCTGGATAAACCAGGCAAACCTGATTACGGTACACCTGCTTCCTTTCGCATCATTGTCCTGCTCGTAACTATCTCCAAGATCCTCGAAAGACTTTCTGCTCTTCGGCTTGCCTCCGCTGCCGGCTCCCTTGGCCTCTTACATCCCAATTAGTGTGGGTCTCTGGCCAGTCTGGGCTGCTTCAACGCTGTCGCTACTCTCACCCACGAAGTCCGCCTACTTCAGGCTGCTTCCTTCAAAGTATCATCTCTCTACCTGGATGTCAAAGGTGGATTTGACAACCTCTGCGCAAACAGGCTGGCTACTATCCTTACCAGAGGAGGTGTCTCCGCGTACCTGGTTGCCTGGATCAAGTCTATCCTCTCCAAATGCCAGTGCCGACTCATATTCCAAGGCGCTCCTAAGGTTTTCTGCCCGGTCGCTGTTGGCACCCCTTAAGGCTCTCTGATTTCTCCTCTCCATTTTGTGCTTTATATAGCCAGCCTCCACCCGACTATCCCCTAAGGTCTGGCGATTTCATATGTCGATGACCTCACCATCACGGTGGGCTCGGACTCGGAACGTTCGAATATCCGCACTCTTCAATACTATTTCGGCATCATCCAAAGGCAGGGTGCCAACCTGGGGGTGGCTGTTTCTGTTCCTAAAACTGAACTCATTCACTGGAGAACTCTGAAGGACCGTTCTGATGTTTCCTTCGCCCCCATTGTGATCAACGACATGCTTTTTCCACCCTCTCACGTTGTGAGGTGGCTAGGCTATTGGCTGACCCCTACACTACACTCCTCCGTTCATTTCCTGAGACGGCTGGCACTAGCCATAGCCTCTTTCACTACAATCGGACAGCTCAGTGCAGCTGGCGAATGTCTCTCCTCCTGGTGCAACAGAAAGCTAGTCTTCAGCGCCATTCTTCCTATTCTCACTTACGGCTGTGACCTTCTCGTTCTGGACACAGCCACTCTCAAGAAACTCAACTCGTTCTGGCCTGTGGTGCTCCGATGGACAACCAATTGCTTTTACACCACCGCCTTCGGCGCTCTGTACCGGGAGGCCTGGCTACCACCCATTGCCTCCATCTGCAAACACCGCCCTCGGTTAGCTGCCATCCGCTTGGTCTGCCACCCTTCGGAATTCAACCCTGCCACCACTCGGATACCCAGATCTGTGCCCATCTGGGACCAGGGCCATTCTGCGGACGATCATCACTTTCTCCTCCGAGGCTCCTCCAAAGCCGTCTACCTTACTTCATGGCTTGGCCCGGTGGTTGATTCCGCCAAGCACATACCATTAGACTCCTTATGTCACGAGGTTTCAGACCTTATTGAGGAAATCCCTATCCTCCCGCTCGCCTCAACCGATCTTGTAGTGCTCCCGCTGTCGAGGATACCTTCCTTCACCTACCAAGCCCACAGAGCTTCTCTGTTACAGTCACTCCTCGCTGACTGGTTACACTTGAGTCCGCCAGTGCCCCTCTCATATCCTTATAGTGCCTGCCTCACTCCCCACGCCTTTACTGGCCTTTCTCGATTTATATGTGGCCGCATTCACCAGATGCGTACAGGTGCCAGCTACCTTGCCGCACATGTCTCCTGGTGGAGCAGGGACTCCAGCACCCTCTGCCCATTCTGTGAGGAAGACGATGAGTTCTTCTAACACGCGATTCTCCTCTGCCCCGCTAAGGCCCAGACTCGCCTCACCCATCTCTCAGGTGTGGATGACATTGGCCCTGACGGTCTCCTCTGGCTCTCGGTTCCCCTCCTCAGGGGCTTAGCTGAGTATCTCTACGCTACTCGCACAGGTTTCCATCCAACCATATTGCGCTTTCGAGGCAATACTGCGACGCCTGAGCCGGGATCGGACTCAGATAGAGCTTAACACCAAACTCCGTAGCTCGGCCCCAGCCTTCTAGGCATTGCTTCTTCAAACTCCCCTGCTCGAGCTTCTCCTCAGGGTATTTGCTATACAGTTTATGAGTTTTCTTTGTTCCTAGTTGACTGCGGCAGTAGGCAGGTAGGGCGGGGAGGTTTTATTACTTGCGAGTGTTTTTCTTATTGGTATACCGAGGATTTTACTTTACTTTGGTTTTGTTAGTTATCGATGGCGATGCGACAGGGTTCTGATGATCCCGCTTGGAGAGTTTCTCTACATGTTGTTTGAATTTTGTTTTTTTTCCTTTGTTAGTTTTTGGAATTAAGGTTTTTATATGCCATAGCGCGAGCTGCATCCAGGATTTTGTACCTAAATCAATAATCACATGATTCAAAAAAAAAATAAAAGAAAAAAGAAAAAAAAAGAAGAAAAAAGTACAAGAACCTGCATGCAGCGTTAGCTATGGCGTAAACAAAACTATACTACTGGTGCCAGGGAAAAAGCCATCATCCCAAGTCCCGCTGGTATGGAACCGACCGCACATCTCGCCCGAAGAATCCTCACCCCTCCTTCACGCAGACACAGAGAAGATTGAAAAACAACAGGAAAGCAGGAAACAACAGGAAAACCCTTGCCATAGACTCCCGGATCATAACAAAGTAAATCTAGCCTAAACGCTACAAGGAGGGGATAACCACTAGAAGGGAAACCAAACAGAGGAAGAAAAACAACTCTTCAAAGGGGCCGGCCAAAAGTAGCACACACAGGCGGGCGACCGAAACAATTACTCCGAGCCCAAGGCGTTGACATCGACCAAGGAGGTAGTACTATACCATGGAAGAGCGTAACCGAGGATGCGACCGTGGTAGCCCCAGGGGCGAGAGGAGCCACCTAGTAGTAAGGTACCAGCTGACGGAGCGGAGTGTAGCTGTGACCGAGCAACGGGATGAAAACAGGAGAGGAGGATGGAGGGGTAGACCCAAACGCTAGAAATGACCGACTAGAGCAACCGCGGCCGATGCTTTTCCGAATGCGAGGCGAAAGATGAGGCCGTGACGTTACTAACCGAAGTGTTCCCCGACCGGGCACACATAATCGAAATGGTGGAGTACTTCGCAAGGGGCTTGGAAGACAGCAGCGCCGACCGTAAACGAAGCGAGAGGGGTTGCCGACCGTGCAATACCTAAGCGAGGTGCAAAGGTGATGCGGGGAAAAGGGGGAGCAACGAACTTCATGAGCGGGGGTCAACGATGAACGAAGGCAAGAACCCCAAGAAGGGGGGGCCAAGAGGCCAGGAGGAGGAGGTGAGGAGGGAGCGTCACTCCCCTAGGCAGAAGCCATCAAGAGGGAGGAGAGAGGGTGGCGGAGGATCCCACGATGATTTCCCTGGTGTTGAGATTTCAATCTCCGGAGGTGTAGGGGAGATGGTTCATGTCTCACTACTATGACCTTTTTTTTTCCTTTCCTTTTTTTTAAATCATATGTTCATTATTTCTACGGTACAAGAAATGACATGCATCTTTAACGATATGGCCAAAACAAAACCGAAAATCAAACTAACAATCGACAAAAGAAATTACCATAACCAGTTCCCCCAACGCGACCAATAAGTGTTGCAAAGCAGCCGTAGCTAAAATAAGGGAAAGTATAAACCGGTTAACTAGTCTCGAGGGCCAGGGGCGGGTAGGGCGGTAAACGGGAAAAGAGGGTTTGAAGGAGTGTGGAGGGAGGGAGCAAGTGGGGGCATCCCAGGGGGGAAACCAGTGGCGGTGGTGCGAAAAAACTCAGCCAGAGCAATGAGCAGCTGCTGGTCGGACCAGATTGGGGCTTCCGGAGCCAAGTCCGAGACCCCTTGGAGGAGGCGGGATCCTGGACGGGCTGAGGAGGAGGAGCAGGACAGGATGGCATGCCTGAAGGTCTGTGGGGCCTCAGAGCATAGCGGGCAGGTTGTGTCGGTATCAGGGTCCCCCCATGAGGGGTGAGCCACGAGATAGCTTTTCCCACAGCGCATCTGGTGTATCCTGCCTGCAACAAACTTGCCCAAACCCATGAAGGGATGGGGGCGTGTTGAGGGTGGATAGGGGTAGTATGGGGGGGCTGGGGTGGCAGACCAGTCAGAGAGGAGGAGTTGTTTAGCCCTCAATTTGAGGCGTGCGTATGATGGGACAACCCCGGGAACCGGAGATAGGTAGTCTGTCAGGTGGAGGGAGATGGGTGGCAGGGTGACCACATCGTGTATGAGGGGGGTGGCCATGTTAGCCAAGGCTGTGATGGCATTGTGATGGTACCTCGGGTTCTTGATCTTGTTCGGAGCAGAGCGCCAGTCGAGGTTAAAGAAGAGGTAAGGTTGTGAGGTAATTTTCCCAGGTGCTATCAAGGCGGCACGGTGGGGCGAAAAGGTGGGGACGGACTTAGGGAGGCGTGCTGTGGCAGGGTTTATCTCTAGAGGGGAGCAGATGAGCCTTAGGCCAGCAAGGCGGCGTTGGTGGTGTATGAGAACAGGTAGCGGGGGAAGACAGGCTTCTCTGTGCAAACATATCAGGTTGGTGGAGGAAAAACAGTTGGTGATCCACCTACAGACCCGATGCCAGAAAACGGACATTGGGCCCATGATAGACAGGGGAGGGTTCCAGACAGCGGACCCATACAGGAGGATAGGTGCAAGGAGAGAACGCGCCTAGGAGAGACAAAGATAGGGTGGAAGGCCCATCCCGGGGGGGGAGAGGCGGCGAATCGTGGTTAAGGCGGCATTTGCAAGAGTATACCTCCTGGAAAAGTGGGACCTTGAGTCAAAGGCGGGGGTGAAGATGAAGCCCAGCCACTTCAGGTGGGACTGTGGATAGAAGAGCTGATCCTCTAGCTGCACCGGGAGGGAGCACGGCGGCTCATTGCTCCTGGTGGTTCTCCAGTGAATCACTTCGGTCTTGGGAACGGAGAAGGAGATGTTGATCGGGGAGGCCTTTCTCTTGAGCGCTGAGAAGGACTTCTGGAGGAGGCGAACATTGGTTCCGTATGAGGGCGAGGCCACTGTCACGGCAAAGTCGTCGACGTAGGAGATAATAAGGGACCTGGGAATTTCCAGGTGGAGGGAGGAGACGTATATGACGAACAGAAGTGGGGAGATGGGGGATCCTTGAGGGACCCCGACCGAGACGGGAGCGAAGAGGCGACGGGACCCTTGGAACGTCAGGCGGCAGGTGCGATCCCTAACGAAAGAGCCGACCCACTGGACCAGGTATGGGCTGACCCCCTTTCTGCGGAGGAGAGAAAGGAGCGATGGAGACTCCACGTTATCAAAGCCCACCTTCACATCAAGGAAGAGAGTGGAGACGTTGTAACAGAGGCGGTGGAATGATTCAACATTGTGTTGCAGGACGAGGGCGGCATCAGCAGTGGATCTCCCAGGGAGGGACCGGCATTGAAGGGGGTGGATGAGGGAGCATATCGTTGCTTGGGCTGCAAGGCGGGAAGCTATCACTCTCTCAAGGATTTTAGAGAGCGTTCGGAGGAGGACAATAACCCTAAAGGAGGTGGGCGAGTCGTATGAGGGTTTACCCGGCTTGTCGAGGACAATACCAAGTGCTTTCTTGAGGGAGGGAGGGTGAAATCTGTGGGCAAGCAGGGGGTCCAGGAGGGAAGGAAGAAGGGAGGGCTTGATGCGGTGTACAGACTTCCACACAGAGTACGGGATGTGATCGGGGCCAGGGGCGGAGGTGTTCGAGGATTTAGAGAGGGCCCTGGATATCTCTTCCGAGGTGATGGGGGTATAGTCCTCATAACGCGTGAGGCGGAGGAGGGGGGGAGGTGGGGGTTTGGAGGGGAAAAAGTGGTCAAGGAGTGTTTCCGCTACCTCGGCCGCGTCGGAGGCCCCTGGTAGGTCTGGGAACCTTAGTGGTGGGCGGCCCAATGCGAATCTCTTGGCCGTCCATAGGGAGCGCGGAGTGGCCGACGATAGGAAGTCTGACCAGTGTGTTCTCTTGGCCGAGGCAATTGCCTTAAAGTATGTTCATCTCGAGCTTTTCACATTACTCCAGTTGAGGGGGGACGGGTCAAGGCGGGATGTCCTTCAAAATTTGTGATACTCCCTTCTCTGAGACGATAGGCGAGGAGACCACCATGGCTTCGAACGGGGGCACGGGCGCTTGCTCGGGGCATGGGAGGTTAGGAGGGAGGTCAGGCGGGTAGAGGAGATGTCGAACCATCTACTCAGGGAGTTGGGTGTGGGCCTCGCTGGGCAGGGTGGTGTAATGAAGGTATTGAGTGTCTTCCCTACCGCATCTAGGTCAAGGAGAGCCCAGTGCGGAGTAGGAGGGGGTAGCATAATCACGGGAGGTTTCAGTGTTATCACACATGGAACGTGGTCTGAACCAGTGGAGAGGAGGGGGGTGTCCCATGAGGAGACGAGGGGGGAGAGAGCGGTGTTCGCGAAGGCTAGGTCCAGTACAGAGGGTCGCGACATCGTGTCAAATGGGAACCTAGTATAAACCCCGGGGGTATTGAGAAGGTGATATGGGACGTCAAAAGCGGCATCATAGTAGCACGTAGAGATGATAAACTCCCTTTCAGATAGAGAGCGGCTGGGATCTGCTAACGGATGGTGGAGGTTAAAATCACCTAAAACCAGGTGAGGGTATGAAAGAAAAGAAAAAATCCGCTCAGGCAATATGGAGCGGTAAGGAGGACGGTTTGTAGGAAGAAGGTACACCCAGGTGACCCTGAGGGAACGGTGGGGGGAGACAAAAAGACCTTCCGGAGAAAAAACATCAACTGAAAGCATCTCCGGGGAGTCATGAAAGACAGCTGAGCAGGACAAGTGCTGGTTCAAAGTACGAGAAACATAAATGGCTACCCGTGGGCGGCCAGGAGGGGGGGGGTGAAGGACATAAAGCCCGGGAATGTCGGCAGAACCGAATGTCTGGAGGGGGGGTCTTGAATAGCAACCAGCAAAGGAGGGTGAGGCAGCATGGTAAAGCCGTGAAAAAGTGAGAGAAAAACATCCCAGCTCCCAAGGCAGTTATGTTGAACGATTGGAAAGGACGGGAAGACAGGACTGCTGTCGGTGTAAGGAGTGAAAAAATTCTCCATTAGTGGGCAGAGCCCTCGGACGAGTCGGAGTCTAAAGATTCATCACCGCACTCTCTTGGGGCGAGATCGGTGACGGTGATGGTGCGTTGGGCTCTCTTCCTAGGTGGAGGAGCATCGCGTGGGAGTACAGGGGCACTTGGGGTGTGAGGAGTGGCACCTGGTGCTGAACGAAGGACTGTCGAAGGGCCAGCTTGGTCTTCAGCGAGATCCATGCTGTCCTGCGTCTGGGGAGGTCGCACCTCTGGTGTATCTGGAGTGGTCTTTGGGCGGGAGGGGCAATCTTTGCTGCGCGCAGAGTGCTCCCCTTGGCAGTTAGGACAGCATGCCAGCGAGGATGGACAGCAGGCGAGGACAGGTCGGAGATTGCCACCCTTAGGGCAGGAAGGGTTTGGGCAGCGATGCTCTGCTTTAGTGTGGGCGAGTGAACAGAAGGGACAGACTGGCAGTGTGCTGGGACAGCGGGTAGAGATGTGGCCGAATTTCCAGCATTTCTTGCATTGGGAGTTCTTAGAGGAGGAGAACATCTGCTCCACTCTCCGGTTTCGGGAGAAGAGGTTGATGGAGGGGAGGACTGAGAGGGCGTCGGGTGGGGTGGGGGCACAGTGACAACCACTGAGGTTGCTGACTTTTGATCCCGAGATTCCAGGTCCGGGTTAAGGTAACGCGCTAAGAGAATGCAGACTCCCCTGGCATTGCGGATGGACTCATGAAGAGAGGGAAACAGTTGGGCATCGTCTGAGGGGAGGAGCGCAAGGGGAATAGAGTGAATCAGAAGTTGCGTTTCGTTCAGAGCGGGCATGAAAAGGTCCCAGGGGGAGTTGTCTACCGGAAAGGCCTTGTTCAACCTCGAGGTAAGGGGAGCGAAATAAGGGGTATAAGCGGAGGCAGGGGTGTGAAGATCGGTACCGAGCAGTGACACTGAGCCTTTGTCGTTGACCGTGCATGTGAAGGAAAGGGGAAGGGAGCAGTTTGCTTCTCTGAGAACTGAAGCAGCGATGTCTGGGAAGTGGGCTGCTATCTTGAGCGCTTCTGGGTGGGGTTCGAAGGTGGTTCTGGAGGCGAAGAATCTGCGGACAGCTTGGGGGAGAGGAGGGGGAGATTTCGTAAAAACCTCACCCGACGCAACCGCGACGGAGGAAGCCGAGACAGAGGCCTTCGCCTGTCGACCCTTCTTTCCCTTAGCAGGGGGTGCAACAGCTTGAGCGTAGGTGGAGGTGGCTTTGGTGGCCATAGTGTTGGGGGATCGCCAGCCTGGGTCCAGATGACTGGGGGTCCAGGCGGGGCCAGGGGGGTATTTCCCTTTGGCGAATTCTTCCGCTTCACAGGTGTGGGGGTATTTCTTGGGAAACGCCTCAGGGTTGCCATATAGTGTGAGAGGGGAAGTCGACATGTCGTATCTCGGGAGATCCGGGTCAGCTGCGGGGGAGGGCCAGACCGTGTTGGGTGGTGGTGGGGGTGGAGCCGGAAGACCTCTTTCTTTCCCTTTCTGTTGGCGAGCGGGGTTGGTGTTGCTGGTGGGGGTGGGGCGAGACCCACTAGAGGAGGGTGTGGCCTGTTGTGGAACACCAGGGTGCTGGGGAGGGAAAGGGGCCTGAGCGGCTGACAGAAGACGGGAGGCAATGTCACGGAGAGATGCCTTGAGTGGGGCGAGATTCGGGGGTTGCGGGGAGAGGTCTAAATTGGCAACCTGAGAGGACAAGTCGTGGATTTCAGTCGAGAGATTCTCGAGAGCCGTTGCTATGTGTACGCTTGATTGAAGCGAGATGCAGACCAGAGGGAGGAGCATCTGTTCTCCGATAGAGAGAGTGGAGATGTTTGCCGGCGTAATGGGGGGGAAACCTGCGGCGGGGAGCCCTATGTTGGCAGCAGTCTGGTGGAAAATCGAGACTAGATGGTCGAGATTTCCTGCGGTTGGGAGGGGAGAGAGAGGGGCTAGGGTAGGGTTTCTCGAGGGGCCACCCTGGTGGGAGGCCATGTCTGTGTGTGAGGGTGGGGACGTGAGGCCCAACAGTGAGGACAAAAAGTGTGGGAGAGGAGATTGTGCGCAAAACGACGTGGTGTTGAGAAATGTAGGGGGGGGAAAGAGGGGAGCGGAAGCGTGTCTAACTACTGTGACCGAGTTTCCTCCTATATAGATTCTTCACGCCAACAACCCTAACCCTGGTGACTCATAAGTTGAGTCAAGCGGTCCTATGACTCATAAAGAGTCATGTCTGAAATCCATCAGATGACCTTTATGAGTAACTGCGCAACATACCGTAAACCAATCATAAAACATAAAACATGTCAGGTGCGCACAGCTCGTCACCTGCGTGGAACTCGTGACTCATAATGTGAGTCACTCGCGAAAGGCATTCCATCATTATGACTCACAATCGTGAGTCATAGAAACATCAACCAATCATAATATAACTATGACACGCAAGTGCGAGTCATGTGAGAACTATGAGTCAACTGACTTCATAGCGTGAAACATAAACATACCTTATGACTAATAACTATTAGTCATGTGAAATCTGCCTTGCTTAGTCACGATTGGTGACACCAGGGTGGGGGAAGCCTGATGCTTTCTCATAAGGAGTGTGGTCTGGTGATTGATGTGGCGTAGCTGGGTGAGTTATGTAGCCCACCACGGTTTAGAGTAGGAGTACGGGCGTCTGGATGGGTTCTTGGAGGTGATTAGGTGTCTGATCTTGGTGAGGCAGTCATAAAACCAGAGGTCAAGGGTGTGTGGGGCGGGAAGAGCCGGAGGGGCGGCGAGTGCAATTTCGGCAACAAGAGGAGAGAGGTAGTCTCAATCTGTGTATTGCCAGTTAAGGCCTCTGGGCGGAGGCTGCAGGAGCGGAGTGGAAAGTACGATTGAGAGGGCGGTGTGGTCTGATCCCGTAGGTTGGAATGAGGGGTTCCAGGAGGAAAAATATGGGAGCAAAGCAGAGTTGGTGAAGGAGAGGTCAAGGACTGCAGGGCAGTGGTTGGAGGTGAAGGGGAACCTAGTATACACCCCAGGTGTGTTCAGGAGAGAAAATGACCCAGCTGAAGCCCTGTCAAAATAAGGGGAGCTATTGAACTGATCATAGTTGGAAAGAAAATGAGTTGGGTCCAAGGTAAAGTGGTGAATGCTGAGGGCCCCAAGAACAAGTGTCGGAAAGTCATGTTGGGGAAACAAATCGAGGGGGGAAATGGACCTGTTGTGACTGCGAGAAATTGAGTACACATTGTACAAACGAAACAAAGTATGAGAAATATCACAAAGTCCCTCAGGGGAGTGAAAGTTCACTGCCATGAGGTTGCCTCTTTCAAAAAACATAGGAAGAATAGAAACAACATTTAGTAATTATTCATTAACATAAACAGCAACACGAGATTTGTAGCCATCCATTGCGGGAGGAAAAAAACATTGCTAATTGCGAAAACCAGGAGGAGAATTCTTCCAAGGTGGAATATCCGGAAGAGGAACACTATGGGGCAAACATTCTACCAAAGTAAAAAATGTAAAAAGAGTTTGAAAAACATTACTACTATCGAGGCAGTTATGCTGAACAATGGAGAGATTGAAACAAGCAGGGTAATGAGCGGATTGGGATCGTGAAGGACTCTGTCTTGGATCTGGGTTTGACGACATTTAAAGTTCCATATTCAGATCAGTCAGCACGGGCTCGCTCCAGTTAGCACTGGTGCTAGCCCAGAAGAGGGTGCTGCCAGCACCAAAGAGATTGCGGCGGGTGAGGGGGGCGCCGAGGTTAGGCTGGGCAGATGTGCTGCGAGCCAGTTTCAAGGTCTTGGGTTGGGTAGATTCGCTAGAGGGAGGGAAGCGAGAGCCATGCCTAGCTGGAATAGCCAGTACAGTTGGAGGAGCCGTTGGACCCTGAGGGGTGGTTTGAGGAAGGCCCGCATCGGGGGCATCAGATATGTCTTGGTCCCTGGGTGGGCGGAGAGCGGAGAGGATTTGGCAGTGGACAGGACAGGTACCATCGAAAGAGGCATGCTGACCTTCACAGTTGATGCAGAGAGGGGGGGAGGCATTGCAATATTCTAGTATAGACTTCTCAAAACCTCAGTTCGGGCAGCTTTGGTTACCACATCTGTGGGCAGAATGGTGGGGGAGGAGAGTGCAGCTCGGGTAAGCTTGTGCCTCTTGTTTGCATAGAGGAGCAGAATGATCAAACTACCAGCTCTGTCTGCACTGCGTGGACTTGGAGGCAGAGCAGGCGGGAGAAAGGTCAGATGGACTCACCGAACCAGGAAACATCAAGTGGGTCAAGGGCCACAACTACCAAGGTAGTGCGCTTCAGGGCCCTTTTCGCCAGGTCTAACTGTAGGAACCTAGCCAGGAAAATGGGGACGTCAATGGTGTTGCTAATTGATTCGAGAAGTGATTGGAAGAGGGCAGTAGGTTCATCCGGTAGAATAGAAAGGGGAAGATTGTGAATGAGGAGTTCGACACTTGTAGGTGCCTCCCTCAAAACCTGAAACCGATTATCTCCAACAGGGAAACTCTGATTGAGTTTCTTAGTTATTGCATTACAAAATGGGGAGTAAGCAGAAGAAGGGGAGTATGGGTTGGCTGTAGGAGTAACAGCCCTATTGCGATTACCCGAGGCAGTAAGGGACAGGGGTAGGGAACAGTTGTCCTCTTTAAGCACAGTGGCCATGATGTCAGGGAGGGTGGCAGTCATGATAAACAAATCATGTGGGAGGGTTGGGGAAGTGTGCGGGGCGAAGAAATGATGTTGTGTAGCTGGGAGCGGTGGGGGTCCTTTGGGGACACTACTCTTACTTGACGCAGCGACTTGTACTGTAGTGGGGTTTGTCTTGCTGTTTGCGCCCTTCTTGCTAACCTGTACCCAGGTTGGGTCTTGGGGCTGCGGGGGGTTGGAGACTATGAACCCGGGTGGGGCACCAGTATGGAAGAGTGAGGTGGCTGGGTATCGTTCGGAGTAGAGCTTGGCTTCCTCTGACTGAGGGTGGCAAGAGGCAAAAAGGATAGCAGCTGGGGGTGAGTCTGGGTGGCGTTTGGCATATATGTCCGGGTTGCGATACCATTTCCCCTCAAAAAGGAACGGAAAGTCTGGGGTGGTGACAGTACGAGACGAGAGGCAGGTACCGAGTTTCTTTTTCTGCCAAGCTGGATTAGTTTGGATGGTAGAGGCAGAGGGAGGTAGGGCTTGAGGCAGCGAGGGAGCCACTTGTGTGGCAGGGTGGGAGGAGAGAGTAGTAACACGAGAGGACAAATCCTTGAGGAAAGCCTCAGGGTTGGATGTGGCTGGTAGTGAGGGGGTGGCTGAGCGCCCTGCCTGGGCAGAGGTGAGGATCTCAAACTGCGAAGTCAGAAAAGTAAAAGAGGTATCTAGCTCATTAACCATGGGGATAGGTTGAGCAAGGAGAGGGGTGATGGTGAGTTGACAATCGGGGAAGGTAGCGGTGGAGGCATTATAGACAGTGGGGAATCTAGCCAGGTCAAGGCGAGCGAGCCTGGCAGCATGCCCAAGAATATTGGCCACATTGTCAGCCTCCCCAGAAAGAGAGACATGACGGAACTGGGACGAGGCTGAGCGAGAGATTGGATCAGCCCTACTGTCCTGACGGGAGGAGGTAGAGTGAGCAGGGCCTGCAACTGAGGCTGGGCCTGCACTAATGGAAGCGAGAGGGGTAGACAACATCAGGGCAAGGCCAGAAGAGAGGGATGAGGGGGAGAGAGAAGGTAAAGTCAAACTACTAGTTTGACTTTCTAAGAATAAAAATCCTCTCAGCAAAGGTGAAATATATATTTCACTTGAAGATAAAGCCTAAGTGAAAAGCCAAAATAGGGGTATTGTGATGAAACAAAGACCAAACCCTGAGTTTTACCTTGGCCGAATGCGGTAAGTATTTTTAAGCGAGAGGAAAATAGAGGGTGTGTGTGTGCATTCTTTGTACGTTTTTTTCTTTTTTTGTTCTTTTTTCTTTTTTTTGGAATCATGCGATTATTATTTGAGGTACAAAATCCTACTTGCAGCTCACGGTATGGCATATAAAAAACCTGTAACTACCTCTGGGAAAAAGCCAACCCGCTATGTCCCTCTGGTATGGAACCAACCAAACATCTCGCCCCCAACAAGAAATCCTTGAATAGCTAAGAAGATAGACTAAGAAAATCATATCAAAGAACAAGCAGGAAGAGTCAGGAAAACCCATGGCACGATCATCAGAACAAAAGAAAAACAAAAAGCAAACGTAGCAGTGACAACTTAGAAGTTCCCGTATATTTAATGCGAGGGTGATCAGGCTCGGCATAATCGAAGTCCTGGGGGGTTGTCGGAGGTGCCCACTGTTATGGCATAATGCTCAAAAAGAAGAAGGAGATAGTGCAATACCATCCTCCCAGAGGCAAGCCATGATGGACCATGGTCATAGTCTGAATGGTGAAGAAGTAGTTATGGATACCAGCCAGGTAGTTGTGGGTACCAGTCAAAAAAGTGGAGAAGCAGTAGGGTGACAGCTGATCCGACAGTAGGAGGAGGAGGAGAAAGAGGGTTAGACTCAACTCTGTGCTGTGGAAACTATTGGAAACGCATTCGTGTCTTGACTAGGCAGCCTCTTAAAGAGCAAGAGAGTAGAGAAGTCGACCGTGGCCTGTTGAAAGGGTTTCTCTTACTGCAAACCATGTATCCAGCGGTCTGTGACATTGGCGTTGAGAAGAGTGTTGCCGACCATTCAGATGCTCTAAGCGAGGCTCAAAACAAAGCCTGCATGGGAAGATGAAACATCATCAAAAGAAGACGAAATCCATCAACCCAGGGAGAAGAAAGCCAAAAGGAATAAGCTTAACGGTGGGAAAAGATAAGGGGAGATGCACTCCATCCCCTAGTGTGAACCTATAGTGGAGGGTGGATTTGGGAAAAGTAGTGATAATCTCGTGGTGTTGAGATTTCAAGCGCCAGGTGTGTAGAGGAGACGGAGGATGGATGACCGTTTTTGTACCTTTTTTTTTCTTTTTTTTTCTTTTTTTTTCTTTTTTTTTTCTTTTTTTCTTTTTTTCTTTTTTTTCTTTTTTTTGAATCATATGATTATTGTTTTAAGGTACAAAATCTTGCATGCAGCTCGCGCTATGGCATAAATAAACCTCCAATACCCCTAGGAAAAAGCCGACCCCCCAAGTCCCTCTGGTATGGAAGCAACCGCACATCTCGCCCCCAACAAGAAACCCTTGACTAGCTAAGAAGATAGATGAAAGGAATCAAATCAAAGAACAAGCAGGAAGAGTCAGGAAAACCACTGGCACACTGATCCGGACAAAAAGAAAAAACACAAATCAAACAAAGCTGTAACCACTTGGGTAGTTCCCCTACAATCAGCGCGAGGGTGGCCAGGGTCGCCTAAAGAGAGACCTGGGGGGGCCTGCATGGCCTGCGGCGTTTGGCAAAACACGCGAAAAGAGGAAGGAGATAGTGCAATACCGTCCTCCCAGGGCAAGCCACGATGGACCGTGGTCAAAAGCCTGAAGGTGAAGAGGTTGTTATGGATACCAGCCAGGTAGTTGTGGCTACCATCCAGGAAGGTGAAGTAGCAGTAGGGTGCTAGCCCATCCGACCGTGAGGAGAAGTAGATAAGAAGGGATAGACCCAACTCATTGCGGTAGGAACTATCGGTAATCGCGTTCGTGTCAGGACTAGGCAGCCCCTAAACGAAGAGTGACAACAGGGAAATCGACCGTAGCCTGTTGTGATGTTTTCCCTTACTGCAAACTGTGTTCCCGGCCGTCTGTGACATAGGCATCGCGGAGAGTGTTGCCGATCGTGCAAATGCCCTAAGCGAGGCAGAGCAAAAGTGGGGTAGGGAGAGGAAACATTGTCAAAAGAAGACGAAATCCATCAACCCCGAGAGAAGAGAGCCCAAAGGGATAAACCTAAGGGTAGGAGAAGACAAAGGGAGATGCACTCCACCATCTAGGGCGAACACATAATGGGAGGTGGAGTTTGGAAAAGTGGTGATAATCTCGTAGTGTTGAGTTTTCAATTGCCGGGTGTGTAGAGGTGATGGAGGATGCCATTTTTCGAGCTTTTTATTTTTATTTTTATTTTTTAGAATCATTTTAGTATTGTTTAAGGTACAAACTCCCGTAGGCAGATCGCTCTAAGACAGGAAAAACCTCCACCTACAGTGCATTCCGCATCCCTTGTGCTAAAACCCTCAGACCCTGCCTGACACCAAAGGGCCCGGTACTATGGGTAGAAACTACAGAAGAGCGTACAGGCCTGATTACAACGAACCAAAAAAACCTCCATAGACGTGCAGCCCATAAGAAACCCCCCACCCCGACAGTGAACAATCAAGGAAAGTACAGAAACCTCAACAAACTTCATGGAAGAAAAGTCCCGGCCGAACCCAGATGCAACCCACCCATAGCCCAACAACTGACCCCATTCTGCCGCAGCAGGGGAGGGGCCAAGGAGCCAGAAGGACAATGCCGTAGGCCATAGATCCATACACAACGAGGTAAAATTACCTAGGGCACTTACGTCAAGGACCCAAGGGCAGACAAGACGACCAAGAGAAAGATCGGTAACAGAAACCAACACAACGGCACTGTGTGGAAGGGTGAAGTAGCGACCATAGGCCCACCAGAAACGAGACCGGGAGGGACTGCATGTCACCCGGAGGCAACAGAGGCGGCAGGCATGAAGCCCCGACTCCAAACACAGGCAAAAGCCACGCACGCAGCCATGACAATCACCCAAGACGAGAGATCAGAAGGGAACAGAGGCCCTGGGTGTAGGAGCAGTAGGGTGCCAGCCGATCCGACCGTGAGGAGAAGAGGAGAAGAAGGGGTAGACCCAACTCTATGCCGTGGAAACTATAGGTAACCGCGTTCGTGTCTGGACTAGGCAGCCTCTCAAAGAAAAGAGAGAACAGAGAAATCGACCATGGCCTGTTGAAGTGTTTTCTCTTACTGCGAACCGTGTTCCCGGCTGTCTGTAACATGGGCGTTGAAAAGAGTGATGCGGACCGCGCAAATGCTCTAAGCGAAGCAGAGCAAAAGTGGGGTAGGAAGAGGAAACATCATCAAAAGAAGATGAAATCCATCAACCCAGAGAGAAGAAAGCCCAAAGGGATAAACCTAAGGGAAGGAGAGAGTAGAGGAGGTATGCCTCCACCCCCTAGGACGAATCCATGACGGAGGGTGGAGTTTGGAAAAGTCGTGATAATCTCGTGGTGTTGAGATTTCAATCGCGGGGTGTGTAGAGGAGATGGAGGATGACCGTTTTTGTACCTTTTCTTTTTTTTTCGTATCATTTTAGTATTGTTTAAGGTACAAACTCCCGTATGCAGATCGCTCTAAGACAGGAAAAACCTCCACCTACCGTCCATCCCGCATCCCTTGTGCTAAAGTCCTCTGACCCTGCCCAACACCAAAGCGTCTGGTACTATGGGTAGAAACTACAGAAGAGCGTACAGGCCTGAAAACAACGAAGCAAAAAACCTCCACAGTTGTGCAGCCCATAAGAAAACCCCCTACCCCAACAGTGCACAACCAAGGAAAGTACAGAAATCCCAACAAACTCAAGGAAGAAAAATCTCAGCCGAACCCATAAGCAACCCACCCATAGCCCACGACTGACCCCATTCTGCCGCAGCAGGGGAGGGGCAAAGGAGCCAGCAGGACAATGCCGTAGGCCAATGATCACACACTAAGAGGCACCTATATATGTACCTGAGGCTCTTACGTCCCGGACCCAAGGGGAGACAAGACCACCAAGAGAAAGATTGGTAACCGAAACCAACACAAACGGAAGTGTGTGGCCGGGTGAACTAGCGACTGTAGGCCCACCGGAAACGAAACCGGGAGGGAGAGCATGTCACCCGGAGGCAACAGAGGCGGCAGGCATGAAGCCCCTACCCCAAACTCAGGCAAAAGCCACGCACGCAGCCATTACAATCACCCAAGCCCAGAGATCAGAAGGGAACAGAGGCCCAGGGTGTCGAAGCAGTAGGGTGCCAGCCGATCCGACCGTCAGGAGAAGAGAAGGAGAAGGGGTAGACCTAAACTGAGAAGTGCGAGGGAAGGCGACCGAAGCGAGATCACGACTTTTCGACGATGCCGACCGTACCGGACAGGACTCTCAGGAGATAGTGCAATACCAGAGAGCTGACCCACAGGGGCCACAACTTCACCGATAGCCCGAGACTGTGACCGACCCGTTGACGAGGGAAGGGGGTTGCCGACCGTGCAAATGCTCTAAGCGAGGTAGAGCAAAAGCGGGGTAGGGAGAGGAAACATCATCAAAAGAAGACGAAATCCATCACCCAGAGTGAAGAAAGCCCAAAGGGATAAACCTAAGGGAAGGGGAGTGTAGAGGAGGTATGACTCCACCCCCTAGACCAAGCTCATGGCGGGGGGTGGAAAAAGGAAAAGTGATGATAATCTCGTGGTGTTGAGATTTCAATCGCCGGGTGTGTAGAGGAGACGGAGGATGACCGTTTTTGTACCTTTTTTTCTTTTTTTTTCTTTTTTTTTTTTTTTTTTTAATCATGTGATTATTGATAAAGGTACCCAATCCTGCATGCAGCTCGCGGTATGGCATATAAAAAACCTTAATTCCAAAAAACTAACAAAGGAAAAAACAAAACTCAAACAAAACGTGCAAAAACTCTCCAAGCAGGATCATCAGAACCCTGTCGCATCGCCATCGATGACTAACAAAACAAAAGTAAAGTAAAATCATGCTTATACCAATAAGAAAAACATTCACAAGTAATAAACCTCCCCGCCCTACATGCCCACTGCCGTAGTCAACTAGAAACAAAAAAAATTCATAAACTGTATAGAAAATACCCTGAGGAGAAGCTCAAGCAGGGGAGTTTTTTGAAGTAGCAATACCAAGAAGGCCGGGGCCGAGCTAGGGAGTTTTTGTGTTAAGCACTCTCTGAGCCCGAACCCGGCTCAGGAGTAGCAGTATCGGCTTGAATGCGCAACATGGTTGGAGGGAAACCCGTGCGAGTAGGGTAGAGATACTCAGCTAACCCCCTGAGGAGGGGAACCGAGAGCCAAAGGGGACCGTCAGGGCCAATGTCATCCACACCTGAGAGATGGGTGAGGCGAGGCTGGGCCCTCGCGGGGCAGAGGAGAATCACGTGTTGGAAGGACTCATCGCCTTCCTCACAGAATGGGCATAGGGTGCTGGAGTCCCGACTCCACCAGGAGACATGTGCGGCAAGGTAGCTGGAACCTGTACGCATCTGGTGAATGCGGCCATATATAAATCGAGGGAGGCCAGTAAAGGCATGGGGAGAGAGGCAGGCGCTATAAGGATACGAGAGGGGCACTGGCGGACTCAAATCTAACCAGTGAGCGAGCAGTGACTGCAACAGAGAAGCTCTGAGGGTGTGGTAGGTGACGGAAGGTATCCTCGACAGCGGAAGCGATACGAGATCAGTTGAGGCGAGCGGGAGGATAGGGATTTCCTCAATAAGGTCTGAAACCTCGTGACATAGGGAGTCTAGTGGGAGGTGCTTGGCTGAGTTAACCGCCGGGCCAAGCCATGAAGTAAGGTGGATGGCTTTGGAGGAGCCTTGGAGGAGAAAGAGGTGATCGTCCGCAGACCGGCCCTGGTCCCAGGTGGGCACAGATTCGGGTATCCGGGCGGTGGCAGGGTTGAATTCCGAAGGGGCGGAGACCACACGGATGGCAGCTGACCGACGGCGGTGTTTGCAAATGGAGGAGATGGGTGGTAGTGAGGCCTCCCGGTACAGAGCGCCGAGAGCAGTCGTGTAAAAGCAATGGGTTGTCCATCGGAGCACCACATGCCAGAACGAGTTGAGTTTCCTAAGAGTGGATGCGTCCGGAACAAACAGTTCGCAGCCGTAGGTGAGAATAGGAAGAATGGCGCCGAAGACTAGCTTTCTGTTGCACCAGGAGGAGAGGCCGTTGCCAGCTGCACTGAGCTGCCGGATTGTAGCGAAAGAGGCTCTGGCTAGTGCCAGCCGTCTCAGGAAATGAACGGAGGAGTGTAGAGTAGGGGAGAGCCAATAGCTTAGCCACCTTACAGCCCGAGAGGGTGGAAAAAGCATGTCATTGATCACAATGGGGGCGAAGGAAACACCCGAACGGTCCTTCGGGGTTCTCCAGTGAATGAGTTCAGTCTTGGGGACAGAAAAAGCCATCCCCAAGTCGGCACCCTGCCTTTGGATGCTGCCGAAGTAGTATTGAAGAGCGCGGATATTCGAACGTATCGAGTCCGAGCCAACTGTGATGGTGATGTCATCGACATATGAAATCGCTAGACCTTGAGGGAGAGTCGGGTGGAGGCTGGCTATATAAAGCACAAGAAGGGAAGGAGAAATCGGAGCGCATTGAGGTGTGCCAACAGCGACCGGGCAGAAGACCCAAGGCGCGTCTTGGAATATGAGTCAGCATTGGCGCTTGGAGAGGAAAGACTTGATCCAGGCAACTAGGTAAGCAGAGACACCTCCTCGGGTGAGGATAGTAGCCAGCTTGTTTGCACAGACGTTGTCAAAACCACCTTTGACGTCCAGGAAGAGAGTAGATACTTTGAAGGAAGCGGCCTGAAGCAGGCGGACTTCGTGGATGAGAGTAGCGACAGCGTGGAAACAGCCCAGACCTGCAAGGGACCCACACTGATTGGGGTGCGGGAGGCCAAGGGAGCGGGCGGCGGAGGCGAGACGAAGAGCAGAAAGTCTTTCGAGGATCTTGGAGACAGTTTCGAGCAGGACAATGATGCGAAAGGAAGAAGGTGTACGGTAATCAGGTTTGCCTAGTTTGTCCAGGACAATGCTGTTGGCCTTCTTCATGGCTAGTGGGTGGTACCCGTGGGTGAGGAGAGGAGTGAACAGAGATGGAAGGAGCTGCTCATTGGCCTTATGGACTTGCTTCCAGATAGAGTAAGGAATACCACTTGGGCCAGAGGCTGACGTGTTGGAGGATTTTTGAAGTGCAGAGGACACTCCGGCAGGTAAAACTGGAGGGATGTCTTTAAACGCAGGAAGGATTAGGGGAGGAGGAGGAGAGGGTCTAGGAGGGAAAAAATGTTGTAGAAGTGTGTTGTTAATTTTGGTGGGGGAGGAGGCGTTCTCGAGTATGGGGAACCGATCAGGGGCTCTGCCGGCCGCAATCTTTCTGGCATCCCAGACTGATCGCGCGTCAACATTGGCCAGAAACTGCGACCAGTGGACACTTTTGGCAGGTTGGATAGCCTTGAAATATGAGTTTCGAGGCACACGGGCCTGGGCGGGCGAGGACTGATTCTTTCTCATGAGGCGGGAGGTATGGTGATGGATGCCTCGTAGCTGTGTGAGTTCAGGAGTCCACCACGGTTTAGAGTAGCAGGATGGGCGTTTGGTTGGGGTGTTGGAGGTAATGAGGTGCGTGATCTTGGCGAGGCAGCCATCGAACCATAGGTCGAGTGAGTGCGGATTGAGGAGAGCAGGGGGAGTTGCAAGTGTAAGATCGGCGAGCAAAGGGGAGATGTGATCCAAATGCGGGTACTTCCAGTTAAGGCCCTCGCGTGGGGGCTTCAGGACCGGAGTGGAGAGAATGATTGTGAGGGCGGTATGATCCCAACCAGTTGGCGGGAGGGAGTGGTTCCAGGAGGACAAAAATGGGAGCAAGGCAGTGTTGGCAAAGGACAAGTCAAGAACTGCGGGGCGATGATTGGAGGTGAACGGGAACCTAGTGTAGACCCGGGTGTGTTGAGGAGAAAAAACAACTGTGCCGATGCTCTGTCAAAATAAGGAGAACTTATAAACTGATCGTGGTTGGAAAGCAAACGAGTCGTGTCGCAAGCGGAGTGATGAATGTTGAGATCCCCAAGAACAAGTGTAGGATAATCATGCCGAGGAAACAAATCAGCAGGAGAAATTGACCTAGTGTGACCACTAGGGATGGAGTAAGCATTGTACAAACAAAACAAATTATGGGAAGTATCAAAAGGTCCCTCGGGGGAGTCCAAGTTCACTGCCATGAGGTCACCCCTTTCAAAAAACAATGGAAGAATAGAAATAACACTTAATAGCCTTTCCTGAAAATAGGTTGCAACACGAGGCTTATAACTGTCAGTTGCTGGAGGAAAAAAACATTTATAGTTGCGAAAAACAGGAGGACAGTTCCTCCAAAGAGGAATGTCCTGAAGAGCCACAATATGAGGAGAACTTTCTACCGAAGTAAAAAAACTAAAAAGAGTTTGAAAAACATTACTGGTACCGAGACAATTATGCTGAACAATGGAAAGATTTAAACAACCAGGGTAATGGAATGATTGGGATGGTGAAGGACTCTGTGTTGGGGCTGGGCTTGTCGACATCTAAAGATCCATGTGGACATCGGTCGGCGCGGGCTCGCTCCAGTGGGCACTGGTGCTTGCTCTGCCGAGGCTGCTGCCAGCACCAAAGAGGTTCCTGCGAGGGAGGGGGGCGGCGAGGTTAGATTGGGCATACGCGCTGCGAACTAACTTAACGGTTTCGGGTTGGGTAGATTCGCTACTTGGAGGGAAACGAGGACCGTGCCAGGCTGGAGTGGCCGGTACAGTTGGGTGAACGGTTGGACCTTGAGGGGTGGTTTAGGGGTGGCCCACATCGGGGGCATCGGGAATGTCTTGGTCCCTAGGAGGACGGAGAGCGGAGAGGATTTCGCGGCGGATGGGACAGGAGCCATCGAACGAGGCGTACTGACCACCACAATTGAAACAGAGAGGAGGGGAGGCGTTGCAGCATCCCACGACCGACTTCTCAAAGCCCCCTTTCGGACAGCTTTGATTAGCACATCTGTGGGCGGAGCGATGATGGAGTAGAGTGCAGATCGGGCAAGCTTGTGCCTCTTCTTTGCAAAGAGGAGCCGAGTGACCAAAACGCCAGCACTTTCGGCACTGCGTGGATTTGGAGGCAGAGTAGGCCGGGGCGACTGTGCAGGCGCGGGAGAAAAGCCGGATGGATTCGCCGAACCGGGAAACATGGAGTGGGTCGATTGCCACAACCACCGAGGTTGTGCGCTTCTCAGCCCTTTTCACCGGATCTGACCATAGGAATCTAGCCCCAAATATGGGGACGTCAATAGCAGTGCTGATTGATTCAAGGAGTGAGGGGAAGAGGTCAGTAGGCTCGTGCGGCAGAATAGAAAGAGGAAGATTGTGGATGAGGAGTTCGACACTTGTAGGTGCCTCCCTGAAAACCTGGAAAGGATTGTCTCCACCAGGGAAAGTCTGATTGAGTTTCTTGGTCATTGCATCCAAAAAGGGGGAGTAAGCTGAAGACGGGGTATGGGGATTGGCTGTGAGAGTAACAGCCCCATTGCGATTGACGGAGGCAGTAAGGGAGAGTGGTAGAGAGCAGTTGGCCTCTTTAAGGACAGCGGCCATGATGTCGGGAAGGGTAGCAGTTATGATGAAGGAATCATTCGGGAGGGTTGGAGAGGTACAGGGGGCAAAGCAACGACGTTGGGCAGCTGGGAGCGGTGGGGGTCCTTTGGGGACACTACTCTTGCTGGACGCAGCGACTTGTGCTGCAGTGGCGTTTTTCTTGCCCTTACCGCCCTTCCTGGTAACCTGTGCCCAGGTTTGATCTTGGGGCTGCCGGGGATCAGAACCGGTGAAACCGGGGGGGGGACCGGTATGGAAGATTGAGGTGGCTGGGTAACACTCAGAGTAAAGTTTGGCTTCCTCTGATTGGGGGTGGTGAGAGGCGAAAAGGATAGCCGCTTGAGGTGAATCCGGGTGGCGTTTGGCGTATGTGTCCGGATTGCCATACCATTTTCCCTCAAAGAGGAAGGGAAAATCCAGGGCGGCAACTGTACGAGACGTGAGGCGGGTGGTGAGTTTCTTTTTCTGCTGAGCAGGTTTAGCCTGGGCAGCAGGTTTAGCCTGGGCAGCAGGGGGGGGAGGGGGTGGCGCTTGAGGCAGCGGGGGTGCCACTTGTGTGGCGTGGTGTCAGGAGAGAGCAGCAACAAGAGAGGACAAGTCCCTGAGGGACGCCTCCAGGTTGGAGGTGGCTGGTGGTGAGGGGGTGGCTGAGCGCTCTGCCTGAGCGTATGTGAGGGACTCAACCTGCGAAGTCAAGAAGGGAACAGAGGCACCAAGGTCATTAACCATGGCGATGAGTTGGGCGAGAAGAGGGGCCATAGCGAGTTGACTATCGGGGAAGGTGGCGGCGGAGGCATTGTAGACAGTGGGGAATGAAGCCGGGTCAAGCCGAGCGAGCCTGGCAGCATGCCCAAGGATATTGGCGACATTGTCAGCCTCCCCGGAGAGAGAGGCATGACTGGACTGGGATGATGACGAACGAGAGATGGGATCAGCACTACGGTCCTGGCGGGAGGAGGCAGAGCGAGCTGGACCAACAGCCCAGGCCGGGCCTGCACCAGTGGAAGCTAGAGGGGTAGACGACATCAGGACAAGGCTAATAGGCCAGGCTGGAGGACAGAGAGAAGGGGGAGAGAGAAAGTAAAGTCAAACTATCAGTTTAGCTTTCAACAATAAAAATCCTCTCAGCAAAGGTGCAATATATATTTCACTTGAAGATGGAGCCCAAGTGAAAAGCCAAAATATATGTATCGTGAAGAAATAAAAACCAAACCTTGAGGTTTATGTTGGCCGAATGCGGAAAGTATTTTAAGCGAGAGGAAAATAGAGGGCGCCGAGCGCAACCGTTTTGGTACCTTTTTTTCTTTCTCTTTTTTTTTACTTTTTTTTTGAATCATGTGATTATTGATTGTAGGTACAAAATCCTGCATGCAGCTCCCGCTATGGCATATAAAAAACCTTAATTCCAAAAACTAACAAAGGAAAAAACAAAATTCAAACAACACATGCAAAACTCTCCAAGCGGGATCATCAGAACCCTGTCACATCGCTATCGATGACTAACAAAACAAATGTAAAGTAAAATCCTCCTTATACCAATATGAAAAACACTCGCAAGTAATAATAACCTCCCCGTCCTTCCTGCCCACTGCCGCAGTCAAATTGGACCAAAGAAATCTCATAAAGTGTATAGAAAATACCCGGAGCAGAAGCTCGAGCAGGGGAGTTTTTTGAAGTAGCAACACCTAGAAGGCAGGGGCCGAGCTAAGGAGTTTTTGTGTTAAGCACTATCTGAGCCCGAACCCGGCTCTGGAGTAGCAGTATCGGCTTGAATGCGCAACATTGTTGGAGGAAAACCCGTGCGAGTAGCGTAGAGATACTCAGCTAACCCCCTGAGGAGGGGAACCGAGAGCCAAAGGGGACAGTCAGGGCCAATGTCGTCCACACCTGAGAGATGGGTGAGGCGAGGGTGGGCCTTAGCGGGGCAGTGGAGAATTGCGTATTGGAAGGACTCATCGCCTTCCTCACAGAACGGACAGAGTGTGCTGGAGTCCCTGCTCCTCCAGGATAGATGCGCGGCAAGGTAGCTGGCACCCGAACGCATCTGGTGAATGCGGCCACATATAAATCGAGGAAGGCCAGTAAAGGCATGAGGGGTGAGGCAGGCACTATACGGATACGAGAGGGGCACAGGCGGACTCAAGTCCAGCCAGTCAGCGAGGAGTGACTGTAACAGAGGAGCTCTGAGGGCTTGGTAGGTGATGGAAGGTATCCTCGACAGCGGGAGCGCTACGAGATCGGTTAAGGCGAGTGGGAGGATAGGGATTTCCTCAATAAGGTCTGAAACCTCATGACATAGGGAGTCTGGTGGGAGGTGCTTGGCTGAGTTAACCGCCGGGCCAAGCCAGGAAGTAAGGTGGACGGCTTTGGGGGAGCCTCGGAGGAGAAAGCGATGATCGTCCGCAGAACGGCCCTGGTCCCAGGTGGGCACAGATTCGGGTATCCAGGCGGTGGCAGGGTTGAATTCCGAAGGGGCGCAGACCAACCGGAGGGCAGCTGACCGACGGTGGTGTTTGCACATGGAGGAAATGGGTGGTAGCGAAGCCTCCCGGTACAGAGCGCCAGGGGCAGTGGTGTAAAAGCAATTAGTTGGCCACCGGAGGACACCATGCCAGAACGAGTTGAGTTTTTTAAGAGTGGCTCCTCCCGGAACAAAAAGGTGATAGCCGTAGGTGAGAATAGGAAGGATGGCGCCGAAGACTAGCTGTCTGTTGCACCAGGAGGAGAGGCCTTTGCCAGCTGCACTGAGCTGTCGGATTGTAGTGAAAGAGGCTTTGGCTAGTGCCAGCCGTCTCAGGAAATGAACGGAGGGGTGTAGAGTAGGGGTGAGCCAATAGCAAAGCCACCTTACGACTTGGGAGGGTGGAAAAAGCATGTCGTTGATCACAATGGGGGCGAAGGAAACATCAGAACGGTCTTTCGGGGTTCTCCAGTGAATGAGTTCAGTTTTGGGGACAGAAAAAGCCACCCCCAAGTCGGCGCCCCGCCTCTGGATGATGCCGAAAAAGTATTGAAGAGCCCGGATATTCGAACGAACGGAGTCCGAGCCGACCGTTATGGTCAGGTCGTCGACGTATGAAATCGCCAGACCTTGAGGGAGAGTCGGGTGGAGGCCGGCTATATAAAGCACAAACAGGAGAGGCGAAATTGGAGAGCCCTGAGGAGTGCCAACAGCCACCGGGCAGAAAACCTTAGGCGCGCCTTGGAATATGAGTCGGCATTGGTGTTTGGAGAGGAAAGACTTGATCCAGGCAACCAGGTACGCGGAGACACCTCCTCTGGTGAGGATGGTAGCCAGCCTGTTTGCGCAGACGTTGTCAAATGCACCTTTGACATCCAGAAAGAGAGTTGAAACTTTGAAGGCAGCAGCCTGAAGTAGGCCGACTTCGTGGGTGAGAGTAGTGACAGCGTCGAAACAGCCCAGACCGGCTAGAGACCCACACTGGTTGGGATGTAAGAGGCCCAGGGAACGGGCGGCGGAGGCAAGACGAAGAGCAGAAAGTCTTTCGAGGATCTTGGGGACAGTTTCGAGCAGGACAATGATGCGAAAGGAAGAAGGTGTACGGTAATCAGGCTTGCCTGGTTTGTCCAGGACAATACCGTTGGCCTTCTTCATGGCTAGTGGGTGGTACCCGTGGGTAAGGAGAGGAGTGAACAGAGATGGAAGAAGCCGCTCGTTGGCCTTATGGACTTGCTTCCAGATAGAGTAAGGAATGCCACTGGGGCCAGGGGCCGACGTGTTGGAGGATTTCCGAAGTGCGGAGAACACTTCTGCTGGTAGAACCGGAGGGACGTCTTTAAACGCGGGAAGGATTAGGGGAGGAGGAGGAGAGGGTCTAGGAAGGAAAAAATGATGTAGAAGTGTGTTGTTAATTTCGGTGGGGGAGGAGGCGTTCTCCAGTGTGGGGAACCGATCAGGGGCTCTGCCAGTCGCAATCCTTCTGGCATCCCAGACTCATCGCGCGTCAACATTGGCCAGAAACTGCGACCAGTGAACTCTTTTGGCAGATTGGATAGCCTTGAAGTATGTGTTTTGAGCCACACGGGCCAGGGCAGGCGAGGTCTGATTCTTTCTCATGAGACGGGAGGTATGGTGATGGATACGTCGTAGCTGTGTAAGTT
>Ga0307509_10001989_pt1 | contig 33738 bp, 39 predicted proteins | sample 10_EM_MG_FD_202245 | JGI IMG/M metagenome (GOLD analysis project Ga0307509, IMG submission 202245) | Populus trichocarpa ectomycorrhiza microbial communities from riparian zone in the Pacific Northwest, United States - 10_EM | ecosystem: Host-associated > Plants > Roots > Unclassified | place...
CCGAAACTTGCTTGCTTCCGGTTCAACGGGGTGAATTGTATGGCAGTCCGGAGTTGCCACAGATTTCCTCCGGTTCAGCGCGGTATCCGGTTCAGCGCGTTCCGGGATAGCGAGGTGCGACTGTACTTGTGTAATTTTCATCTTATTTGCCTCAACTGAGGGGATGAAAGAACTACCTTTTCCGCTGTTCTACTTCTCCCGTAATTCAAGGGGGGGGGGTTCGGGACGTCCTGCGGTTGCAGTAACGAGCAGCGAGTAGCGTGATCCAATCATTCTAATTTTTACGGTATGGTGAGCGACGTCTGTAGCCGGAGTACGTGTACACTACGGTACGAAGACTTTGCCAAGGAAATAGTAATGTCCAACTTCAATCTCTCAAACGATTTCAGCCACTGCTCTGATGAGAAGTATTATATATACGGGTCTGGTACGATAGATGATCGAGAGAAATCGGCACAGTATATCTCAAGTTTTCCAGATCGCACTTTTAGTATCGTGGAGATGGTTGACGGATATTTTGCTAAGGTATTAACCTGTATTAATAATCTCAACTTTGGCAAACTAACATACTATTACTGGGCCAGAATGAATACCGGACTCGAGCAACCTGCCCGTTCACGCTACTCGTCAATTCGTAAAGCGTCCGGGAGCAGCGAAAAGGACTTGGCGCTAAGGGGCCTTTTCTCTATTTCTAGACAGACCGGCGCTCGAGAGGTCCATCTCTGCCGCACACCACAAGCCACAAGACCTTATCATACGGGGTCCATGCCGCCGGTGCAGCACTTGTGCTCCCCCGCCGACCCAATTTGTCTTGGTGGGTGGCGCAAATCCTTTTCCTCTGAAGGAATACGGCACCGGTAGGTTATGGGTGCCGGCACTGATCGTGTGCAACGAGCACAGAAACCTAGCCATTTGGGAAACCATTTGTAAAATAAAAAGTTGCCACAAAACTTACTGAAGCCCACAGGCCTCTTGTCTGCCTACCGGTATGCTGGTTTCCTCCGATTTAGGCCCCCCCGTACCAGCTACACACACTACTGCGCAAAAATCAAACTACTCGCGCAGCAGGGGGTGAAGTTGGACGTTTTGCGTAGGAACTCCCACCAGAGGCGTCCAGCTTCGATTACAGTACTCGAGTATTCGGCGGCGCAAGTATGATGTCCCTGAGTGGAAATGAACTTTGTGCCGCCCGCCAGTGCCTAGCGGAGGGAGAGGCACGAGCACTTGCGAAAATTAAAAGTATCCGAAAATCTTGGCTCTTTGTTTTAGCCTGCACTATGCAGTACCAAGCCTTGAGGATACTTTTGATTTTCACAAGTATCATACCTGTATTGTCCTTTCCATCGCTTCGGTATGGTGCTGTGAATCTGGGGGGTTTTTTTTTTAAAGGTAACCCATCGCGCACCCGCCCGATACCGATACTTGGCTTGTGCTACGTTTTGGTTTCCCCTCCTTGTGCATATGATAGGGTGTTATTTTCATGGCGAATCGGGAGAAAAAAGAAAGTGCGGAAGTGAAAAGAAGAGAGAAGAAGGTGCGGAATCTTGTGGAATTGCACTAGTGCCGGCAGGGCAAAGGTAAGGGAGGGAGAGGGAGTAAAGGAGCACACCTGGTATCAAGTACCGTGAGGGGGCTTGGACGGAATGGGAGTGATGGAAGGAAGGAAAGGGGAAAAAGTAACTCTTCTCGCAGAAAGGTGAATAAAAAATTAAAAAATAAAAACCGAAATCGAGGAGGGAAGATGTTGATAGCAATGAAATGTAGGATAGTATCGGTAGGGATGCCAGGGATAAACCTGGGAACGAACGAATGAAGGAAGGAAGATGTAAAGGCGGCAAGAAAGTGAGCAGGCAAGGAACGACCCGCCAAGGATTGTGCGTAACAAAAGAGGCTCTGCGGATGATCGGCGGGCCGTTTGAAAGCAGGCGGGCTCGCAACTGGCCCGAGGAGAGAATGAAAAAGCGAAAAGCAAAAACAAAGGGGAAAATCAAATTCCCGACCCGTCGACTGCGCTATGGTATGATACCGGTACCGGTACCGTATGAGAGGAACCCTTTTCAATATCGGCGACTCTCATGCCTTTCCTACAGAACAGACTTCAACCTTGACATTGCATTCCAGTACGGCAACGAATGATGGCAGCGCTCATACTTTCAGAGTTACGGTACTCGCGTCCACCCCACAAAAAAAAAGCAAATGGAAATAAGGGAGAATAAGTCAGAAACTAAATGTTAGAATTCTCTCTAATATTAAAAAGCAATTCTATAGATAGCCTACGAGGCCGTGCTTAGTACCGGTACTTTGTTTGGCATCACAAAAAATTGTTTTTTCCCGCCCCCTCCCTCCCTAATATGGCTCCCTCTATGAACTTCAGATATATATATATGTATCAATAAATATGCCAAGATGCGATTTATTTTGAAAGAAATGTTTAGATTTTGCAAGATTCCCCCATGGTTGTGCTATTCTCGCTTAAAAGTTGAATTATTATTTCCTTGGTTGCGGGTGGTATAAAAAAAATGTTGATGGCATTCAACAGGATGGGCCGGGGACTGGCTGGCACTGGATAGGGTTTTCTTTCTTTTCCAGGAACTTAGGCTGATAGCATTTAGTTTACGGTATAAGTGCCATACTGTATCGGGGAGGGAGTTGAACGAAAAGAGGACAGCACCTGACTCTTAGTGCGACGAGGGCGGGCGGGCTGAGGGTTCCCTTTACGGCGCGAAAGGATGCGGTGCGGTGCCGCATGGTACGGTTCGCTATGTGGTAGTGTTGTGCTCGTGCCGGTACCGCACATTTCGTATCAAAGATTGTGAAGTCACAATAGTCGTTTGGCGCCTTCCTCCGGTGGACTGAGATCTTACGACGCTCAAGACAAAAGCGGCGGCGGCGGTGGTGGTGCTCGCATGAACTGACATTATTGGCGACCTCAAGGCGTGTACTGTGCTGCAGCTTGTATCAGAACTGTAGGCGGAGTCGATCTGGATCGAACGTTTTCGGCCTTTTTTCACATCTCCTGTCTCTTCGGGTATTTTGTTCGCTTGGCCCAAAGAAATTTCGCATACCAGTGCCGTACCCTGGTGCGATTCCCTAATTAGTTTATAACCGGAATCTGCCGGTACGGTTGCGCCAGGTTGGGTGGGAGGGTGAGTTCTTTTTCTTGTTTTTGTTTTTTGTCTTTCCATCCATTCTTCCATTCTTGGAGGGGGTCTTTTTTGGTAGGATTTGAAGCTACGATAGCTCCATCTGCAAGTACGAGAACATGGACAGCAGGATCGTGGTTAAGTGCCCAGGGAGACTAGAAGGTCGTGAGGACGTGGAAGTAAGAGTAAGCTTGTGGGGAAGAGAGACTTGTTGGTTCTTTTTTCTGTTGTTGGAAGTGCTTTTTGTTACTTTTTTTTTCCCTGCCCTTTTCTGCCCCCTCTGCTGACTTGGCTGTGCTGGATTGTGTAATGTGCTCAGTTGGAGGGATCTCAGGAAATTCCACAGCTCGAACCTCGATTCTCTCCTAGGGCTACTGTAGCGTACCAGTGCTCGAGTGAGTAGGATGTATCAGGTACTGTACCCGTTGGTACCTACCTCGGTATTCCACGACAGTATCTGGCCTGTGTTCGAGTAACTGTACCGGTAAGGGGTTGCGAGGTACCAATATGCTCGTGCCAGCACAAAAATGTAATATTTCGAGTATCCGAAGCCGGATCACTATCGCATCCGAAGGTGGTGGGGATCTTGTCTATGAATTCATGCTTGGAGTATCGCGACCCGAAATTGGGGACAACATACTCCAATATCCAGCATGACCACGGTCTGAACCCCCGAGTCCTGATTCTAACTACAGAGTCTGGCATTGTTGTTTTGATGGTGTACGGTACTCTCTTCTCTTGTTACCGGCGATCGCCCTTCTTACCATTCTCGGGGCGTCTGTACCGAATGTCTCGACGAATGAGGTTCCCCTCTGTTGCACACACCTGATGGGGGAAATAACTTTTTGCCTTGACGAAAATCGCAACCCCAGCCTTAGCCCCAAAGCCTCACCGCTTCCAGCAACCAAAAAGTGACCCGGTTCCCATCTGTATGATACCCAGAACTTTTTTTCTTTCCTTTTCCCTTTTTACGCCTTTGCTCTGATTCCCCCTTCCTTCCTTCTGGTTCCCCTTCCAATTTTTTCCTCCCCCCCCCCCTAGCTCCCCCCTACCCTTTCGCCTCTCCCTATCCACCGTGTTGACATAAGATGGTAAAAAGAGTTGTAAGATATTGAAAAACCCCGCAAATCAGTTCAAACCAGGAAGAGTGAGTCCTCCCCGGATGCTGGGTGTCTCTCACGCGTGGTCACTCGGGAGTGAGCTCTCCTTCTCACCCCCCTCCCCCCCCACTCTACCTTACTCTTTTACCCCTTCTTCCTTCCCCCTTTTACCTTTAAATAGGGATGGGCGCACGTCGCCAATGTGAAAAGTAGTCCAAAAGTTTTCTGAAAGCTCTTCCTCCCTCATCTGTTCAAACTGAAAGTAACTACCCGCCCTTAATACATTATCCTCACCCACATTACCACCCCTCGATATACTTTTTCCTTTCTTCCTCCCTTCTCTAGTCGAAAAGCAGAAGAAAAGCCATAAAGTCGCAATAAAGGTACCCAAAATATCATAACCCAGGACAAAGGAAGGAACCAAGCGAGACCTTATTTTTATTACACAGCAAGAAATTAGGTCAATCGCAAAGAAAGAAAGGAAGGAAGGAAAGGAGAAAGAAAGAGAGAAGAAAAAAAGCTATTTGGGAAACCATGCAAGTTTCTTCGCTCGTGCAGCAACAGGATTGGAACGTTCTCGAGCAATTGAGGTCAAGCATAGGCGGTGGGACACAAGTTGGGAGTGGGAGTGTTGGGGAAAAGCATGCCGGGGCTAGAATTATTCCAGATCTGTTAGGCGGGAGTGGAGGAGGAGGAGGGGGCTCTGGAACCTTCCGCGTATCTTCAAAAAGGGCACGAAACGCTTCCTCAACACCAGCACCAACACCAGTTCTATACCCTACTCCATATCCTCACCTTCCTCCACTCAACCCGAAAATATTTCCAATTGATCAACCACCCGTTAATAAACGACAACGAACAATGTCTGAAGAAACCGCTTCGCCCGCTTCTACTTCGCCCGCCGGTACTCCCAGTAAGTTTTTTTTTTGTTCTTTTTTTCTTCTCTTTCCTTTTCACCCCTGCCCATCCACTCTTTAGATGCGCGGGGTATTCTCCTTTTATTTGGTGGGGTAAATGAAGTTTGGGCTGACTAGCCTTTGCCTGTAGGCCGCCCTCGGGTTTACCTCGACATTTCGATAGCGGGGAAACGAGCTGAACGTGTTGCTTTCGAGCTGGTAAGTTTTTCACACAACCATCATTTTTACTCTAGACCTTTGACATCTGAGGCTAACTTGACATTAGTATAATGACAGTAAGCGTCCCTAGTTTGTTATTGAATGGACACTCGAGCAGCATTTTAACTATTTGTTTAGTTGTACCCAAGACTGCTGAGAATTTCCGTGCGCTTTGTACCGGTGAGAAGGGTGTTGGAAAAAGTGGAAAGCCGTTGCACTACAAAGGTAGGCCTGACTTTTCAGTTGATCTCCACGCCTACTGACTGGTCTGATCCCATAGGCTCCACTTTTCACCGTGTTATTAAGAGATTTATGATTCAAGGTGGTGACTTCACTGCTGGCAATGGGTACATTCTCTGCCCACCCCAAACCCACTGCTTTCATTGGAAAAAGCTGACAGAATGTTATCAGATCCGGCGGTGAATCGATCTACGGCACCAAGTTTGAGGATGAGAATTTCGAGAAGAAGCATGACAGGCCGTTCTTGCTTTCTATGGCAAACGCAGGCCCCGGTACCAATGGAAGTCAGTTCTTCATCACCACTGTCCCGACCGCTCATCTCGATGGGAAGCACGTAGTCTTCGGCGAAGTCCTATCAGGGAAGAGCACAATCAGGAAGATTGAGGATCTTAAGATTGATAACACCGATAAACCCGGAAAGCCTGTTGTGATTGCGGGTAAATACTGTGCCACTAAGAACTCTACGAATACATGCTAACTATGTTTTAGACTGCGGTGAACTGGATGGACCTGATGCTGAGGCTGCTGGCCTGCGTAAGGATGATGGGACAGGCGATCCTTACGAAGATTTTCCCGATGATGAGAACCCAGACATGGATGGTCCCACCGCCCTGCGGATCGCAACCGAGCTCAAGGAATTTGGTAATAAAGCGTTCAAGGCCGGCGATATCGAGCTTGGTTTGGACAAATACGAGAAGGGCCTACGCTACCTGGCGGAATACCCGGCACTTGTTGAGGGTGACTCACCAGAGGTGTTCCAAAGCATCAAGGCGTTGAAGTTCACTTTGTACTCGAACATTGCGCTTCTACACAACAAACAGAAGGGGCACAGGGAAGCGGAGGATGCCGCGACCAAAGCTCTTGCTATCGAAGAGGTGACTGGACCCGAGAGAGCAAAGGCATTATACAGGAGGGCCATAGCGAATGTTGCATTGAAAGATGAGGATGGTGCATTGGATGACCTGAAGGAGGCACATAAGCTTGCGCCCGAAAACGCGGCTGTGACAAAGGAACTGGATGCAGCTAAAAAGAAGCTTGCAGCCAGAAAGGAGAAGGAGAAGGCAGCCTACAAGAAGTTCTTTGCTTAGATGATTTGTAGAGCTTTTCTCATGTATCTTTCTTACTATAACTGGAGTTTTTTTAATTGTATCGCTTTAGAATGGTCACGTCTATCAAGTAGACGGGGCGTGGTACATAGGTTTATTTTTGTGGCCAAGTTGGTGTTTTCTTTTTATTATTTGAAGTAATTCCTTGTGAAAGCTTTAGTGGCTGGCATGATAGGTCAACTTGGGGTTTTAGAGATGCAAGAAACAAATCGCCCATATCCAATAGGATCGTAGGAACGGGGATAAGTTCACATGCGAGAAGTATGCCGTGGGCTACGAGCGCTCTGCTTGTGCCGATAGTACCTAATTCCACCTCGACCCGCCTGCCTGCGGGGACCTCTAGAAATGTACTCGAGTACGGTAGTCTAAGACATACATGCACTCAGGTACGCAATGGGAATGATATCTTTGAGTAATGCGGTGAATAATCCACCCTCTCGGACCAAAGACACGCTATTCATACGGTGGTCGAGTAGAGATAGACACTAGCATCATTAGTAACTGATACCGGTATGCCAATAGGCTACTTTAATCGTAGCTCTCCCCCTTTCCTTCCTTCCCCGAGGACACAGCTAAGCTAACACCTAGCTCCGAGCTTAAACGCACGCAAAGCAAGTACAGTACTGCACAATACAACAACTCGTAACGCCGTGCGTGACATTTGCGCAATGGGGCTGGTATCATACGTATTATATTGCGTGCAGCCAAAATTTAGCCCCCAGACTTTTTTCTTCTTCGGCGGCCACGCAAAGTATCGTAATTATCAGCCCTGTTATTTCACAAACGTCGAGACATTCATTACGAGTACAGTGGGAGGGTAGGTAGTTAGGTATCATACAATAACCAGTTAGCTAGGCCCTTTTTTTATTTTAACCTTCCCGCTTCCCGACGCTTATATGCGATGAAAAAGAAGAGGAAGGTGATTATTTGAGCGCTAGCGTAGCGTACTGTATCCTACCGGTAAGGTAAATTTAATGCAGGTGACGGAGGTAACCGTCATCTATTTATCTTAGATCAGCTTGGAGCGGTAGTTTGGAGACATGGGCAGGAAGGAAGGAAGGAAGGAAGGAAGGAAGGAAGGAAGGGAAGGGAGAAAAGGAGTACGGTATGATATGGCGCTGGATAGCCTTTTTTTATTTTTTACTTTTTGCAAGTTGGTTGGCATAAATTTAATTATCGTGGCCTGCTGTATGGAAGTTTCGATGGGGTACGTACATAGAGTACCGTACCGATAGTGTTACCGGTAAAGGGGGGCAGGGCAGGGCAGGGCAGGGCAGGGGGGCAATGGAAGCTTTTCCATGAAAGAGGGCGGCGAGAAGGGTCCGATAAGCTTAGCCAGCTGGCTGCAGGTGTAACGGTTTCTTTCTTTCTTTCTTTCTTTCTTTCGCATTGATGGATTTGTTGGTGCGCTGTATGGGTGGTGCGAGAGCGGTTTATTGGTAGTGGTACAAAATTTACTATGATAGTATGTTAAGCAGTCGATGCAGAGATAGGGTTGGGTATTTATGAGGGGGGGAGGGGAAGAAAAGGAATGGAGGGGAGATGGCCCTTCCGACATACGAATTCCTGATCTGTGATATTCTTATAGTAAGATCGGGATTTCTGGGTGGTTTATTTGGGGTCCTGGGAGTTTATCGCCCCGCCGCATGCCATTTGTGTTTGCGCTACCGGGGATTGCACTGTCCGTTATATCGTGAAAACGTTTCAACTCCACAACGTTTCGGAGGACCTGGCTCAGGTCTCCAGCGTGGTAGGGCGGCCCCCCAGGGGACGAGTAGCTGTCACTTTTTCTTTGGATCCCATCGGATATTACAGTACAGACTCATGGAATATGCCATGCGTCTTGTTTGTCATTGAAATCGCGGCCCTGGCTTTACATATCATCTCAGCACGGATCGTGAGTGCAATGGCGGTCACTGCGGGCACTCTGATATTCTTCAGACAGACGAGCACGGTAATCAGGTTGTTCTCCTATTTTTTGTTCTTCCGCTAACTTAGCATCGCATGAGCCAGACTCACGCACACAGGATCCACAAGATGCGTGCTAACTTTATGCGATTACTCGACGCATCCCCTCGTCCACTTTGCCGGCAAGTGTTAGAAAGGGGCTAACAAGCGCGGCGGATTCGTTGGCATGCACGGTGCTAGTCGAGATCTACTAGCGCGACCGAGTTGAAGTCTGTTACTTTCCAAATTGTCACCTTAGGTGCCCAACCTCAACACGGCCACGTGAGTGGATGGCCAACTTACGATGCAGGACCTGGGACATAGTCACTAGAAACTGGGATTGTGGAGGAATTGGGAATACAGTACCTCTCGAAGGCTACAGAGACTGACTTCTAAGAGGTTACCTAAACGAGTGCTAGCTTCTTCTGTGACCGGAAGCTCAGGGTTATTGTTCCGTTGGCTGTTTCTCATGAGGATGGATTCCGTTGGATATTCTTTAGAGTCGAGAGTTTGGCTTGTCTCTCGGCTCTGGCTTGCAGAATACCGGTAAATTCTCGACGCTGATCTATTCAGGCGAGTGATCTTGGTCTCATGGGGGGACTGGGAAATTCCTGGGGATACAGTCTTCTGGCCCTAATTTCGCCAGATGACTCACAATTTAGGAATCCTAATACTCCCGGTATCGAGTTTCTCTTGATAGATTCAAGACTAGCTTCTGGTTCCAATTTTGGGGGAAATAGGTGGAATCGGCTTCTGGTGGAGAGGGGACGAGAGGGCCCCAAGTTGTAATACTGGTTTTGTAGTAGGTGTGAGTGAGTAGTGGAAGCGCTCGCTTGTAAAGTTAGCCTATGGTTTTATGAACGGGCGGGATTGAGTTTTTTTCGCCTTTTTGCCGTGGCTTTGGTGTTTGCTTAGAATAAGGTACAACACGGTCCGTCTGTGGCCAGCGTGGGCATGATACTAGATATTATTGACAGAGGTTAGCCGATCATTGGTTGAGTGCTCGGGTCAATGCAGGATTGTGAGGTATGGGATACTCAGGTACGGGTGAGAGCCCCTGAGCGCAAGGATGAACCTATCCGTAGGAGAAAAATCTCTTTGCCTGAGAATTGGAGTCCAGAGGGTCAGGGTCACCATATTTTCGGCGAATTGGGTCAGTCTATTTTTCGAAAGCCCATCGAATGCGAGGCTCCAGCAAAGCGAGTGTTGGACTCGGGTTTCGTCTCATTCCAACACAAGGTATCTCCATCGTCGAAACTTCCAGGCCCTAGGGAAGTATGGAGAATAACATGGTACATTTGCATAAGTTGCATTTCAGCTTCTGGAGAGAGTGATTATTTGGTCAAACTGGTGGAGAAAGGATGCCGAAACGCCCCTAAGAGGGATCCAAGGGGCCAGTGTCGGAACCCCCATCGCACGAAATCACTCGAGCGAGCACTCATCTATGATATGTAACCAGAGCCTGACTGCTGCGGAACAAGCAGTGCTGCATAGAATTGTGTTACGAACAATCTTTTGGGTGGTAACAATGGAACAGGAAGGCTTGGTTATGTGCTTCTCAAGGCCCTCTTTCACTGTGCTCGAGTACTCGAGTAGCTACTTGCACCGCCGTGCATGCGGACCATAGCGTGGAGAATTACTCTGCAGCCTGGTACCAATATGATACTCGAATAGACGATTGCACTTTTCCGCTGAGCACCTTTGCTGACCAGAATGAAGGGCGCGAGTAAGCAAGTATGCGGGGATTTTGGCATGCACCATAGCATCATCATCCTTTGTTCCTCTTGCGTGAGGTGGAGATCAAAATCCGCAGGGGGTGGACGAATAGCGAGAGTTTGCGAGGTTTGATGTTTTTTCTGCGAGGTTACCGGATTGAACATTGGGTGACTGTATGGGGGTACACTCTTGCCGTACTTGTATTGTATCATATTCGAGTACTGGTACTTGTACCAATTACCTACACCGCATGAAGGCGGGTTATCAATGGATTCACCGCTCACAGGGGAAAAGTCAAGGTGCATATTTAAGTACCGTACTGTAGGTACGGCAGAGTGTTTGTGACTGTTTGTGAGCGAATGGGCGGGCGCTGATTGGCAGTTTTTTTGGTGCTGATTCTTCGAAACATTTGAGGGAGGAGAGGGGAGGGGAGGGGAGGAGAGGAGAGGAGAGGAGAGGAGTGGGGTTTGATGGTCTAATTTTGAATTTCTATCTAAGAAATACCTTGTATATGCGCGGCACTCGTATAGTATCATACCTTAAAAGTTGGATTGGGGCTTAGAGCGACCAAGCCAATGAGTAAAGACCCCCCAATCGCTCCACTTCCCCCCGTGATATCACCATAGACCATAGGCTCGCCCTCTGTAGCCACGTTTTTGGCAGCTTCGGAAGTGAATGTCGGAAGGGAAGGAAGGAGCACCGGTAGTGAGGTTTTTGTTAGGGTGCTGGGATCTTCGCAGTCGTTGCGTACAGGAGCTGCGGGGTATGGTCCAGTCAGCAGGGCCCTTCCTTTTTTTTCCCTTTGGTTTCGTCTTGGCCTTGTCGGCCACGTCAAATGGGAGGAGAGATAGCGCCTTTTTCGTCCATTTTCGTGTGGAGGGGAGGGTAAAAGGAAACTCGCCCTGCACACACACACAAATCAGAAGAAAAACGGGACCCCCCATTTCTGTTCGCCCCTCGCTCGTCCATACTAAAAACAAACTCTCGTCACTTCACCATCACCCCGTTCCTCGATCCTTCCACCCACCCACCAACACCTCCCCTCTCCACCCCTCTCCACCACACTCCTTCCAATCCAACCTTTCTCGACCAAACAGTCGACATCCATTGCTAAAGAGCAACCAGCAACTGTTGCCCACTCTTGAATAATGGCGTCCAAATACGCCCAGAACCCGCGTCGAGGCTCTCAGTCTCCGTCAGCCCTCGCCGCTAACATCGTGGGCGACGACGACTCCGGTTACGGCTCTGTCGTGGGGGGCGAAGGAGATCATCCTGCTGTGGCGGTTTTGAATCCGGGACAAGCGAGTAAGTTGAATCCTATCTTTTGATCCCGCCGTCCTTTTTCCTTTCATCGATAATTCCCCGGATGCTGTGTTGGAAAAAAGGGCGCAGATGCTGACCCTTGATTACTAGCCGACGCCGATAAGAGATTGTGGGCGAGCCATGTCAGCCAACTTCACTAGTATGCTTATTCTTTTTTTTTTGCGTGTTTGTTTGTTCAAAGGATGATGTTTGTTGACATTTAAACAGCAATCAGAATCGTGTCGCTCTTGGCCGCTCTATCGCCCATGCTGTTGATACACTCAAGGTACTTGCCGGCTTGGATATTTCGGTTTACTGTTATGCTAACCAGGTATCCAGAAATTTCAACACAACAATAGCAAATGGCCGGCCCATTACCCATCCGTTCAGCGTGTGGTAGAGGCACCGTCGCTAGCACGCAGTCAATCATCTGGAGTTGAGGGTGCACACTCTCCATCTCCCATGACAAGGTCCGCGACCTCACAATCAGATACCGGTTCTCTACAACAGCCAACAACAACATCGGAGCCTCGTTTGGTCACCCCACAGATCGCACAGGAGTTCAACGTTTTGAAGTTGGATCTCAAGCTTGGGGCGCTCTCACCGTCAGAGCTCGTTCACTCGCTCGAAAAGTCGTCGATTGCTTCTTTGTTGGATGGAAAAATTTCTCAGTCTATCAAACACCTTTCTGCTCTTAGGGAGAGAATTGATGATACTGCATCGAAAGTGCTTGTTACTGGTGATTTGAATGCAGGAAAATCGACCTTCTGTAATGCTCTTCTCCGCAAGAAGGTGCTTCCTGAGGATCAACAACCCTGCACAAGCATCTTCTGTGAGGTTTTGGATGCCAGAGACAATGCTTCGGTTGAAGAGTTCCACGCAATTCCCATTGATGGACCAGCATATGACCGTAATGATGAGAGCACATACGACGTTTACCCGTTAGAGAAGTTGGAGGAAATTGTTGTTGAGAACGACAGATATTCTCAGGTCAAGATATATGTGGAAGACGCTCGGTCGGTTGATCAATCTCTTCTCCGCAACGGCGTTGTCGACATCGCTCTTATCGATGCACCTGGTCTCAATCTTGATTCGCTCAAGACCACTGCTGTTTTCGCTCGACAGGAAGAGATTGATGTTGTTGTTTTTGTTTTGAGTGCGGAGAATCACTTTACTTTGTCAGCTAAGGAGTTCATCTGGAATGCCGCTCACGAAAAGGCATATATTTTCATTGTCGTCAATCGTTTCGATAACATTAGGGATAAAGCTAGATGCCAGCGACTCATCTTGGACCAGGTCGCTAGTCTTTCACCAAGAACCCACCAGGACGCTAAGGAACTCGTACACTTTGTGTCGTCCAATGCGGTTATTGATGGGGAAGACACTGCCAAGTGCCAGGAGTTCGACAAGTTGGAGCAGAGCTTGAGGAGGTTTGTGCTTGAAAAGAGAGCCAGAAGCAAGTTGGCACCGGCCAAGACTTATCTGCTTAATGTTCTTGAGGATATGGAAACTCTCGCAGAGGTCAACAAGGAGGCTACTTCGGCCGAGTTGTCCAAGGTCCGCGATGAGCTCGACACGATTGCACCCGAATTTGAGAAGTCTGTTAAGGCACGCACGGAAGTCTCTGAGAATGTTGACAATTCAATTGACGAGACTTGCACTACCGTCTACAAGCACGCACGTAAGACTATCACCGGCACAATTTCCCGTCTCAACGAGAAGTCCCCAGTCAAGTACGACGGTCTTTTTTCAGCCTACGCTTTCGCTGAGGCTACAAAGAATGCCATGCTTGAGAAGATCCAGGATTCCGTTACTGCCTCGGAGGGGTTTGCCAGGACCCATACTACCCAGGGTGTTGCTCAAATCAAGTCCATGGGTGCCCTTCATTTGGGAAGTGAGTATGTCGAGAAAGCTTTCCGCCCCGAGTATATGTTCTCTCGCAAGAAGCATCTTTTGAGCAAGAGCATTAAGACCGAGATTAATGCCTTCGATTTCTTCGACTTTGATAAGCAAGAAAAGGTTGCGGGAATGAGCTTGAGCCTCACAGTCGCTACCGTTGCTGGCGGTCAAGTGTTTGGTATCAGCAGCTGGGTTGATGGCTTGTGGAAGGCTACCAGTTTCCTCGGTCCCAAGACTACGAAAAAATTGATTGTTCCGGCCATTCTCATTGCTGGTGTTGCTGGTGCGATCTTCCTCATCTCCGACATCCCCAACGCCGTTCCAAGGAAATTGGCCAAGAAGATCAGAAAGGAGTTGGAGGAAATGGACTACGTTCACAGCAATTCCGAGAGAATTACTAAGGAGTGCAGGAAGGTTCTTGGGTTCCCGGCTGATGAGCTCAGGGCTGCCTTCCACAAGTCCATCGAGAAGCAAGGCACCACGATTGATGAGAAGAGAAGGACCGAGAAGGAGAGCGAAGTCGCATTCAAGTATTTTGGAGGGCTTCTCAAAGACGCAGCTTCCCAGAAGAAGGGCGTTATGGGATTGGATTTGGAGGGACAGGCGATCGGACTTTAAAAAAAACAATGGCGGATGGAGATGCATACATGGGATCACCAGTGTTTCTCTTTTCTTTTTTCTACACTCTTTAATGAGGCGAGTGATTGATTTTTGATTGATTGATTGATGATGAAATACAAACCGGACAAAAAAAAAAGTTGGGAAAGGGGTATATGAGACATGATCGCGTTTCATTCTTTTCCTCGTTCTTTTTTTCATTTTTCATCATCGTTTTCCGTTTTTAGTGTTATCACAGATTGCGTTTTTCTTCCCTCCTGCTTTACCTGATTATTGGTGTCGGAGTTGTTTGCTGTCTTGCGTGTCTCCCCTCTCCCCATCAACTGTTACGAAACCTTTTAGTACCTTACTCTACGATGGTATTTTCTTATGTCTAAATTGAGAATATTTTATATACGCTTTCTTTCTTCTTTCCTTTTTCATATAGCTATCGTGCACGTCTTCCCTTATTCCTTCTTCCCTGATATTAAACTTTTACATTTGAAGGTATATGTTTTTAGTGATCGTGGCTTTTGTCCTTCCTCGTGAGATGGGACTTTCGTTGTAGGTTTAGGGAATTGGAAATGGAAATGGAAACGGAAACGGAACGGAAATGGGGGTTTTGCATTAGTGGTTGGGCTCATTAGGTTTCGTCTTTATTTGCTCGCTTGATTGATGAGGGGTGGATGCGAGCTTAGGTTAATAGCGTGGGGAGATGGGTGGAATTAAGGCTTCGCATGCATTAGCTAGGGGAGATGGGGGGTGTTTGCATTAGTGAATAAAAGTTATTTTGACACTGGGTGCTCTTGTGACAATATTGCAGATGTGGCTGTTAGTAGCTTGACATGATAGCGCCGCATATCATTGGGTGGATAGGCCGGCTGGGCTTTTGAGGTAATTTGCCTGGTAGGCCTTAACTTGTGGCATCATAGCACCAGACAATCTCTCGCCCCGCTAGATAAACTACAACAGATGTATTGGCAGAGTAAACAGGGCCACCGCAACTGCTATAATGTCATATCACACTATATAGTGCTCGGGCTGAAGCACTGTAGGGGGGGGGGTTCTGGTTCCATGAGCGAGTGAGACTTCGTGACTGCAAGAGTTTTATCTTGAATTTTGTTCTGGAGGGGTCGCGTTGAGTTGAATGAAGGAATGAGCGGGTGGGCGTGGTGGCGCAGTGTAGAGCACCGGCATTCTACGGTTCGAGGGCGGACGGCCAGAGGAGAATAACCATCCTACGGCCACAGTACTAGTTACTGTACCGCACGCAGGGCATTCTATTATCTCATACAACTTTAATCACGGGGCTTAGCGGGTATAGTCGAATCTACGCTTTTGCTATTATCTCTCGTTGTACGGGACGCTGCTGTATAGTGAGTGCTTGCTTAGTGGTTTACTATTTACGCCCTTCCTTCCTTCCTTCCTTCTCTCTCTCTCTCCCTCTCCCCTTGCCGCCTGCCTTCCTGCGCACCCCCCATACACGATAGATAAAATCCTTGCATTGCGAAAAGAAAAAAGAAAGAAAAAACCCAGGAGAAAAAGAAGGGCTTTTCCCTGAAGAATTATGTTCTGAGGTCACTAACTTAAGTTACTCACCTACCTTGGTTTTGTGGGTAGGATACTTGCCTGGGGTAAAGTTAGTAGGCTTTATAAAAAACACAACCCTTACGGATCCTCTCCCTCCCTTCTTCTCCACTTTTGGTCGGGTGTGATGTGTGTAGTGGTAGTAGTTGCTGGTCTGGCTGCTGGCGGGGTGAGCGCCTTCCGCTCGTGTTGTAGTTGTGCGTTGTGCTCTACGATAAGAAGAAGAAACCCCCCCCCCCCGGGCCCCCTATAATATTGAGGCAGAAGGAAAGAAGGAAAGAAGGAAAGAAAGAAAGAAAGAAAAGGTGTGTGGTAGATATTGTATAAATTGTGGGATTTGTACTACTGGGGGATAGATGCCCGATTCAAAGGATACTTTCGCAAGGGAGAAGTAAGTAGGGGATTGTGAATTGCTCTCCTTAGCTACCAGGTAGGTACCATCGTATCGTAGTTTATATGTGTTTTTTCCCTCTACTACTTCTGCTTTTTCCGTCCTTCAAAATATGGTGCACTGTGGGTTAGTAAATCTTTTCTTTTTTCTCCCCACCCATAATTAATTAATTTCTGTTTCCGTGGATGGAATCCGATTAACACCGAGTTTCAGTAGTATCGTAGTCTAGCTTGACAAGACGCCCGAGTCCATCCATCCGCCCATCCTTCCCTTGTTGATTCAAGGATTTTCAAAGAAAGCTTAGTAAAAAGTATCATACTCCTTCCTTCCTTCCTTCCTTCCTTCCTTCCTTCCTTCCTTCCTTCCTTCCTGGACTAAGGGTTTTTTTATAGTTTTAAATTAATTTAGATATCTTTGCTCTCGGCATGAGTCTCCAATCCAAGTTAGCTTATTTCCTTCCTTGGAAAGGAGAACTGACGAGATTCCTAGCTAACTTAACCCCCTCAAAACGTTTCCTTTCCTTTCTTTGTGGCGAGGTAGCGTTTTTTCGACACGAAAATGAGTAAATAATGATATATCACATCATACTCGACTACGATACCATGCCGTGCATTTTTTTTAGGAAGACGTTGGATCCCACTCGATCTTAGCTTTCTTTCTTTCTTCCCCCCCATTTGGAGGCATCATGTACCATCACTCGCGCCTGGAGTTGATTTCCACCCCCCCCGTCCCCCCCCCCCCTACAACTGCTATTGGAGCACACGGAGTCTTTTTTCCTATATTATTATAATATTATGATATCTGCCCCATCCGGTTCTATTGACTTTTTTTTTTCTTTTTGCTTGCTTGATTCATCTGATCATTAACTTGTGTTTCCTCACAAAGAACAAGACGGAATATTTCTCGAATCAACTTGAGTTAGCTACCAATCAACTTCTCAGCGGGTATCATACTACCATCGTATGCGTGAAAGGAAGCAAAGGGGGGCAACACAGCCATCCCTTCTTCTTCCTCCCCCCGGATCCTGCCGCGCTTTACGGCCTCTCAGGGTGGTTATACCAGCGCGCCTGCTACTTAGCAGCCTCCTATCAAAGCTAGACCGGTATCATAGGTAAAATGGAGATTTAAAAAAATAAAGCAAGGAGAGAAGCTCCCGAGGAGCGTTTACGGATGCCAGTACTGTACAGCGGCCGGGGGCTTTTTTATAATAATATGGAGGATGATTGTGCGGATTCTGCATCTTCTGTTACATGAATGTGGCGGCTTTCGCCCCTCGTTCCCGTGTTCTCGCACCGATGCCTGGTTTCACCTGTGGTGCTCCGGCTGGTGCGTGGGGAGCGAACGACCCGACCGACCAGCAAGAATCATTCCTCTGCTCAGAATGGATCGCCGGCTGCCAGCTGCTATCGAGTGATACACCATGAAGACAATTTACTCCTCCACCCCTGCATTCCAGCAAAAGCATTATCACACCAGACACAAGTCATTCACCACTCTCCCCGTCGAATTACCAAATCTTCCAAAGTTTCTTATTTTACCACTCTCTAGTCTCCCCTCTCCCCTCTCCTACGGACTAAGCTATCAGCGAATACATTAAGCTATCCTCAAGCATCAATTGCCTCTTATCCGGCTAACACTCAATGGAAAACAGCGAGAAAAAAGGACACCTCCCAGACCAGACCAAACATTGTAGCGTCATAAAAAAAAAGGAAAGGAAGGAAAGAGATACTAATGGGGTAAAGTGAAATAAATAGGTAAAAAAAAGAACCCTACTCCGCAGCACCAATTCCATCCAACTCATCCCGGTTCCTTCCATTCCCAGGTCAATCCCAGTACAACCCGATCCATTCCATTCCCATATCATTCAATCCAATTCCAAACAAACGCACCCTAACCTTACCTGCAAACAAGGCCACCAACCCCACCCCCGAAAACCAAGAACCATGAATCCCGAAATCCCAAATCCCAATGTGAAAAAGAAAAAAAAAAGTGAAAGAGAACTTTTGTAAGTCAGTTGAAGCGTTTTGCCTTTTCCCGAAAACCAATGCCTCCGTCTATAGCATGATGATAAAGGAACTAGGAAAAGTAGAGAGAATAACCAATGACCAAAAAAAGAAAAAAGAAGTAGAAAGGTAAAATTCTTTTTAAGAAAGGGGTGGTAGAGAAGCAAAAACCGTCATTCATCTTCCGACCCGGCAAATGTCCCCCGATTTTTTACTTTTTTCCTAAAGCCGCCTACTAACCCACTAAGTTTGCTTCTTGTCGCACCGGAATGATGACAGTCTTCCTCGGGGCCTCGGGTGCTGTGAGTGCTGGGCAGGCCAACCACCCTCAGCCCTTTCCCAGGAATGGTCGAGATAGAAGTCTGTCCAGGGCCCAACAGAGGACTCCCGGTAGCCTTTTCCGCGACCTCTTCCCAGCGTGCGCTGAGTGAACTGCTGGGCCGTTGTGCGCTTTCGGCTTTTGATACACAAATGTTTATGCGCTCTTGGATCTCTGAGCACATTTTATGGAAGCGGGCAAGGTCACCTTCGAGGTGGTAATCTGGAGCTTTGTCTCGGTAGATGGGGTGCCATTTCTGCCACATTGATACGAGTGAGGCGAAAGCACGGGGTTGGTCGATTAAGTACGGGAGGGAGGGAAAGCCCTCCTTTGATGGCTGGGAGAGGCGGGAGAGGATGGTGATTGGGGTTGCGTATGATGGGGGCACAGTTTCAGTGGGGTATGGGGACGGGGGGATTGTGGTGATGCCGTCGACGAACGACTTCATCTCAGTGCTATGTGCCTATAAATTTTTAGCCTACGGGAAACCGGTGGTATCAAATCAGGTGAAACTCACTCCAAGAAATTCATTCATTGGCTCCATCCACGGCTCCTTGACACCAAAAGTCGACATATTCGCGAGCCCTTGCAGGCTCTTGGCAACAAGAGTTAATGTTCGTTGCGCCCTTACTCCAGGATGGTCTCCACATAATTTCAGCACCGTCTCCCGATAAAAAAGGGGGGGGGGGGATGATAGACAAGCATACCTTTCAGTAGTCCAAACAGCTTCGGGTTCAAAATCGCCGGGCAGAAGAACCGCAGGAACAGGAACCCACAGACACTGCTATAACACACCGTCTTCAGCAAGTCACCGTACCGATCTTCCACACAAACCCTAATGTGCCGTAGTATCTTCCTCAACTCCATCGGGCACTTCTCATGGCTGTTATATATCCCCCCCCAAATACCCTTGACAATCCCCATTAGAATCTTCCAATTCTTCATCAAATTCTCGCCAGGCTCCATGCGTAACGGGTCGACCTCGCAGTATGTGTCCTCATCCGCTATTTCCCTGAGCTGTTCACCAAGCGTTTCCTCGAGGTACTCCCTACCAAGCCGTTTCATATGGGCATCAAGAGCCTTTGTGAGGAGGGAATTCCCGCGGAACAGAATATTAGCATCAACAAGTCCGGCCTTTCCTACATCGCGCCGAGATTGATCCGGGTCGGAATTGGATTCGTTGGAGTCTCTATGTTTTCCTAATCGTACCGCCGGTGGGGATTCCTTGTGCAATCCATCAATCTCGCCCTCGGCCAGCGACATCAGCCATTCACTCGCCTTTCCGCTGACCTGGTAGATCTTGAGAAGGGTATTCGCTAATCGCCGGAGATCTGGGCTAATAACTTGGGCTATCTTTATTGTAATACCATCCGAGAAGTTATGCAACAGCTGAATTCAAATCAGCAGTTGCACCAGGGAACGGACAATCACCACTTACATCTGAAAGCTCCTTATACTCATGGGCCATGAGTACAATTAGCTCCTCCATTCCAATCTTTAAAAACATCTCCCCAATTCTCTCTTCGGCGCCCTTCGCGGCAGACATAAGCGGCCACCATCGCTCGGTATCAGTCTCCATCTTCAATTCGTCAAATTGAATCTCCACGGTACCAATAATGGCGTCCTTACTACCCGGCACACTAACTCCGCCAAGCCCTCCACCGAATCCCCCCGATCCAGTAACAGATCCCGAACCCTTTACCTTCCATCTCGGATGCCTTTGCTTCAACACTACGCGCACGTCCGACAATATGGCGGGTAGGTCGGGAAACTCATAATCCTCCCTCCAAAAAGGATTATGAGTCTTTGTCCTAACCATGGTCTTGGCCCTGACTTCCCCGTCCAACACCACCTCCGCATAACAATCCATGTTGTCCTTCCCTCCATACTCAGTCCCAGGCATCAATATCTTGGCTTCCACCACCCTCAGGAATAAACTCCGCTGTATGCGGTACGAGTCCACTAACCCCTCAGCGGCAGGGTATTCCGACATCCCGGCGGCGACGCCTGGCGCCGGACGACCGTCGGACGAGGAAGCAGTCCCCGCGGGTCCATACAATTCCGGCATGGTAAATGCCCGGAGTAGCACAAACCACACTTCAAACAGTATTCGACTATCTATACCAAGATAAACAGGCCTGGCCAGTGAGACATTTGAAGATGGCGTATACTGCGGGTATATCGCTATACAGAATTCCTTGTCAAGGATACTAGGATCCAGCTGTTGCACAGCGCATCGGGAAAGCTGGCTCAGCTGAATCACAGTCAGAAGAGTGGTATCCAGCTCAGCATATAGCCTAAACTCGCCATTCTCCTGCAAAGTACATGAGACCTTCTGCCAAGCAACGCCCCCGGTGTGCCCCTTGATCTTACTCGACCCTTTGCCTGATATCGAGGAAGGGGTAGTGACAGCAGTCGGTCCACCCCTTCTCCATTTCAGCATCTTCCCAACTTTGATAATCGCAGCATCCTTTGAAGAAGTTGCATCCGAATTTCTCCTTCTATCCGCCTTCCTCTCCTGAGCCAACACGAAAGCCTGTGGTTTCACCATTTTGTTCTGGGCCCCCGCAGGTGCTATAGGTTGCCAGCACAGCAGCGCTGCCAGCCAAGGCATAAAATGATTGGGATCCAAAGGACGAAGTTTGATACTGATATTTGTAGAATGTGTGGAAACCTCTATAATCCCGTCGCTACCTTCATCCGTCGGTGCTATGCTCTTCACCTTGCAGCTGCGCAGGTCAGGTACTATGGCACTGAGAGGGGTTGAGTTGATATTCTCCTCCTTCTGGTGAACCAAGCTCCCAGTGTCCTCATTAATAAGACAATACCCCTTAGTCCACACCGTGGCATCGCCAACCCGAAATTCTACATGACCTTCCATCCTCCCTCGTACGTCCTTCATTAACCGTAATATAGTGTTCGTATCAGCAGGTGTAGCCGGCGGGGACGCGAAGTGTGCATCAGAAGCCTTGACGCCAGAGTTAAGTGCGTTAACTGAATTTTGTGGCCGGAGGAAGCGCTGTCGGCTAGATTTACTAGGTGGCTTCGCATGAATTGGAGATAGGGTGGTAGTCGACGGGAATCCTACAGAGGTAGGTATTGAGTCGGACGATTCGTAAGAAGAACCAGAAGCAAAGTTACGATACCGAGAACCATGCGAAGATGAACCTGAAGAATACATAGTGTCTGTAGTGCCAGGCCTATCGCTGGAAGGAGAAGTTCTCTTCTTTCTCTCATCCGCGGGAGACCCACCCTTACCCTTACTGATACCCAAGTCTGCGAACTGCGGGAAACCTGAAAGTGGCGTCCGATTCAGCAGGGCCCGAGCCTTCCCTGGCGAAGAAGGAGTAGACGGTTCTGTTAAGTCCCTCCCCAGCGTATCAAACATCGAGGCCGACTTATTCGAGGATCTGGAGGGCGTCCGTGGTGGCGTGGTAGGTGAATGCTGTGCAGTTAACGAATCATCCGTATCCCCCCCCTCCTCCTCTAGCCCAATGTCTGGCGATACGGCGCGAATGGTCATCTCCCGGTGATAGGGCGTCGCAGGACCTGGCAAAGAGTTTGAGAAGGAGTTTGATAGCGGCGGACTACTGCGGGCATATCCTGGACCGACACTGGTGCATAGAGGGAAATATCGCTCGTTTGGGTTGCCCACCCCATGGATAGCGGCAAGCCGATGGTTCGGGGTAGGGTTTGTTCGTCCGGTCATCGGCCACGGTGTAAAGCTCCCTGCCAGCTCGTGGGATATTCCTCCTGCCTTATATTCCGCCGCTTGGTTCCTTCAATCAATCCTAAAATCGCAAAAAAAAAAAAGAGGAACTAGTCTTTCTAGCAGAAAATAGAAAAGTAAGGTACGAGGCTGAACGCTTAGGAGGGTTGTTGAAACAGGGCTGACGGCTTCACTTTATCAAAGAAGTGCGGCTCTTGTGTGTGGAGTCTAAACCCAGCCTTCTAGACGTAGGGGGAGGAGGGTGCGCCAAATCGTAGAAAGGAAAAAAGAAAAAAATAGTAATGATAAACCGAGTGCGTCCGCTAAGGCTTCTGGCCTCAGTTTCCCATTCAAGTTAAGATAATCTCCTCAATCACAACCTCCCCGTGTCCCATGTGTTGTTGGAAATAACGTGGGCAAGCAGGCCAAGGACCACTAATCATCCCCCGGAATATAAGCTACCAATGCGGCTTCCTAATCCGAAATCCAGACCCGGTAAGGGAGGAATCTCTCCGTCTCGGGGGGGGTGAGGGGGGGGTTCGATCGTCGTCAATGCTAACCTAGATTGTGATTTTATTGCGTCTGATTCCTTTTCTCCTTCGGCGAGGAGATTGGTGTAATGGTGGGTATGGCGAAAGAATAAAAGAGGGCTCAGAAAAGTGCGAAGGAAGGGTTGGCGGTTCCTTTTTCTTGGGGTAACTTGGGGGGGTGGTGGTGGATGGGGGTAGTGTGTGGTTGTTTCTTTGTTTTTTTTTGTTTTTTTCTCTCTCTCCGGTGGATAGGTTACAAAAGGTACGGTGCAACCGACAAATTGGGACGGATACTCGAGTATTAATCTGCAGAAGGAAGAAAATCGAAGAAGATACAAAGTCAGGAAATACCTCTCTCTCTCTCTCTCGGAAAAAGCAAAACAAAAGGCCGACCAGCTACCTTGTGCTCCTTATGGTCAAAAAAGCTCCCCCTCCGCGAAAACTGTAGCAGTGACAGTGGCAGAAGTGAGAGTAGTTGATGTGGAGATAGAGATCTCACCCATGGATATGGGTATGGCTACGAGCAGTATGTACGGTACTCGTATGAACGGGGACGAGTAGTAGTCGCGGTAAAACGAGAGATGGACAAGTAGAGCTTTAGAGCGGAATTATTGGGAGCAGGAAGAGAGTTCTTGTCTCTTTCAAGGGTATACCTTGGTACAATACTTTGCAGTATGCAGTGTTTACCCGCAGTATCCCGGAGGTGAGGGAGTGGAGAGGGGGGGGGGGTTCGAGGGGGAGCAGGGGGAGAGGGTTTGCGTGTGGGTGGGGGCTCCGCTGTCGAAGCAAAGGGTCCAATTCAACAGGCCGGGGGAGGGAAATGAAGCCGTTACTATAGAGCACGTAGTTCGGGATGCATTCACGGATGGAGCACTTTGCCTGGGCTCTCTTATCGGAGATTGGGAACGGGGGCCGGGAAGGAAAGGGAATGGAAGGAGAGGAAAGGGAAGGGAAGAAAAAGAAAGAGGTGACCTCTGGGTGAATCTCCTGCCTACCTAATTATCCATTGTGAAGCTGCCCCGGAGAGGACTGCGGTGGTGTAAGGTTGAGCTTGAAGGATGGAATACCGTTGATGAGTGGAGGTGGAGGTCGAGTCTGGGAGCTGGCTGGCGATTGGGCCGGTGGGGGGGTGGAACTGGGGGGAATCGGCCCCAATGGATGAGGGGAGGATCTCTATGCCGTACCGATATGGAAAAAAGCTACATGATGATACTATACCGGCGGTGCATATACCATCCACCTTCCTTGGTCACGTTGTTTCCCCATTACTCACCTACTTTTTTCCAAACTTCCCACTGGGACACACAGGGGAGGAGAAGGGAGTGAGGAGAAGAGGAAAGAGATAAGCTGCCTCTACAATCATAGTACGAGCACACCACTACCCAAGTGCCGGTACATGGATAGCCGCAATGTAGCCAATACCAGTACCGTACTATGGACGCGGTACCATACATCAGCGGGCAAGTGCGAGCAGCAGCAGACAGTATACCGCACCATATATTCCCTCCCCACCCGTACTTGTACATATAACATCCATCGTTATCTTCACCACGGCCAATGATTCACTTGTCATTTTCTTCCACCCGACGAGTCACTCACTACTCGCTGGTCTTGGTTGGAGATCCGTGTTGGTGGGATCAGGCCCCGGATCAGTAACTGAACCCCCCGCTGATTCGGAAACACACATCACATGCATCACAAACCCGTTGTGCTCATCTCTCTCACTAAGAAAAATAAAATAAATAAATAAATAAGAAAAGTTATTTCGGAGAAGCGATAGCCGCCTTCTGGTCCGTACGGCACGGTGCGGGTGCCAAAGCTCCTGTCTGGATCATCTATAATAGTATGGCGAGACAGCCAAGCAACAACCAAACAGCCCCCCGCATAAACATCTGCTCCCCAAACCACCCCTCCTCCGTCGGACCCCTTCCAGAAGCATGCTACGCCGCGTCACGCAAACTTCCTCGTCCCTCCCTCCATTGATATTCCCACTCACTCGCTCATTCCCCCCCCCCCCCACCAGCGAAACTTACTTGGCAAAAAAAAGAAAAACAAATGTTGCAATAATCCCCGGGAAGGGAAAAGCGACAGAAACAGATGGGAATATTATAGTAGAGCTGGTAACTGCCGGTGCCTGCGTAAAAGAGGTCTGATATGATAACGATCCGAGTCGGGTTTAAGTGGAGAGGAAAAAGAAAAAAGAAAAAAAAATATCATTATCATTATTACGATTAAGATGCTGGAATACCTCTTTTTATTTATTTATTTATCTATTTATAATTAGGAGAGAGAGCAAAAGACAGACCGGACCTTAGAGGCAGAAAGAAAAAGTTAGAAATGCGGATAGGACGGGACAGGACAGGACAGGACAGGATGGGATTGTCTTGAATCTTGCCCGGTACTTGTACGGTACATACCGGAAATGTCTGTATTCTCCTGGTCATGGCATCGACAGGCTGACAGATGTAACTGTGAATCAAGTGCACTTGCGACATTCCGCCGCACCCTATTATGCTCTGCGTCCGTCCGCTCATCTACGAGTACCTTGTCCAGTTACATCCCAGTACCACCACTGCGAATATACGACACTGTACTGTACACACCCGGCCTGGCCAGCCTTGTATTGTGTTGTACTCAGTACTGTACGCACCATGACAGACAATCCATGAGTTAGCCCAGTAATGCCGGCAGTGTCATACCCAGCGGATGCCCACCCGCACCAAACCCCCGGCATGCCGATACCGACTTCTGCGCCGTACTGTACTGTAACCACCACGGCGGTTTACTGTTGCATACGTCTGCGCATGAGCGGCGTCCCATGGCACCTTGCGTACGAACGATACGATAACAGTCCTCTCTCACCTCGGACCAACATAACATGCCCTGAGCCATGGTTATCAGTACCGCACCCTAGTAAGCCCGCGGTCGGGGAACCAAGAGTGCGCCCCTCGAGAGGATGACCATCATCTGGGCTTGTGAAGGGAGGTTTCTGTCTCCCCCCTCCCTGGCCACATGCTATACAGACTCGACCCGCTCGTTGCGCGCTACTGAGCTTGCGAGTGCGGATTCGGTTGATTATTCATTATTCACTGTGGCGATGAGTGAGACTTGGACCAGCTGCCATAGTCGGTGTTCATGCCACACACACCGCGCTGCACATGACCTTCAGACTACCGCACGGCGCAAGCATGATGCTTAGTTCCTCAACCGGTGGTACGCAAGTAGTGGGAACCCCAACCCCATACCATACAACCCCAGCACCGTACCTACAGCACCACCAATCAATCACTCAACCTCCCAACTCCCCGGTTCACCTTGCAGTGGATGCTAAATTGGGCTTTCGGACGGTGATATGGTGCTATCGGACGTGGTCACGATTGCTAGTAGCGTGTTGGATCTCCGATGCTTTGTAGTCTTATGGTTGTTCTCGCTTGCTTGTGCGAGTATGACGCGGTGATGTGGAGGACTGATTGGTACGCAGGGTACGGTATCATATTACACTCACCCCAGCTCGCCTCACTCACTCGTACTGTAGGTAGGGCCGGACTAAGGTGAATCAAGTCAAGTTAGTCTGGTACAATACTCGTAGACTTTCAGACATCCTTGCTTGCGGGGGAGGGCTCGAGAATAACTTTAATTAAAATTTATTTTTGTTTTTATTTGTTTTTCATTGAGTTCATGTGTATCGGCTTGGTAGATGTGAGCGGACGCGTACTACAGTGTGGTGGGATGGGCTTGGCTTGTATGATGCCGTTTCACCTGCCGGAGTGACGGAGAGTGCGAAAATGATATACCGGGGGTATGGGTGTATGTGTATGGAGGGGTGGAAGGGATGAACGGTGTTGGGGTACTTGTGAGTAATGTACCGGTATGATCGAATGGAATAAAGAAAGCGGAAAAGACCAATCATATGAGAGGACCCTTTCACTATACGCTAATGAAATACATCCACTTCATTGGCCGGCCGTCGGAGTATATCCGGTCCACACTAAGGGTACGATGATGACCAATTGTAAACGATGAGAAGGTAAGTAAAAGGGAAAAATGGAGAACAGCTTGATACGTAAAGTCGTCTCTGAGGGGGGGGGGAAGGAACAAGACAGGAAATGATAGAAAGCAAAAAGCCCGTCCGGCCACACAACGCAAGCTTCTCAATTAAACTTCCCCCAAATTCCTGGGGATAGAAACGTGGTCGCAACCGGAGTGAGAGAGAAAGGAAGGGAACCCAACAAAAAAAACAATTCCTTGGCGGATCACTTGCGATGTTCACTGTTTCCCAAAAGATGGGGGTGACGCCGGATTCCTACCCGTGGACCCTGACAAGTCCCCACTCCCAGTCTTCCTCAATGCCTGCCTCATTGTCTCAATAGTGAGTTCACCCCTATCCATCCCCAAGTCGCTGGTGTTTGATCTGGATGGTGAACTGGCGCCAGATTTCGCGCTGAGTGTTCTCTGCACGGGTCCTGAGGCGGAATTCCCGGAAGGGCTGGATCCTAATCGAATGGGCGACGGCGAACGGTGCCCGAGTGTCTCGTTGATTGTCGAAATACCCGTTTCTCGATCAGCCGGCGATAGTTGAGGGGAGCCACCCAATGGGGACGGGTTATTGACAGAACTCAGGGATGAATTGGGCATTTCCATGTGTTCAGCGTATTCGGCCTGCACCACGTCCGCGAACGATATGAACGACAATCTACGTTTGTCTGCTGCGGCTGCAGCCCCGGAGCTTATGCTGCCATATGGGGAGCATCCATCACCCGAATGACCTGCAGATGCAAGCTCGTCTACAGCATTGTCACCGGCGGGCGAAGGCGATTGTCGACGGTGTTGGTGGGTATCATATGTTGGGCTGGATGAAGCGGTTGAGTGCGATGGTGCAACGACGGACACAGCGGGTTGATGCATGCTATGCATAACGATCTCGACCTCGTCGACACCACATTTTTCATCTGTTATTGCTATAGAGCTTGCTTCTAAAACGGCGGGGATGTGGTTCTCGGTTTGGATATGCGCTGGGATCGCGGGAGATTTTGGGGGTGGCAGGGATGAATTGGCTTGTTCTTGGACATTGCGCTCGAATATTTGGGAGTTGCTGGTTGACAGGCGTGGATGTGTTGCTGAGCTATGACCTGCTGTGTTAGGTCTAGGAAGAAGGGGAGGCGATGAATTTGAGCCTATTGATCGAACTGGGGATGTAGGCGGCTGGAGTTGAGAACTAGCATTCCTGACAGTTGCGCTGGGGGGGGATGTGGTGATAGGGGGGATATCCGTTAGTATTGGCAATTGCGGGGGATCATTGGTTGAGGGAGTTGTTGCTTTGGCTGTCGCTGCCGGAGCTTCGACAGCATCTGTCGGATGCAACGCGGGGGAAGTCGACTCCTGTGGTGGGGAGCTAGAATCTGATTTAGTCTTGTCCTTTTTTCCCAACCCAAACCTCTTTTTCCAGCTTGTCGAACCAGACTCCGCGTCTTCCTTTGCGCCTGATCCCTTGGATGGGCTCAATTTCGCGGACAACATGATTTTGTTTCCGTGGCAAATGAAGTAATATCGGGGTGGCAGTAAGTGGATGAAAGCCGGTGCACAAAGTCTGAGGCGGAAATTAAGAGGTTCACCGACACACACCGAGTTGAGCGGATGGAAAGTGTTGAATGTCTCTGCAAGACTTCTGTAGATGTTGTATCGCTACTGTAATGGTTTGTTCTGGTAGAAACAACGGCCCTTTTTGTGCTGCCTTTTTGCAAGCTGAGGACGACGACGCACGGCTGTACAGGCGGAGAGAAGATAGAACACAGGCTGAGCAGTTGAAGGCGATGTTCTGGTACAGGGTTGCGTCCTCCTCCACACGTGGCCTGTCAGGTGGGTTGGGCGGGCTTCACTGGGGCGGTGAGGGTCGTCACGCTGGAAGATTTCCAGAAAACGGAGCCAAATATGCTCACGAGGAGAAAATAGTCTGATGTGAAAGCGGATCGGATCAGGGTACGAAGAGATTGAGGATGGGGGGGCAGTGAGCCGGGAAAATTCAAGAGTTGGAGGGGAATAAGCTGTGGCCTAAACAGGGAGGATTGTTCCTTCGTCTAGAATTGTTTTATTGAGTTGAGGATGCTACGGTAGCTTAGGCCTTTGGGGAAGATATCGAAGGCTGCGCAATCTGGAGGCGGCACATTCGTAGGGGCCAGTACCGGTATATGATGGCGCGCAGCGAGGGCAGGGTGAAGAAGAGAGCTGAGGGAGTGCTTCTCTCTCCTTTTTTAATTTTTTAATTTTTATTTTACTCGGGTATACTTATCCGCACCTCTCTGACACCTCTCTCCTTTCCCCGAACTGGGGATTTCTTCCGTATTCCTCTCGGATGTCTCGTGTGAGGCACGAGCACTGCACTGGATGTGATGTGTGTCTGGGTGTTTGGGTACTTGGGCATGGTGAAGCGAGGATTGGCAATGGCATGGGTGGGGAATCTGACTGGTAAGATCGAGGGGTTGTGATACAAGCATTGGGGATGGTTTGACCAAGGCACCAGAGATGATGATGATGAGAATACCGGTATGGTGTCGATGAAGTGATTGAGTGACAGACGCACAGACATAGGAAGTGGCGACAAACAGGAATGACGCAGGGGAGAGGAAAAAACAAGCAGAGTTGCTCCTTTCTTCCTCTCATCCTCCATCCCTCTCACTCGCCCGCTTTCCAACCGGCAACTTCTTGACTCCAGTACTCGTGCATTACCACTTTATTATGATACAGGCGCAGGCACTAACCTCCGTGGCACTAGAAATTATCACACTGTGCTCGAGATACCGGTATCTCCACTCTTACCGATCCCTTCGCCTGGACGAGTACCTGTCGCCTTCTAGCTCTGGAATATTCCGAGATTGGGATTAGTTCAAGGTGGCGATCGTGCACCGGTAAGTGTTTTCTACACCCGAGTACGGGCCAGGTCATGTCAGGTCAGAGCAAGATCTCCCCAATCATACTACTTTCTATCATACCTTCGGTAAAGATCTTGAGCCAACCTAAAGTCACCAACCGCGCCGAAAAACTGCGAAACCCGCACACGGATCAAGGGATATGTACTCGTACCTGGCAAAACACCCATCTTGTTATCGGCACTCCTTCCTCTCCTGTTCACGGCAATACCCGCAGAGAGAGCGACCATCTCGAAGGTATGATATTTATGGTATTTTACTCGAGTACTCATAGGTGATCCAGGACGCGGGTACGGGAGCTCGAATTTCGAAACCAATCGGACAAACCAGCCAAGGCCAACCACCCGACAAACAATTAGAGTTTGTTTTTCCTCAAAACGCTCGCACAGTGTCATTAAATCTTGATCGATGATTCGCTTCGTTGATCTGTCCCCTAAACCGCTGAGACATTCAGCCCAGTTTAAAACGTTAAACACCAGCCTGCAAGTGCTTGGGAATATGTTTTCGTATGAGGCGGGGTTATTTCGCTGGTTAACCTAAATTAACTATGCGAAAAACATATTCCCGGGCACTTGTATAAGGTAAGGAACGATCAACCGGAAACTACAAGGGTGTATTTGGCTGGTTAGCCTTAAATAACTGTTCCATAACTTTCCACACCCTGGGCAGTGTCCTCGAGTGGGTACTGTAAAGGGTAAATTGGACCTTGGCGGCCCTCTGCTAGTCTTTTTGGTCCGGGTAACACTCTTTTTGATAATCGCAGCTCCACCTGGCTGCCAGTCGCCCACTCTTGGCGGGTATAGCAACAACTGCCTATAGCCTTCCAGAGATCGGATAGGTCCCAAATAGTGAACATAGTGAAGCAGGACTGGAGGCGCTGCTCCCTAGGTTCGCCTACACGAGCGACGCTAGAGCAATGCGAAGAAGTTACCAAGTGCACCAGACTTTTTTCCACAACCCCGATCATCAGGTATCACTCAGGCTTCCCTCTCCTGGTATAATTTTTAGGTGAATCCCCTGCTAGTTTCAAGGTTGTGCCCAGCTTATTGCTACCCCCGAGTACATCACGCCTGGGCCTATTAAGCTTAGTTTTTCTATTTGGTTGAAGGTTATGACGCATTGTATGACACTGTTAGCAAGGGCAGGCGCTGAGTGGGGGCGGGGGAGTTCTGCTCCGCCCACGAGCACAGTAAGTATTTGATACTGTACAAGGCATAGGGATAAAGTTTCCGAACAGTTAATTTAGGTTAACCCGCAAAATAAACCCTGCCCCGTACGAAACCTTTATCCCTGGCACTTGTATTCGCTTTAGCGCCGGACAGGATCCCGTACCATATTCGAGCACGGCGTAAGAGAGGAAATGATTGATCGTGGGATGGGATGGGGGGGGGGGTGTTATGTGTTGCCCTCTAATTAGTTTGAAAGATACAGCGGGTAGGATATTCAAGAGCAGCAACTGCTATGCAGAAAAGCTAGTATTTGAGGTGGATATGGTGCAATTTCTTCAAAACTCTTTGTTAGAAGCACTGTCCAAACACGACGGGACCAAATTGCACTCTGTTGAAAATATGTGCTGCGGAGGTAATGATTTACGGTGACGATTTTACACAGTGGAGTGAAATGGCTTAAGTGGAGATGAAGATCATGATTGTTTGTGATAACTCGATTGATTGAAAGGAAAAACTTGAGGAAAGTTGTGCACAGGAAGAAAGGTGTGAAGCGAGCAAAGGTTAGAAGGAAAGAAAAACTAGGGAGGTGAAACCATTTTCATAGGTTACGCGTCCTTTGACTAGTGCGTACGTACACCTCAGCGGCCTCAGAGTGCGGCCATTAAACTGTCATTTCCAACACACTCGACTATCACAGCACGAGTGACCCGGTGTGAGAAAGACCAGCCACCCTGTAGAATCCAAAATAGCAGAACAACTAGCCCATCTATCCTATATAACCTTCACTTCGAGCCCTTTACGACAGGGAGAGAAAAGCAGCCAGAAATAACTAAATACCGCAAGTAGCTTAAACTCCTGATCCCATTACTATGCACCCAGTGCCACTGGACTAAACCGCTGTAGCTTTCCCGCTCTCTATCTGCTAACCTCCTACTAAACCTTAGATTTATGAGCCCCGGAATTGGCTACAATCATCCTTTCTCTTGCTCAATGGCTTGCCGCAAGCCAAACTTACCAATGAAAACCGGAGACATCCTTAAATGGCATCTTATCAAACCGATCCGGCTGAGCACGGCCATCATCCAAGGAACAACAGTAGCAACGCGCATCCAAACTCCTAAGCCATTAGGCCATAGGAGCTGGCCGATAACACTCTTTCTTCTTGATCGTTTAAACTGCTTCTTCAGAGGATAGAACAGTACAGGCGCCTAATACTTTATCTTTGGTAAAAAAAAGGACATCGGTATCCAACCATAGTACTCTCATAACACCCCATATCAATTTCCATCAGCCCTCACACCTGCGCTGCTCTCAATCATTCCTGAAGCATGAATGGAAAACTTTCTGGAAGCCAAAGTTCGCTCACATATAGTGTTCGAATAATACGGTACCGCACCGTACCTTACACGATTGATGCTATACTGTAAATCACTGTAAATTACACTAGGGAGGATAAAATACCAGAAAACGGCCTCTCCCACCTTGGATTCTGCGGTTGGACAATCCTGTTCTTCCATCCTCTGTGTTTTACGTCAAGCCGAAGCAACCCGACCCACAAAAAGATCAGCTAGACTAGGTATTCTTGGCTATGATCTGGAACTTTATGACGGTCGGCAAACGGCACCTGGTAAGTTTACCGTACCTCGCCATTCGAACCCTGCTCACATACGAGTGATAGCTGATGACGTTGAACTTTCCCTGGGCAGGACTTCACAGACCGGATCATCCATGACTAACCCCTCAAACAATTTCCTCTCTATACCTCTCACACATGCTCAGAATGGAATTTTGAAAGTTCCCGAGAGTAGTAGAGTATCACAGTACATAGGGTAGGGAGTTGTTTGTTCTACCATATCTCAACCTCTCCCCATCGATCTGATTAGTATCGCATGTATGGCACTGACCCCTTCAATGCACTGGTCTTAGCCCGGGCTTGCTGCTGAAGAGATAGCTCAGTCGGTCTGGATTCTAGTACGTTAAGGTACTTGCGTGACCTATGAATCTGATCGCCCTCACCCCAAGGGAGTCACAACAAGATTGGGGGGGGGGGGGTGATAGAGAAGGAGAGAGTCCTCTAGGACCGCAGAGTAGGGGTTAGTTTTTCAGTAGTCGCTATTAAAGGGAATTATTGCTGCTGCTACCGGTATGGTAAGATTTGGAAAGAGCATCCCAATTGGGTGGTTGGCCACTCTAGAAGGGGCGGAAGGGAGCCCTTCCCGGTATCTTGTGTCAAGTAACTTGCTGGGTCGGGGGCTGCTGCTTTAGCCCTTGCGGTATTACTGTACCATGCACTCCGGTAGAGCGTCAGCGGAGGGAAGCCACATATAATTTGAGGAGACCGTATGGTAGAAACCACCTCTCGACCGCTGGGTCCCCCGCTATGGAGTCAGGGGTACCAGCGCGGTTAGATAGAAGATAGGATGGTGGTATCATATCCACCCCGCCCCATACGCAAAAGAAAGAGAGTATAAAGGATCCCATAACAGACCCCCATAACATATTTCATCACTTTGCGCCGCCCACCAGAGCCTTGCCCATGATGAGTCCTAGCTCACCGGGCTAAGAGCTCCGGGCAATGCCAGGAAGTCTGGCTGACCACCGGCCCATCGGAGAGACCGCTTGCGTAATCCACCGAACATGCACTGTAGAAACCATGGTACCGTTCCCACAAAAAAAGCTCCTGGTCACGAGCTCTCCATCACCCTCTGGAACAGACAGTTCAATCTAACACCCCATTGTGTAGGCAGGATCTGAACCCCTAGACCCATTCCAATTGAACAAGGGTTTATGGGTTGAGGCTTTAGGACGCCTGCGAGGGCAAAGCCTTCTGTGGAATGTTCCCGAAGGGGGAAGGAGTTAAAGCACTGAGACAAGGGGTTCACTCCCAGGGCAGTTTTTCACTAAAAACTAAAACTGAGCCTTCTTTACCGACCATACCGCGC
>Ga0307509_10001990_pt1 | contig 33738 bp, 31 predicted proteins | sample 10_EM_MG_FD_202245 | JGI IMG/M metagenome (GOLD analysis project Ga0307509, IMG submission 202245) | Populus trichocarpa ectomycorrhiza microbial communities from riparian zone in the Pacific Northwest, United States - 10_EM | ecosystem: Host-associated > Plants > Roots > Unclassified | place...
CCAAACGCCAGTGCCGACTCATATTCCAAGGCGCGCCTAAGGTTTTCTGCCCGGTGGCTGTTGGCACGCCTCAAGGCTCTCCGATTTCTCCTCTCCTGTTTGTGCTTTATATAGCCAGCCTCCACCCGACTCTTCCTCAAGGACTGGCGATTTCATACGTCGACGACCTCACCATCACGGTTGGCTCGGACTCGGTACATTCAAATATCCGCGCTCTTCAATACTATTTCGGCAGTATCCAAAGGCAGGGTGCCGACTTAGGGGTGGCTTTTTCTGTCCCCAAAACTGAACTCCTTCACTGGAGAACCCCGAAGGACCGTTCGGATGTTTCCTTCGCCCCTATTGTGATCAACGACATGCTTTTTCCACCCTCCCAAGTCGTAAGGTGGCTGGGCTATTGGCTCACCCCTACTCTACACTCCTCTGTTCATTTCCTGAGACGGCTGGCACTAGCTAAAGCCTTTTTCACTACAATCCGACAGCTCAGTGTAGCTGGCAAAGGCCTCTCCTCCTGGTGCAATAGGAAGCTAGTCTTCGGCGCCATTCGTCCTATTCTGACCTACGGCTGCGACCTGTTTGTTCCGGATCAGCCACTCTTAGGAAACTCAACTCGTTCTGGCATGTGGTGCTCCGATGGACAACCAACTGCTTTTACACGACCGCCCTCGGCGCTCTGTACCGTGAGGCCTCACTACAACCCATTTCCTCTATCTGCTAACACCGCCGTCGGTCAGCTGCCATCCGCTTGGTTTGCGCCCCTTCGGAATTCAACCCCGCCACCGCCCGGATACCCGAATCTGTGTCCACCTGGGACCAGGGCCGTTCTGCGGACGATCATTGTTTTCTCCTCCAAGGCTCTCCCCAAGCCGTCCACCTTACTTCATGGCTTGGCCCGGCGGTTAACTCAGCCAAGCACCTACCACTAGACGCCCTATGTCACGAGGTTTCAGACCTTATTGAGGAAATCCCTATCCTCCCACTCGCCACAACCGATCTCGTAGCGCTCCCGCTGTCGAGGATACCCTCAGTCACCTACCAAGCCCTCAGAGCTCCTCTGTTACAGTCACTCCTCGCTAACTGGCTAGACTTGAGTCCGCCAGATGCCCTCTTGTATCCTTATGGTGCCTGCCTCACTCCCCATGCCTTTACTGGCCTTCCTCGATTTATATGTGGTCGCATTCACCAGATGCGATCGGGTGCCAGCTACCTTGCCGCACATGTATCCTGGAGAAGCAGGGACTTCAGCACACTCTGCCCATTCTGTGCGGAAGGCGACGAGTCCTTCCAACACGCGATTCTGCACTGCCCCGCTAAGGCCCACCCCCGCCTCACCCATCTCTCAGGTGTGGACGACATCGGCCATGACGGTCCCCTCTGGCTCTCTGTTCCCCTCCTCAGAGGGTTCGCCGAATATCTCTACACTACTCGCACGGGCTTCCCTCCAAGCATGTTGCGCATTTGAGTCAATACTGTTACTCCTGAGCCGGATTCGAACTCAGGCAGTGCTTAACACAAAACTCCCTGGCTCGGCTCCGGCCTTCCAGGTATTGCTTCTTCAAACTCCCCTGCTCGAGTTTCTCTTCAAGGTATTTTCTCTACGTTTTATGAGTTTCCTTTGTTTCTGTTTGACTGCGGCTGTAGGCAGGCAGGCCGGGGAGGTTTTTAGTACTTGTGATTGTTTTTCATATGAGTTATAAGGAGGGATTTACTTGACTTTTCTTTTGTTAGTCATCGATGGCGATGCGACAGGGTTCTGATGATCCCGCTTGGAGAGTTTGTGCACGCGTTGTTTGAAGTTTTGTTATTTCCTTTGTTAGTTTTTGGAATTAAGGTTTTTTATATGCCATAGCGCGAGCTGCATGCAGGATTTTGTACCTAAATCAATAATCACATGATTCAAAAAAAAAGAAAAAAAAAAGAAAACAAAAAGGTACAAGAAATCCATCCTCCGTCTCCTCTACACACCCGGCGATTGAAATCCCAACACCACGAGATTATCACGACTTTTCCAAACTCCACCCCCTGTCATGGATTCGTCCTAGGGGGTGGAGACATACCTCCTCTACTCTCTTCTTCCCTTAGGTTCATCCCTTTGGGCTTTCTTTACTCAGGGATGATGGATTTCGTCTTCTTCTGATGATGTTTCCTCTTTCTACCACGCGTTTGCTCTGCGTCGCTTAGAGCATTAGCACGGTCGGCAACACTCTCCTCACCACCCATGTTACAGACGGCCGGGTACACGGTTTGCAGTAAGAGAAAACCTTTCAACAGGCTACGGTCGATTTCTCTACTCGTTTTATCTTTAAGAGGCTGCCTAGTCAAGACACGAACGCGATTACCGATAGTTTCTACGGCACACAGTTGGGTCTACCCCTCTTTCTCCTTCTCCTTACACGGTCGGATCGGCTGGCACCCTACTGCTTCTGCACCTTGTTGGCTGGTACCCACAACTACCTGGCTAGTATCCACGACTACCTCTTTACATTCTGGACTAGAAAGACCACTGTCCAGGGCTTGACTCTGGAAGGATGGTATTGCACTATCTCCTTCTTCTTTTTGGGGTTGGCCAACACAGGAGGACCGGTCCTCGTGGCTCAGCGCCCCCCCATGTTTCTCTTTAGGCGGGCCTGGCAGCCCTCGTGCTGATTGAGCGGGAACCTTTCAAGTGGTCGCTGCGTTGTTTGATTTTTTGTGTATCCTTCTGTCTGGATGAATGTGCCATGGGTTTTCCTGACTCTTTCTGCTTGTTCTTGATTTAATTCCTTTCGTCTATCTTCTTAGCTAGTCAAGGGTTTCTTGTTGGGGGCGAGATGTGCGGTTGGTTCCACACCCGAGGGACTTGGGGGGTTGGGTTTTTCCCAGGGGTATCGGAGGTTGTTTTATGCCATAGCGCGAGCTCCATGCAACATTTTGTACCTTAAACAATAATCAAATGATTCAAAAAAAGAAAAAAAAAAGGTACAAGAACTCCATCCTCTGTCTCCTCTACACACCCGCTAATTGAAATCTCAATATCACGAGATTATCACCACTTTTCTTTTCTCCACCCCCCGCCCTGAGCTCGCTCTAGGGGGTGGAGTCATACCTCCTCTCCACTTCCCTCCCCTTAGGCTTATCCCTTTGGGCTTTCTTCACTCTGGGTGATGGATTTCGTCTTCTTTTGATGATGTTTCCTCTCCCTACCCCGCTTTTGCTCTGCCTCGCTTAGAGCATCTGCACGGTCGGCAACCACGTTGCCTCGTCAACGGGTCGGTCGCAGTCTTGGGCTATCGGTGAAGTAGTGGCCCCGGTGGCTCTCCTCTCTGGTATTGCACTATCTCCTGAGACTCCTGTCCGGTACGGTCGGCATCGTCGAAAAGTCGTGATCTCGGTTCGGTCGCCTTCCTTCGCACTTCGCCGTTTGGGTCTACCCCTCCTTCTCCTCTTCTCCACATGGTCGGATCGGCTGGCACCCTACTGCTACGCTCTTTGGCTGGCACCCTACTGCTTCTACACCCTGGGCCTCTGTTCCCTTCTGATCTCTGGGCTTGGGTGACTGTCATGGCTGCGTGCGTGGCTTTTGCCTGAGTTTGGGGTAGTGGTTTCATGCCTGCCACCTCTGTTGCCTCCGGGTGACATGCACTCCCTCCCGGTTTCGTTTCCTGTAGGCCTACGGTTCCTACTTCGCCCTGCCACATACTTCCATTTCTGTTGGTTGCGGTTACCGATCTTTCTCTTGGTGGTCTTGTCTGCCCTTGGGTCCGGGACGTAAGAGCCACAGGTACATATATAGGTACCTCTTAGTATGTGATCATTGGCCTACGGCGTTGTCCTGCGGCTCCTTGGCCCCTCCCCTGCTGCGGGAGACTGGGGTCATTCGTGGGCTGTGGGTTGCTCATGGGTTCGGCTGGGATTTTTCTTCCTTGAAGTTTGTTGAGGTTTCTGTACTTTCCTTGGTTGTTCACTGTTGGGCTGGGGGGTTTTCTTATGGGCTGCACGACTGTGGAGGTTTTTTCTTTTTGGTTCGCTGTTTTCAGGCCTGTACGCTCTTCTGTAGTTTCTACCCATAGTACCGGACGCTTTGGTGTCGGGCAGGGTCAGAGGGCTTTAGCACGAGGGATGCGGAATGGACTGTAGGTGGAGGTTTTTCCTGTCTTAGAGCGATCAGCATACGTGAGTTGGTACCTTAAACAATACAAAATGATACTAAAAAAAAATAAGAAAAAAAAGAAAAAGGTCCAAGAACTCCACGCTCCGCGCCCTCCATTTTCCTCCCGCTTAAAATACTTTCTGCATTCGGCCATCATAAACCTCAGGGTTTGGTCTTTATTTCGTCACAATACATCTAATTTGGCTTTTCACGTGGGCTTCATCTTCAAGTGAAATATATATTTCACCTTTGCTGCGGGGATTCTTTGTTTTCTTGGAGAGTCAAACTGGTAGTTTGACTTTGCTTTCTCTCTCCCCCTCCTCCCTGTCCTCTGGCCTGGCCTGTAGGCCTTGTCCTGATGTCGTCTACCCCTCTCGCTTCCACTAGTGCTGGCCCGGCCTCGGCTGTTGGCCCTGCCCGCTCTGCCTCCTCTCGTCAGGACCGTAGGGCTGATCCTATCTCTCGCTCATCCTCATCCCAGTCCAGTCATGCCTCTCTCCCCGGGGAGGCTGACAATGGCGCCAATATCCTTGAGCATGCTGCCAGGCTCACTCGCCTTGATCCGGCTTCGTTCCCCCCGTCTACAATGCCTCCGCCGCTACTTTTCCCGATAGTCAACTTGCTATGGCCCCCCTTCTTGCCCAACTCATCGCCATGGTTAATGACCTTGGCGCCTCTGTTCCCTTCTTGACTTCGCAGGTTGAGTCCCTCACCTCTGCCCAGGCAGAGCGCTCAGCCACCCCCTCACCACCAGCCACATCCAACCTGGAGGCGTTCCTCAAGGATTTGTCCTCTTGTGTTGCTGCTCTCTCCTCACACCGCGCCCCTCAAGTGGCACCCCCGCTGCCTCAAGCGCCAACCCCTCCGGCCCCTGCTGTCCAAGCTGAGCCTGCTCAGCAGAAAAAGAAACTAGCAACCCGCCTCGCGTCTCGCATGGTCGCCGCCCCGGGTATTCCCTTCCTTTTCGAGGGCAAATGGTATGGTAACCCAGGCACCTACGCTGAACGCCATCCTGACTCCCCTCAAGGCGCTATCCTTTTTGCCTCACGTCATGCCCAGTCGGAAGAAGCCAAGCTTTACTCCAAGCGATACCCAGCCACATCAGCAAGAAAAATCAGTTTACACCCTACGCAAGCTATGCTTCTGAAGGCATCTGGAGACAGAAATGAGGGACGAAAATTGAAAAATGATAATTTGGCAAAACACCTTAGCTGACTAAATAATATCCTATTCAAAGTGTCTATATTTGAAAAATGCCCCCTATCGGAAATAATTAACATGTCCATTTTTGCTGAAAAAGAATTGAACAAGTTATCAGGATGCCCGTGGATGCCATAGGAAGACTTCAGATGTCTTCCAATGTACCACAGGCTCTTCCCAACATAAACTCTACTTCAGGATGCAGAATTTAGATTTTTTCCTAATGCACCTCACTCTTCCATACCGGTCCACCCCCTGGTTTCACAGTCTCTGATCCCCCGCAACCCCAAGAACAGACCTGGGCAGAGGTTACCAGGAAGGGTGGTAAGGGCAAGAAAAACGCTACTACAGCACAGGTCTCGGTGTCAAGCAAGAGGAGTGTCCCCAAAGGACCCCCACTGCTCCCAGCTGCACAACGCCGTTTCTTTGCCCCCCGCGCCAGCCCAACCCTCCCGAATGATTCTTTGATTATGACAGCTACACTCCCCAACATCATAGCCGCTGTGCTTAAAGAAGCCAACTGCTCTCTGCCTCTGTCCCTCACTGCTTCAGTTAATCGAAATGTTGCTGTTACTCTCACAGCTAACCCATACACCCCATCTTCTTCTTACTCTCCTTTTTTCGATGCCATGACTAAGAAGCTCAATCAGAGTTTCCCTGTTGGGGATAACCCGTTACAGGTTTGTAGGGAGGCACACATTAGTGTCGAACTCCTCATCCACAATCTTCCTCTTTCTATTCTTCCGAATGAGCCTACTGACCTCTTCCCCTCTCTCCTTGAATTGATCAGCAATGCTATTGACATCCGCATTTTTGGGGCTAGATTCTTGCAGTCAGACCAAGTGAAGAGGGCGGAGAAACGCAGAACCTCGGTGGTTGTAGCAGTCGATCCACTTCATGTGTAACGGGGGCACCCAGTAGAGAGGTGAACTCTAAGGTTGCGACCGCACAAAACACTCAAAGTAGAAGAAAAGATGAGGTACAATAATTCAGCAGAATCAACGATAAAACTTACTATAGTTAAGCTCGAAGCTTCACTCAGTTGAGTTCTCTCGAGGAAAAGTTGGTTGTCGAAGTAGAATGCCAAACGCTTAAACTTAAGTAGATATCAGATTTAAGCCTTTGACATTCATCACTACTTCTGACCTTTATGCGAGCACCCTGTCCGGCTCACGGTTTGTCCGAGGTCTACCCTCCATCAGGATTTATCCTGCCGGGAGTGTCAGACCAACTCGGGTACGCTTAACTCCGTCAATAGGATATGAGTTTCTGCAATGCATCTCCAATACAACCGCAGATGGAAAAACTCTTCCTATCGAAATCCTACCAGTGGCGAACTGTTATGACAACAACGGGAATCAATACCTAGGTGGTGGACTCACTGGCCGAGTGGTAGTTTCGTATATACAAGCTATGCCGTCCATCATTTAATATTCGCGACTATCCAACGTGATAAATGAACATGCAAGCTCCCCCGGTGAGAGGTAGCCAATGGTTGACTAAGTGGGCTCTACCCATAGCCAGCCTTTCGGGACATGCTCTACCCTGATAAGACTCATGCCTCTAGAGTCCAATAACAACTCATAGTAATGCTACTAATCTAGGGGAGAAAGTCCGGGCTGGTTACTGAGGTATTTGTGTCAAAAGCACCCTGGCCTTCTGAGACTACCTGAGTACCACTAGGAAGACTACCCTACAACCCGTAGGCTAGAATAGACTCCTCGATGCCCGAGAGACCATATATGGATGACCCCAATTTTGGCTGTCACCCATACTTCTCTTATATATCCTGCGAACGACATTCAGTCGGACGGATGGTGAAGACTTATATGGTCTTACGGCAGCTACTCCAATGACCTCTTTTAACTAGCAAACGAGCAACTACACCGCCGTCTGCTGATGACGCGCCGTCCCAACGCTGGGGCCAGAGGGAAGTGTTACCTAAGTCCACCCCAGTTCAATAGTATGTTCGAGCCACCCTTATACTGGCCTGGGGTCTCCCCGCGCTGATGCGTGTGCGCCCAGGAACATCTAAGAGCCGATAGAATGTGAGGCAATCGACCTCCAAGCTCTAGGATGACTTTGTTGGTGAAGGTAGGGTAACTTAGGTGCCTCAGTAGGGTAACTAGGACCAATGGGCACAATGACCAAATTCCCAAGGTAGGGTAACTTAGGTTCCTCAGTACGGTAACTAGGACCCATGGGCATAATGACGAAATTCCCAAGGTAGGGTAACTTTGCCCTCTTATGCCTTTAACCGCTCAGGAAGCCCTCTAGTCGACCGCAGAACTCGTCTCGGAGGTCCGTGTAACATTCCCATAATTTTCTTGACCTTATCCGAATCTTGTCCCAAAAAGTTACCCTGCCTAGTAGAGTACCTCAAGGCTACTCAACTATTCCCTAGGCCTTATCCTAGGTTTACCACCCATTTTTATAATATATATACGAGACCATACCACCTCTGGTTACCACTTGGTATACCATTTGGGCTAAGGTGATAGTGATTGTAGCTACCTATTGTAGGGTCGTTACACTACTCCCCTCTTCTCTTGGTCTGCCCCCAGACCGCCAACCTTGTCTCTTGATCCCACGATTTGGATTGTCTATAACCCTATGGTCTGTAGGTTTAGACGGATACCTCTCATGGAACTGTTGCAATGCTTGCATTGTGGTATCTTCTAACATCTCGAACGGTTCCCAAGAATTGTCTTCTGGACCATACCCTTCCCAAGCAACCATATATTGCACAAAGCGGTCTGGAAACTTTGACTTAGGATTCCCATACCATCTGCCCTCAACCACTTCCGCAACACATAGCTAGGCTCATTGTCTACTATGTCAGGTGTTTGTATTATCTTTTGAGGCCTGCCCACAGGATCCTCACGATAGGGTTCCAACAGACTAACATGGAATACAGGATGGATGTCCCATCTCTCCGGCAGCTCAACCTCATAGGCCCTAGACCCCACCTTGCGTTTGACAACAAAGGGTCCAAACATCTTATGGTCTAGTTTTTCCATAGGCCTTTGTGTACAGAGGTTCTTGCGGTTTAGCATAACCCTATCCGCTTTCTTAGCTCTGCCCTGTGAGACATCTTCTAGGGTAACATAGTCCGGAGCTAGCTGTCTCTTTTGATCATGCCATTTCCGTTGTCTTTCCTGTGCCTGCTTTATTGTCTCTCGGATCTCCTGCCACGTGCCTTCCCAATCCTTCACGACAAGCTCGCTGTCTGGGTGAATTCCTTTGTTATCTGACACTATCCCCCACCACTGAGTCTGTGGCGAGAATCCATAATTTATTTCACAGGGACTAGCCTTTGTGGATTCCGCCATTGAAGTATTATACACATGTTCCGCGAAGGGCAACGGCCATACCCAATCGTCTTGCTGATATGAACAATAACTTCTTAAATATTGTTCTAGTGTCGAATTAACCCTTTCATTTTGCCCATCACTTTCTGTGTGGAATGCGGTAGAGAGGTTTAGCTTTGCTTGCAATAGCTGCATCAGGCTTGTCCAAAACTTGGACGTGAATCGGGTATCTCGGTCATAGACAATTTTCAGGAAGCCCATGGGGGCGCCAGATTTCCTTCACGAACGTCAAGGCCAATTCCTTAATGTGTTCCTCCGTCCTTAGCGGTATGAAATGTGCCATCTTGGAGAACCTGTCTACGATGACCCATATGTTTGTATACCCGTCGGCCTTTGGTAAACCCACAATCAAGTTCATGGATATTGCCCTCCATGGCCTCATCGGAACTTCTAAGGGTTCTAGGAGTCCAAACTTCTTGTGCCGGATGACTTTATTACGTTGACATACATCGTAAGAGCCAACGTACTTGGTAATGTTTTCATCCATCTTTGGCCAATAGAAGTTAGCCCTAACCCTACCAATGGTCTTGTATGTTCCGAAGTGTCCAGCAATCTTTGAATCATGTTCAGCCTCCCTGCTCGTTCGCCTTAAACCTGCTTCCTTTGGAATGTACCACCTGGTTTTATAGAGGCGCAAGTCCTTTTCGATACTAAAATTTGTATCGACCTTACTATCGCCTTTGTGGAGTGCCTTTAGCGTTGCTAAATAGGTTTGATCACTATCGGCTGCTTTCATAAGAGCCTCATGAAATGAGGTCTGCAACCGAAAGCCTTGGCAAGTCTGCAACACATGTGGTCGCAAGATGACAGGCTCCTCTCCAATATACTGTCCCTGGTGAAACAATGTAAAAGGTTGGGAATTACTCTCCCCTTCAGGGCGGTAGTCCCTACCCCTCGACAAAGCATCAGCCATTTCATTCAACCGTCCTTCTCTATAGATAACCTCGAAATTGAACGGTTGTAGAAACTCTGCCCAGTGGTGTTGTCTCCGGTTTAGAGTCTTTGTAGTATTAAAGTACTCTAAGTTCTTATGATCGGTATAGACCACTATCCAATCATCAACCGACATGAACATATTGCCCCATTCTTTAAAGGCTGCAACTATTGCGGCCATTTCCTTATCATAGACGTCACACTTTATCGCTGCTGGCGAGAACTTTCTAGAATGAAAAGCTACAGGATGCCATTTCTCATCTTCACAGAGTTGAGATAATACGGCTCCTAACGCAAAGTCACTAGCGTCGGTTTCCAACTTTGTTGGACGACTGTCATCAAAGTGTGTCAGAATCGGACCTGTCGTAAACATCTCCTTCAATTTGTCAAAAGCATCCTGACATGAAGGAGTCCACGTCTATTTGATACCTTTCTTTGTCAAGTCCGTTAATGGTTTGGCTATCTTGCTAAAACCATTTATGAACCGACGATAGAAATTGGCAAAGCCCATAAAGCTTGGCACATCGATGACCTTCTCGGGGGATGACCATGGCCGGATCTCTTCAACTTTTGTACTTGTCATAGAGATTCCTCTATCGGATATTTTATCCCCTAGGAACTCTACTTCCCGTTGATGGAAGCTTGACTTGTTAATGCTAATGCAAAGGCGTGCCTTTCTCAGCCTTTCCATGACCTGCCTTACCAGGGCGACATGTTTTTCAACTGTTTCCGTATAGATCAGAATGTCATCCCTATAGGCGATGCCTCTGACATCTAATATGTCCCGGGATACATTATTGATTATACTCTGGAACATTGATGGTGCGTTGGATAACCCAAACGGCATCACGGTGTACTCATAAAGACCATATCTGCTTTTGAAAGCGGTCTTCCATTCTTCACCTTCCGCCATGCGGATAAGGTAATAGCCATTCTTGGGATCCAATTTTATGAAGATAGTGGCTTTACCGAGCCTGCTCCTGAGCTCGCTCATCAAGGGTAACGGATACTTATTCTTGATAGTAATCTTGTTTAACCCTTGATAATCAACACATAACCGCAGGGTTCCATCAGGCTTCGGCACAAATAATATAGGGGCGCCTGTTGGCGAGGAAGATCTTCTAATCTTGCCATGGTCTTCCATTTCCGTAATAGAATCCCAACGCGCGTCTAATTCCTGCTTAGACAAGGGATAGATTGGCCCATCTGGTAGTTTGGCATCTGGAATCAAGTTGATACGATGATCGTATTTACTATGCTCAGGTAAAGCATTGATTTTCTCTTGACTGACTATATCTGCATACTCTCTATATTCAGGGAGAATCTTAATCTTGATGTCCTCGCCGTCTTCATCAGTGTAAATGGCCATGCCCATGACAAAGATATTGTCTGGGTTATCAGCAAAGAGTTCCTCTTCAGTAATGAACTCTAAGTGCCTTTCTTTCCTTAGGCAGTGGGCTTTACAATATTCTGATGGCCACTTAAGACTACCCTTCTCCCAGTTAATATCTGGGTTGTGGTCCTTTAGCCACGACATTGGCAGGTAACCATTCACTTTGCCTGCTGGCATATCTGCGACTTCAAACCGCATCTTATTCATATCGTCTCCTATGTACATATCCACCGGAGCGGTATAGTGTAGACCTGAGCCTGGGATGTGGTTCCCACTGGCATCTAAAATTAGTGTCGGTTCCTTCCGACATACACAAGGTACCTGGGCATTGTTAACCCAATCACTGCTTAACACAGCCCCAGTAGAGCCACTATCTAACAATAAGAGGGCTTCACCACTTAGCCTCTCTTGATTGTGGCTCCATTCCAATCTCACTTTCACGTGAATGGATCTTGTATGTGGCGGTGGGCCTGCAAGCCTCAACCGCTTATCAGGTCTCTTGTCCCTAAACATTGCGGTTAGTAACTTTCCAGAAGAATTTGGTATGGTTTTATAATAGCTAATCAATATATCTTGCCTTTCGACACAAGAGCGGCCATAACAGGTCATGAATAACTTTTATCAATTGATAAATTTTACGGGGTTTCAATACCTTGGCTGTTTACTATCACGCCAGTATGATTTCGGGTATTCAACCCTCCTCAGGTATACTTGCAAAATAACTTCAATTGCTAAGTCAGGTCCAGCCTGACGAAATCAATTCAAAACCCAAACAAATTCAATCCAGAATTCCCAACAATATGAGATAAGCAAATAACCCTTTCGCAAAATCACATAAGAAATAAAACAAAAGTGTAAAACAAAGTACCGCAACCATTCCCAATATAACAAAAGAAACTCAACCAATCTTGCTATCCATATAGCCAAATATTAGTTTCAATATGTTGTACCTCTAGTGGGGAACATTACTGCTTCGTTTCCGTTTTCTAACTCATCAGCCCTTCTAGGCACTAGAGTAGAGTTAGCTTTTGTATTCCTATCACCTCTTGGGATAGATCTCACCTTTAGTCCATATCGGTATCAATCTCAAAGATATCCAAATCTGGAGGTGGTGATCCATGCACCTCGGCTACAACTTGCTTAACAGCAGGTTTCGGATCAGCTTCAATGCGTCGATTGTTTGGGGCTTGTATGGCTTCAGATCCAGCTTCACCGGCGTCTGGTTTTCGAGTAATTCGAGAGGACACAACAACCGGAGTAGCCGAAGAACACTTTGCCCAATAGTGACCGGCTTGTCCACATCGAGAGCATTGATTCAACTGTTTGCGTTTGTCAATCAGAGTCTTAGGAATATCACGATGCATTTTCGTGTGCTCTGTCTCTTGTGGTCTTGAAGACCCAGACGCATGGTTGCGGGGTTTCTGTTGGAGTGGCCACGAGCTTTTCCTATTCTTTCGTTGTCTCTTAGCGGATGATTGCCTATCATCGCTCTGTTCCAGTCTGGAATGATGATTTTCCTTTGTAACCGTACGGTTAAAGGAAGCAACCTCTTCCAACTGATGTCCGGTTTGTCGCAGGAGATTGATATATTCGACGTATTCGTCGCGAAGCGGAGTTTTTAAAGCCCATGCATTGCGAAGGTCTGTAGTTATACCTACGCGGGATTTGTCCTTGACAAAATTGCCGCTATATCCCAACTTGCAAGCCAATCTCATCAGCTCGTCACAAAAGTGATCGATAGTACCGGACTTCATTGTCGAATCTTTCCACTCCCTAAGAGCGCAATCCCGATCAGAGTGTCCACCAAAACTTGACACCAGCCGTTGCCGAAAACCTTCCCAAGTGCGAAGGATGTTTTTCGGATCGAAGCGAATACCTTCTCGACAGGCACCCTCTTCACTAACGTAAGGGTGTATGCTCTGGTACCACCTTTTTGGCAGGACCTTGGAGGAGGGGGATTACCAAACTGACTTTATCCCAGGCCTTGCAGAGGGATTCCCTAAAAGTGTCCAGTTTGATTTCGCAATCCTATGTGAAGCGTTGAGGATTAGTAGAGTCACCTTTGAACGGATCGACACCTAATTTCTCAGGTTTCTTCGGTCGATGCGGTGACTTCTTACCCTTGCATTGTTTCCGAAGATACTCAGCAAGCTCATGAGACCGTCTATCATACTTTTCCTTCCTCGCATTATTCCAGTGTGACTTGCGTCTTCCTAGGAATTTCCCCAGATCGGGAAGGGAGGAGTCAGAATCGCCATCTGACGAGGAGTCGGAATCACCCAGGTCTCCACTGCCTCTAGCGTTCCCACCACGGGGAGGATGATTTCCTCCACTGCCACCAGCATTGCCGCTGGGGCCTCCCCTAGGGGAATCATACCCACTAAAACCATCTTCGCCGGGCACGTCTTCGTCCATTCTCTCAGGTAATGGGTTAGACGGTGGGGGAGGAGGTTGTTGACTAGCGGCATGAGTGTCAACCGCATAGTCATTCAAAAATCAGGGCAGTCACTATGCCTAGTGTGCCTGACACTCTCACAGTACCCGCATCGATTCTGTTTTGACTTTGCTTGAGGAGCGTCGTTCCTAGGTCTCGACCAAATGTTGATCTCCTCAAAGTCACTCTTGAGACATGGAAACCTCTGCGCATAACGAATATCGCTTCCTTCGGCCACAACCCTACAGTCAGGAGAACAAACACCCATAGGCGCTAGCGCTTGTGACCTTCGGGTAAAACCGCGAGGTCCAACATTACGCGAAGGCTTTGCTAGTGCGGGTGGTGCTATTGCCGAAGCAAAGGCACCTGGGACTTGTGGAGTGGTGGGTAGAGGGGTTTGCCCTGCTACCGCAAAGGGTCGTTCTCATTCGATACGAATCACCGGTCTATTTTGTTCTACTGCCTGAGGGGCAGGTACCGTCGACAATTGTGGTAAAGGGGAGTTTGTTCCGGGGACAGCCTCCAGAGGTGGGGGCTGAGGAGAATTCTGTCACGATGATCTCCCAGACGAAATGGAGGTAGATTTGGTAACCCCGAGAGGGCGTGACGATGGCCGGAGGTTTTTGACTGAAGGAGTTGTTCCCCGTGATCGGACAACCTCCCTGAAGGCCACTTCAAGAGGGGTTCGACGTTCATGTTCTTCGGCCACCTGCTTTTCCAATTCCGTAAGCTGTTCTTGCTGTTCGATGAATTGTCTACCCACCTCATTCAAGCAAAGTTGATATTTCTCATTAATCATGCAGGCTGCGACTTCAGCAGCATAATGAGGAGGGGGTGCTATTGCCAAGGGACAGGCAGGGGCAGCGTTCTTAACCACGTCATTCTCAGCTTCAATAGAGTACCCCTGGGCAGCACCCTGCTCCAAGACTTCTACCCTTTTCCGGATCATCTGATCGGACATAGCTAGCTTGCGGAAGTTCTTTCACTAGTATTCCATCCCACAATTAGGGTTTTCCACGATCTCAGTTTCAAATTCATGCTGATGCTCTTCAGCAAGATGGAGGAGATGGCTTTGTGCGTCTTGCATCTGCAGTGTGATTTCCTCAAGTATGTATGGTTCAACGAGATCTTTTGTGAAATCAGCGAAAGTCATCTTCCGTTGTCTATTCTGGGGTATTCACCATCCTCCTGATGGGTCATGAGTGAAACTTTGGAGGAAGGCGCAAGGGTCTTCAATCTCCATCTCTCTGACCATACGAGGTATTTCCTCCTCAAAGGTAGGGTCATTCTCAATGTCATATGTCAGGACCTGCTGGATTGGCCGCCAACGTAATCTCATTAGGTCTGCTCTTGCAGCTGTTCGAGAGGTTACTCGTTCAATCCCAGACATGCGGACAGGACGAGAATGAAAGCGGGAGACAGCCATAGTTGAAGACATTGTTCTTTCCACCCGATGCTTCTTGTACGAGACAAGCGACTCGTAATCAAACAATGTCAAAACCGTAGGCTTAAAAGCAACAATTCTCCGAAGAGAGTCAAGCAAGTGCGCTTAACTATATACTGTGATGGGGGCACACTGTAGAGAGGTGAACTCTAAGGTTGCGACCGCACCAAACACTTAAAGTAGAAGAAAAGATGTGGTAAAAGTATAAAGAAGAATCAACGGTAAAACTTAATATAGTTAAGCTCCAAGCTTCACTGAGTTTAGTTCTCTCGAGGAAAAGTTGCTTGTCGAAGTAGAATGCCAAACGCTTAAAGATAAGTAGATATCAGATTTAAGCCTTTGACATTCACCACTACTTCCGACCTTTGTGCAGGCACCCTGCCCTGCACAGGATTTGACCGAGGTCTACCCTCCATCAGGATTTATCCCGGCGGAAGTGTCGGACAAACTCGGGTACGCTTAACCCCGTCAATAGGATATGAGTTTCTGCAATGCATCTCCAATACAACCGCAGGTGGCAAAACTTTCCTATCGAAGTCATACCATTGCCGAACTGTTATGACAACAACCGGAATCAATACCTAGGTGGTGGACTCACTGGCCTAGTGGTAGTTTCGTCTATACAAGCTATGCAGTCCATCATTTAATCTACACGACTATCCAATGCGATCAATGGACATGTAAGCTCCCCCGGTGCGATGTAGCCAAGCGTTGGCTAAGTGGGCGCTACCCATAGCCAGCCTTTCGGGACATACTCTGCCGTCATAAGACCCATACCTCTAGAGTCCAATAACAACCCATAGTAATGCTACTAATCAAGGGGAGAAAGTCCGGGCTGGTTACTGAGGTATTTGTCTCGAAAGCACCCTGGCCTTCTAAGACTACCTGAGACAACTAGGAAGACTACCCTATAACCCGTAGGCTAGAATAGACTGCGAGATGCCTGAGAGACCATATATGAGGGATAACCCCCATTTTGGCGGTTACCCATACTCCCCTTATATATCCTGTGAACGACATTCAGTCGGACGGCCGGCGACGACTTATACGGTGTTACGGCAGCTGCTCCAATGACCTGTGTTAACTAGCAAATGAGCAACTACACAGCCGTCTGCCTATGACGCGCCGTCCCAACGCTGTGGCCAGAGGGGGGTGTTAGCTAAACCCACCCAAGTTCAATAGTATGTTCGGGCCACCCTTATACAGGGGTGGGGCTTCCCCAGGCAGATGCGTTTGCGCCCAAGAACATCTAAGAGCCTATAGAATTCGTGGCAATCGAGCTGTAAGTTTTAAGATGACTTTGCCGGTGCAGGTAGGGTAACTTTGGTTCCTCAGTAGGGTAACTGGGACCTATGGGCATAATGACCAAATTCCCAAGGCAGGGTAACTTTGCCCTCTTCTGCCATTAACTGCTCAGGAAGTCCTCCAGTCGACCACAGAAGTCGTCTCGGAGGTCCGTGTAACATTCCCATAATTCTCTTGACCTTATGCGAATGTTCTCCCGAAAGGTTACCCTGAATAGTAGAGTACCTCAAGGCTACTCAACTATTCCCTAGGCCTTATCCTAGGTTTACCAGCCATTTGTATAATCTGTATACGAGTCCATACCACCTCGGGTTACCACTTGGTATACCATTTGGGCTAAGGTGATAGTGATTGTAGCTACCTGTTGTAGGTTCGTTACACTACTCCCCTCTTGTCTTGGTCTGCCCCCAGACCGTCAACGTCGTCTCTTGATCCCACGATTTTGATTGTCTATAACCCTGTAACAAACCAACCTCCCATGAAGGTGTTCATAACGGGAAACGACTATCTCACTATCATAGGCTATCGACATAGCCTACGTAGTTTGCTTCGTCTATCGTTATAGACTAACATCTTGCGTTCGTCGTAGGTGTAGTGATCGTAGGAAGTCCTATCGTGTAGGAATAGAATACTCGCATACAAGCGAGGTAACATAGAGATAAGGGTATTAGGTATCTTGAACATATTGCACCTATGGAAGGTCACTGTCAATGGGCTTGGCCCGTGCCCCAGTATCTGAGTGGTATATTACTTAGATGGTTGCGTGAAGATCCTATATCTACGGCCCGTCGCGATCCTTTATATAGGCCTCTTCCCGGAACAACCCTGACCCTGGTGACTCATACCCATGAGTCACACGATCATGACTCATATTGAGTCATACCCGAAATCCATCAGATGACTCCTATGAGTCACTGCGCAACATGCCATAAACCAATCATAAAACATAAAACATATCAGGTGCGCAAAGCGCGTCACCTGCGTGAAACTCGTGACTCATAAAGTGAGTCACGCGCGAAAGTCATTACATCATTATGACTCACAATCGTGAGTCATAGAAACATTAACCAATCATAACATAACGATGATACGCAAGTGCGAGTCATGTGACAACTATGAGTCAACTGACTGCATAGCGTGAAACATAAACATACCTTATGACTAGTAACTACTAGCCATGTGAAATCTGCCTTGCTTAGTCACGATTTGTGACATTAGCTCCTGTCTCCCCCTAGCTCGAGACCCTTCGAGCTTACTTCCAAATTCAACGCAAAATTTAAAATCAATTTAAACAATTTTGAAAAACATTAACATAGGGAAACAAATCTTTATACGTTACCATCCTGAGGTACCGTTCGTCTTCTTAGGTTCCTCCTGGACATCGCCTTCCGTATCCCCGTTCGTAGGGGACCCGTTTGGTGTCCGTTCTTTGGGTGGCAGTCCTACTGCCGCAGAGTATTCGTCGTCGTGGTCGATCTCTCTCACCAGAGCCGCCGCTTCGCTTACTGCTCGTCGAATTCGTATCTTGAGTTCGACGCTCTCGTAGGCCCGTCGTCGGGCTTCGATTCCGGCCTTCCTGGCCGAGTCTTCTGCGAGGACCACTCGCTTCTTCAGTCCTCGGTTCTCTTCCTTGAGGCGGCCCATCTCTTCGGCCATCCTCAACATCTCCTCCTGGAGATCGTCGACCAACTTTCCTGCCTCGTGGTGTTGCTTTTCCGGTGTTGCTGGCTCACCCCAGCGTACCGTCTTCGCAGCTCGTCGAGGTTGGTTTCGTCGGGTTTGTTTGGGCCACCAATTGGCTCCTTCTTTGTCTCTTAGGTGCACGTCGCACCTGTCTTCGAAACATGCACTCCAGTGCATGGTGGCATGGGGGGTGGTCGAGGGTTCTCCGTTTGAGGGCATCTTCATTTGCGTCTTGGTGATGATGGTGGTGGGAGTAGGATGTGTCCTTGGTATCGGGATAGGAGTAGAAGAATAAAGAGTCTTCGGTAGGGGTAAGTGGTTCTTGTTCTTCTTCGTATTCGTTGTCTTTGTGGATGCTTCATGTGGAATGATGTTTTCCTTTTTTGACGTTCCGAGGGCTTCTTTATAAATCTTTTCTTGGTCCTTGATCTTTCTGTCCATCCCGTGGCTTTCCTATTGTCCCGTTGTTTCTTCCTTCTTCTTTCTTTTCTTCTTGCATCGTGTAATCCTTATCAAAAGGATTATGCAATAATCGTACGGTCGCTTGTCTTTCTTCATGTTGTTCTTGCATCGGATAATCCTTATCAAAAGGATTATGCAATAATCGTACGGTCGCTTGTCTTTCTTCATGTTGTTCTTGCATCGGTTAATCCTTATCAAAAGGATTATGCAATAATCGTACGGTCGTTTCTTTCTTGTTCGTGCTTCTTTTTGCATTGGAGGGTGTGTTGACCATTTCGTTATAGTGGTTTTTTGATATAAGTACTATCGTCTGAGGTCTTTTTCCTCATCGATTTGGCTCTCCTTCTCCTTTGCCTTCTTTAATATTTCTTGGTTAAGCTCCTCTCTCACAAGTGCTTGTCTTTCGTTAAGCTCCTCTCTCACAAGTGCTTGTCTTTCGTTAAGCTCCTCTCTCACAAGTGCTTGTCTTTGTTTGTTCGTGTGGCTCCTCTCACAGTTGTCATTACAACCATTCGAGTAAACTCATAGCCCTTTCTTCTTCTTTCGTTCGTTTGGGTTCCTTCTCACAGCTGTCGTTACAACTGGTCGAGTAATCTCATAGCCCTTTCTTCTTCTTTCGTTCGTTTGGGTTCCTTCTCACAGCTGTCGTTACAACTGGTCGAGTAATCTCATAGCCCTTTCTTCTTCTTTCGTTCGTTTCGAAACTGTACTTTCTGATTTGGTCGTTGCCGTATAGGTAACAAGCCCTATTGAGACAAGGTCTTCGTCCCTCGTTCCTTGCTCTCTCTTGTCGTCTTTCATGCTTTTATCATTTTAGATCCCCTTCCCCTCAAGCCTTGGTCCCTCAAGGCTTTCAGTTTCGAAAAAAAAAAATTCCCCATTTTCCAGGGTCTTTTTTAACTTTCTTCTGGTCAGGTTTCTCTTTATACTTTGTTCGTCTTCTCTTCGTTTGTCGACCTCGTATCGACTTCGTTCGTCTTTGCTTCTCATCGCTTGTCGAACTTGTCTTATGAGAAACCTATATAATTGACTTGATAGGTTCCTCATGTACTTCGCTCGTCTGCGCTTCGCTTTGTCGATCTCATATCGACTTCGTTCGTCTTCTCTTCTTAATCGCTTGTCGAACTTGTCTTATGAGAAACCTATATAATTGACTTGATAGGTTCCTCATGTACTTCGCTCGTCTGCGCTTCGCTTTGTCGATCTCGTATCGACTTCGTTCGTCTTTGCTTCTCATCGCTTGTCGAACTTGTCTTATGAGAAACCAATATAATTGACTTGATAGGTTCCTCATGTACTTTGCTCGTCTGCGCTTCGCTTTGTCGATCTCGTATCGACTTCGTTCGTCTTCGCTTCTCAATTGCTTGTCGAACTTGTCTTATGAGAAACCTATTGAGACAAGGTCTTCGTCCCTCGTTCCTTGCTCTCTTAGCTCCTCTCTCACATGGGCTGGACCCACAGCCCACGAGAAAACTCCCTCCTCCCGGGGTCTCCCCCCTACCAGGTTCATAGATCGGGAAAAAAAAATTCTGATTTTTCTCCTGCTAGGTTGTCCTAATACGCAGGTCGTATGTTCCTGTTGCCGGTCGTTCGAGTCGTTCGGAGGTGTTTCTTGTTGATTCTTCTTCTTTTATCGGTTTTTCTTCGTTCTTTTTGATCGTCATTCTTCAGGTCTTCGTTCTTCGTGTTGTATCCAGAATGTCTCAATTAAGAGTTCCGGTCGTTGTCTTCTTCGTTCGTGTAGTCGTTTGCCGTTTGGTGTAGACGCAACCAAATGTAACAAACCAACCTCCCATGAAGGTGTTCATAACGGGAAACGACTATCTCACTATCATAGGCTATCGACATAGCCTACGTAGTTTGCTTCGTCTATCGTTATAGACTAACATCTTGCGTTCGTCGTAGGTGTAGTGATCGTAGGAAGTCCTATCGTGTAGGAATAGAATACTCGCATACAAGCGAGGTAACATAGAGATAAGGGTATTAGGTATCTTGAACATATTGCACCTATGGAAGGTCACTGTCAATGGGCTTGGCCCGTGCCCCAGTATCTGAGTGGTATATTACTTAGATGGTTGCGTGAAGATCCTATATCTACGGCCCGTCGCGATCCTTTATATAGGCCTCTTCCCGGAACAACCCTGACCCTGGTGACTCATACCCATGAGTCACACGATCATGACTCATATTGAGTCATACCCGAAATCCATCAGATGACTCCTATGAGTCACTGCGCAACATGCCATAAACCAATCATAAAACATAAAACATATCAGGTGCGCAAAGCGCGTCACCTGCGTGAAACTCGTGACTCATAAAGTGAGTCACGCGCGAAAGTCATTACATCATTATGACTCACAATCGTGAGTCATAGAAACATTAACCAATCATAACATAACGATGATACGCAAGTGCGAGTCATGTGAGAACTATGAGTCAACTGACTGCCTAGCGTGAAACATAAACATACCTTATGACTAGTAACTACTAGCCATGTGAAATCTGCCTTGCTTAGTCACGATTTGTGACAAACCCTATGGTCTTCAGGTTTAGATGGACACCTCTCCTGGAATTGTTGCAATGCTCTCATTGCGGTATCTTCTAACATCTCGAAAGGTTCCCAAGAATTTTCTTCTGGACAGTACCCTTCCCAAGCAACCATATATTGCACAAAGCGGTGTGGAAACTTTGACTTAGGATTCCCATACCATCTGCTATCAACCACTTCCGCAACAACATAGCTAGGCTCATTGTCTACTATGTCAGGTGTTGGTATTATCCTTTGAGGCCTGCCTACAGGATCCTCACAATAGGGTTCCAACAGACTAACATGGAATACAGGATGGATGTCCCATCTCTCCGCCAGCTCAACCTCATAGGCCCTAGACCCCACCTTGCGTGTGACCACAAAGGGTCCAAACATCTTATGGTCTAGTTTTTCCACAGGCCTTTTTGTACAGAGGTTCTTGCGGTTGAGCATAACCCTATCCGCTTTGTTAGCTCTGCCCTGTGAGACATCTTCTAATGTAACATATTCCGGAGCTGGCTGTCTCTTTTGATCATGCCATTTCCGTTGTCTTTCCTGTGCCTGCTTTAATGTCTCTCTGATCTCATGCCATGGGCCTTCCCAATCTTTGACAACAAGCTCGCTGTCTGGGTGGATTCCTTTGTTATCCGACACTATCCCCGACCACTGAGTCTGTGGGGAGAATTCATAATTTGTTTCAAAGGGCCTAGCCTTTGTGGATTCTGACATTGAAGTATTATACGCATGTTCAGTGAAAGGCAACAGCGATACCCAATCGCCTTGCTGATATGCACAATAACTCCTTAAATATTGTTCTAGTGTCTGATTAACCCTTTCAGTTTGCCCATCACTTTCAGGGTGGAATGCGGTAGAGAGGTTTAGCTTTAATTGCAATAGCTGCATCAGGCTTGTCCACAACTTGGACATGAATCGGGTATCTCGGTCAGACACAATTGATTTGTGAAGTCCATGGAGGCGCCAGATTTCTTTCACAAACGTCAAGGCCAGTTCCTTAATATGTTCTTCAGTCCTTAGTGGTATGAAGTGTGCCATCTTGGAGAATCTGCCTACAATGACTCATATCTTCGTATACCCATCGGACTTTGGTAACCCAACAATGAAGTCGATGGATATTGCCGTCCATGGTCTCATAGGAACTTCTAAGGGTTCCAGGAGTCCATACTTCTTATGCCGGATGACTTTATTACGTTGACATACATCCCATGAGCGAACGTACTCGGTAATATTTTCATCCATCTTTGGCCAATAGAAGTTAGCCCTAACCCTACCAATGGTCTTGTATGTTCCGAAGTGTCCAGCAATCTTTGAATCATGTTCTCCCTCCATGATCGTTCGCCTTAGACCTTCGTCCTTTGGAATGTACCACCTGTTTTTATACTGGAGCAAGTCCTTTTCGATACTAAAATTTGTATCGACCTCACTATCGTCTTTGAGGAGTGCCTTTTGCGTTGCTATATAGGTTTGATCACTATCGGCTGCTTTCATAAGAGCCTCATGAAATGTTGTCTGCAACAGAAAACCTTGGCAAGTCTGCAACACATGTGGTCGAAAGATGACAGGCTCCTCTCCAATATACTGTCCAGGGCGAAAAATGTATAAGGTTCGGAATTACTCCCCCGTCAGGGCGGTAGTCCCTACACCTTGACAAAGCATCAGCTTTTTCATTCAACCGTCCTTCTCTATAGATAACCTTAAAATTGAACAGTTGTAGAAACTCTGCCCAGTGGTGTTGTCTGCGGTTTAGAGTCTTTGTAGATTAAAGTACTCTAAGTTCTTATGATCGGTATAGACCAATATCTGATCATCAACGGACATCAACCTATATGCCCATTCTTTAAAGGCAGCCACTATTGTGGCCATCTCCTTAACATAGACGTCATAATTTATCTCTGCTGGCGAGAACTTCCTACTATGAAAAGCTACAGGATGCCATTGCTCATCTTCACAGAGTTGTGATAATACGGCTCCTAATGCAAAGTCACTAGCGTCAGTTTCCAACTTAGTTGGACGACTGTCATCAAACTGTGTCAGAATCGGACCTGTGGTAAACATCACCTTCAATTTGTCAAAAGCATCGTAACATGAGGGAGTCCACGTCCATTGGATACCTTTCTTTGTCAAGTCCGTTATTGGTTTGGCTATCTTGCTAAAACCTTTTATGAACCGACGATAGAAATGAGCAAAGCCCATAAAGCTTTGCACATCGACGACCGTCTCGGGCTTTGACCAAGCCCGGATCTCTTCAACTTTTGTACTTGTCCTTGTGATTCATCTATCGGATATTTTATACCCAAGGAACCCTACTTCTCGTTGATGGAAGCTTGACTTCTTAATGCTAACGCAACGGCGTGCCTTTCTCAGCCTTTCCATGACCCGCCTTACCAGGGCGACATGTTCTTCCACTGTTTCCCTATAGATTAATATTTCATCCATATAGGCGATGACTCCGACATCTAACATGTCACGGAATACATCATTGATCATACTCTGGAACGTTGATGGTGCTTTGCATAACCCAGAGTGCATCAGGCTATACTCATAAAGACCATATCTGCTTGTGAAAGCGGTCTTCCAATCTTCACCTTCCGCCATGCGGATAAGGTAATCGCCATTCTTCAAATCCAATTTTGTGAAGATAGTGGCTTGACCGAGCCTACTCCTAACCTCGCTCATCAAGGGTAATGGATACTTATTCTTGATAGTAATCTTGTTGAACCCACGGTGATCAACACATAACCGAAGTGTTCCATCAGGCTTCGGTACAAATACTATAGGGGCGCCTATTGGGGAGGAAGATCTTCTAATCTTGCTATGGTCTTCCATTTCCCTAATATAATCCCAAAGTGCGTCTAATTCCTTCCTAGACAATGGATAGATAGGCCCATCTGGTAGTTTGGCCTTCGGAATCAAGTCGATACGATGATCGTACTTACTATGCTCAGGTAAAGCATTGACTATCTCTTGACTGAATATATCTGCATAGTCTTTATATTCAGGAAGAATCTTAATCTTGATGTCCTCGCCGTCTTCATCAGTGTAAAGGGCCATGCCCATGACAAAAATATTGTCTGGGTCTTCGGCTAAGAGCTCTTCTTCTGTAATGAACTCTAAGCGCCTTTCTTTCCTTAGGCAGTGGGCTTTAGAATATTCTGATCGCCACTTAAGACTGCCCTTCTCCCAGTTAATATCTGGGTTGTGGTCCTTTAGCCACGACATTGGCAGGTAACCATTCACTTTGCCTGCCGGCATATCTGCGACTTCAAACCGCATCTTATTCATATGGTCTCCTAAGTACATATCCACCGTAGCGGTATAGTGTAGACCTGAGCCTGGGATGTGGTTCCCACTGGCATCTAAAATTAGTGTCGGTTTCTTCTGACATACACAAGGTACCTGGGCATTGTTAACCCAATCACTGCTTAACACAGCCCCAGTAGCGCCACTATCTAACAATAAGAGGGCTTCACCACTTAGCCTCTCTTGATTGTGGCTCCATTCTAATCTCACTCTTACATGAATGGATCTTGTATGTGGCGGTGGGCCTGCAAGCCTCAACCGCTTATCAGGTCTCTTGTCCCTACACATTGCCGTTACTAAATCTTCAGAACAATTTGGTATGGCTTTACGATAGCTAATCAATATCACTTGCCTTTCGACACAAGAGCGGCCACAACGGGTCGTCAATAACTTTTATGACTTGATAAACTTTACGGGGTTTCAATACCTTGGCTGTTTACTATCACGCCAGCATGATTTCGGGTATTCAACCCTCCTCAGGTAAACTTGCAAAATAACTTCAATTGCTAAGGCAAGTCCAGCCTGACGAAATCAACACCAAACCCAACCAAATTCAATACAAAATTTCAACAATATGAGATAAGCAAATAACACTTTCGCAAAATCACATAAGAACAATAAAACAAAAGCGCAAAGCAAAGTACCGTAACCATTCCCAGTATAACAAAAGAAACCCCACCAATCTCGCAATCCCTATAGCCAGCTATTAGTTTCAATATGTTGTACCTCTTGTGGGGAACATTACTGCTTCGTTTCCGTCATCTATCTCATCAGCCCTTCTAGGGACTAGGGTAGAGTTAGCTGTTGCATTCCTATCACCTCTTGGGATAGATCTTACCTAGCCATCCATATCGGTATCAATCTCCAAGATATGCAAATCTGGAGGTCGTGATCCGCGGACCTCGGCTACAACTTGCTTAACAGCAGGGTTTGGAGCAGCTTCAATGCGTCGCGATTTCGGCACTTGGGTGGCTTCGTATCCAGCTTCACCGGCCCCTCGTTTTCGAGTGATTCGAGAGGACGCAACAACCGGAGTAGCCGAAGGACACTTTGCCCAGTAGTGACCAGCTTGTCCATATTGAGAGCACTGATTGAACGGTTTGCATTTGTCAATCAGAGTCTGTGGAATATCACAATGCATCTTTGTGTGCTCTGTTGCTTGAGGTCTTGAAGACCCAGACGCATGGTTGCGGGGTTTCTGATCACGTGGCCCCGAGCCTTTCCTATCCTTTCGCTGTCTCTTAGCGGACGATTGCCTATCATCGCTCTTTTCCGGCTTCGAGTGATGTTTTTCCCTTATAACTGTACGGTTAAAGGAAGCAACGTCTTCCAACTGATAACTAGTTTGACGGAGGAGATTGATATATTCGACATATTTGTCGGGAAGCGGAGTTTTCAAAGCCCATGCATTGCGAAGGTCTGTAGTTATACCTACGCGGGCTTTGTCCTTAACAAAATTGCGGCTATCTCCTATCTCTAAAGCCAGTCTTATCAACTCGTCACAAAAGTGATCGATCTTCCTGGACTTCATAGTCAGATCATTCCACTCCCTAAGAGCGCGATCCCGATCAGAGTGTCCACCAAAACTTGACCCTAGCCGTTGACGAAAACCTTCCCAAGGGCGAAGAACATTTTTCGGATCGAAGGGCATGCCTTCTCGACAGGTACCCTCTTCACTAACGTAAGGGTGTATGCTTTGGTACCATTTTTTGGCAGGACCTTGGAGGAGGGGGATTACCAAACTGACTTTATCCCAGTCCTTGCGGAGGGATTCCCTAAAGTAGTCCGGTTTGATTTCGCAATCCTGTATGAAGCGTTGAGTATTTGTAGAGTCACTTTTGAAAGGATCGACACCTAATGTCTCAGGTTTCTTCGGTCAATGCGCTGACTTCTTACCCTTGTGTTGTTTCCGAAGATACTCAGCAAGCTCATGACACCCCCTATCCGACTTTTCCCTCCTCGCATCCTTCCAGTGGGACTTGTGTCTTCCTAGGCCTTTCCGCAGATCGGGAAGAGAGGAGTCAGACTCACCCGGATCTCCACGGCCTCTAGCGTTTCCACCACGGGGAGGAAGATTTCCTCCACTGCCACCAGCATTCCAGCTGTGGCCTCCCCTAGGGGAATCATACCCACTAAAACCATCTTCGCCGGGCACGTCTTCGTCCATTCCCTCAGGTAATGGGTTAGACGGTGGCGGAGGAGGTTGTTGGCTAGCGGCACGAGTGTTGACCGCATAGTCTCTTAAAAAGTCAGAGCAGTGACTATGCCTAGTGTACCTTACACTCTCACAGTACCCACATCGGTTCTGTTTTGAGTTTGGCTGAGGAGCGTCGTTTCTAGGTCTTGACCAAATATTGAGCGCCTCAATGTCACTCTTGAGACATGGAAACCAATGCGCATAACGAATATCGCTTCCTTCGGCCACAACCCTACTGTCAAGAGAACATACACCGATAGGCGCTAGCGCTTCGGACCTTCGGGTAAAACTGGGAGGTCCAACATTACCAGAAGGCTTTGCTGGTTCGGGTGGTGCTATTGCCGAAACAAAGGCACCTGGGACTTGTGGAGTGGTGGGTTGAGGGGTTTGCCCTGTAACCGCAAAGGGTCGTTCTCGTTCGATACGAATCGCCGGCGGATTTTGTTCCACTGCCTGAGGGGCAGGTACTGTCGACGATCGTGGTAAAGGGGAAGGTGTTGCTGGGAGAGCCTCCGGAGGTGGTGGCTGAGGAGAATTCTGTCTTGATAATCTCCCCGACGAAATGGAGCTAGATTTGGTAACCCCGATAGGACGTGACAATGGCCGGAGGTTGTTGACCAAAGGAGTTGTTCCCCGTGATCGGACAACCTCACTGAAGGCCACTTCGAGAGGGGTACGACGTTCATGTGCTTCGGCCACCTGATTTTGCAATTCCGCAAGCTGCTCTTTCTGTGCGATGAATTGTCTACCCACCTCATTCAACCAGGGTTGATATATCTGATTAATCATGCAGGCTGCGACTTCAGCAGCATAAAGAGGAGGAGGTTCTATTGCGAAGGGAAGGGCAGGTGCAGCGTTCATGACTATGTCATTCTCAGCGTCAATGGAGTACCCTGGTGCAGCAGCCTGCGCCAAGGCTTCTACCCTTTTCCGTATCATCTGATCGGACATGGCTAGCTTGCGGAAGTTCTTTCCCTGGTATTCCATCCTACGATTAGGGTTTTCCAGGATCTCAGTTTCAAATGCATGGTGATGCTCTTCTGCAAGATTGAGGAGATGGCTTTGTGCATCTTGCATCTGCCGTGTGATTTCCTCAAGTATGTATGGTTCAACGAGATCTTTTGTGAAATCAGCGAAAGTCATCTTCCGTTGTGTAGTCTGGGGTATTCTCCGTCCTACTGATGGGTCATGAGTGAAACTTTGGTGAAAGGCGCAAGGGTCTTCAATCTCCATCTCTCTGACTGTACGAGGAATTTCCTCCTCAAAGGTAGGGTCATTCTCAATGTTATATGTCAGGAGCTGGTAGATGGGGGGCCAACCTAATCTCTTCAGGTCGGCTCTTGCAGCGGTTCGAGATATTTCTCGTTCAATACGAGTCATACGCTCAGGACGATAATGAAAGCGGGACAAAGCCATAGTTGAAGATATTCTTCTTTCCACCCTATGCATCTTGTACCAGACAAGCGCCTCGTAATCAAACAATGTCCAAACTGTAGGCTTAAAACAACAATTCTCAGAAGTGAGTTAAGCGAGTGCCCTTAACTACATACTGTAACGGGGGCACCCTGTAGAGAGGTGAACTCAAAGGTTGTGACCGCACCAAACACTCAAAGTAGAAGATAAAGATGAGGTAAAATAATTCAAAAGAATCAACGGTAAAATATAATATAGTTAAGCTGGAAGCTTCACTCAATTTAGTTCTCTCAAGGAAAAGTTGGTTGTCGAAGTAGAATGCCAAACGCTTAAACTTAAGTAGATATCAGATTTAAGCCTTTGACATTCACCACTACTCCGACCTTGTGCAAGCACTCTCTCCTGCTCAGGGTTTGTCCGATGTCTACCCTCCATCAGAATTTATCCTGCCGGAACTGTCGGACCAACCCGGGTACACTTAACTCTGGCAATAGGATCTCAGTTTTTGGAATGCATCTCCAATAAAATCGCAGGTGAAATCTCTTCGTATCGAAGTCATACCAGTGGCTAACTGTTATGACAACAACCGGAATCAATACCTAGGTGGTGGACTCACTGGCCCAGTGGTAGTTTCGTCTATACAAGCTATGCAGTCCATCATTTAATCTACGCGACTATTCAAGGTGATAAATTGACATGCAAGCTCCCCCGGTGAGATTTAGCCAATGGTTGGCTAAGTGGGCGCTACCCATAGCCAGCATCTCGGGACATACTCTACCGTGATAAGACTCATACCTCTCGAGTCCAATAACAACCCATAGTAATGCTACAAATGAAGGGGAGAAGGTCCGGGCTGGTTACTGAGGTATTTGTCTTGAAAGCACCCTGGCCTTCTGAGACTACCTGAGCACTACTAGGAAGACTACCCTACAACCCGTAGTCTAGAATAGACTGCTAGATGCCCGAGCGACCATATATGAGCGACCCCCATCTTGGCGGTTACCCATACTCCCCTTATATATCCTGCGAACGACATTCAGTCGGACGGACAGCGACGACTTATACGGTGTTTCCGCAGCTGCTCTAATGACCTCTTTTAACTAGCAAACGAGCAACTACACAGCCGTCGGCTTATGACGCGCCGTTCCAATGCTGGGGACAGAGGGGGGTGTTAGCAAAACCCTTCCAAGTTCAATAGTATGTTCGGGCCACCCTTATACAGGCGTGGGGCCTCCCCGCGCAGATGCGTGTGAGCCCAAGAACATCTAAGAGCCCATAGCATGTGAGGCAATCGACCTCTAAGTTCTAGGATGACTTTGCCGGTGAAGGTAGGGTAACTTGGGCTCCTCAGTAGGGTAACTGGGACCCATGGGCATAATGACCCATTTCTCAAGGTAGGGTAACTTTGCACTCTTATGCCTTTAACCGCTGAGGCAGTCCTCCAGGCGACCACAGAAGTCGTCTCGGAGGTCCGTGTAACATTCCCATAATTCTCTTGACCTTATACCAATCATCAGCAAGAAAAATCAGTTTACACCCTATGCACCCTACGCTTCTGAAGGCATCAGGAGACAGAAATGAGGGACGAAAATTGAAAAATGATAATTTGCCAAAACGCGTTACCTGACTAAATAATATCCTATTCAAAGTGTCTATATTTAAAAAATGACCCCTATCGGACATAATTAACATGTCCATTTTTGCTGAAAAAGAATTGAACAAGTGATCAGGATGCACGTGGATGCCGTAGGAAGACTTCAGATGTCTTCCAATGTACCACAGGCTCTTCCCAACATAAACTCTACTTCAGGATGCAGAATTTAGATTTTTTCCTGATGATGTTCTCCCGAAAGGTTACCCTCCCAAGTAGAGTACCTCAAGGCTACTCAACAATTCCCTAGGCCTTATCCTAGGTTTACCAGCTATTTGTTTAGAGTATACGAGATTATACCACCTCTGGTTACCTCTTGGTATACCATTTGGGCTAAGGTGATAGTGATTGTAGCTACCTATCGTAGGGTCGTTACAGCCTTTAACCGCTCATGAAGTCCTCCAGTCGACCACAGAAGTCCTCTCGGAGGTCCGTGTAACATTCCCATAACTCTCTTGACCTTATGCGAATGTTCTCCCGAAAGGTTACCTTGCCTAGTAGAGTCCCTCAAGGCTACTCACCTATTCCCTAGGCCTTATCCTAGATTTACCAGCCATTTGTATAATATGTATACAAGACCATACCACCTGTGGTTACCATTTGGTATACCATTTGGGCTAAGGTGATAGTGATTGTAGCTACCTGTCATAGGCGCGTTACACCAGGACATAAGCACATATGGCCTGAGAGTAGCTCACGGCGCAATACAGGTATAGGAGCAGAGGGAGCCGTCGTAGTGCGGGTCAAGGGACTTATTCTCCTATATACCCTGTTTGATAAACCAGTCGCGGGACCGGTTGCATTGACCACTCAGGTGCACCGATTTGGGCTGCAGGCGCTCAATCACATATCCGATTCAAGGAATATAGCAGCATCTGAGGAAAGCGTAAAAGTGCTAAGTAGACATCAACCAATTTTAGAAGAATATTTTAGACGTCTGGACTAGTACTAACCCTTCCAGATACGCCAAAACCAGTCTGGTTTAAGATTCCAGTTTGTCTACCACGTAAAGCATGAGATCGTAAAATTGTACAATCGCCCAGAAGACCCATTAGCAATTGCGCGCCGGGTGGACTACCTGCTGGATAAGGATAGATTTATCTGCTCCCCGAGAGGATATGAGGTGCATTTTTGCTCTTCTTAATAATGCGACATATCCTCTTGAAAATAATCAGCGTGAACTTGACGCAGAAAATAACAAATCGATACCTGGCGCCACCTCTCCCCGAGGCCATGTGGGGAAAGTACTTCCAGGGGAGGAGAATGCGTGGGATTATTGATCCGGCATTTCTTGGGCGCATCAACGGTACCATGATTTGCTTAACGTGTGCCATAATCTGCCATGCACTATGAGCATGGCAGACAGCAGTATATAAGGATCAGGGCGACTTCAAGTCTGAAGCCGCCCGAGGTGAGCCAGAACCCTGACCTTTCTCTTTCCCAAGAAGACTAACCTAACGGCAACCATTCAAGATCTTTTTGCGCGCCAAAGGCAAAAGTGGGCATCATGCCCCGACTCGGTTCAAACGCTGATTCTGGACAAAATTCGTTGGACCATCTGTGAAAAGATGAAGCGAGAGCATGGAGTCCGACAAGATCGCCGGGAAGGCTTCACGGACGATTGGGCTGCTGTGGCAGCAGAAATAGAGGGTCAAAGTTCGACAAACCTTCAGCGATGGACAGCACCACGGAGTCAAACTCTGAATAACCTGCATCTTGGGCCTCTGCCGGAGAGCCAAAACAGTTCCTAGACAGCAGAAGTGTCTTTCGATTTGGGCGCTGCCTCAGCAGCGGGCCTTCTCAAATATCTAGATTCGGATACTCTGAGTCCGGACTCTTCACCAGAGGAGACCGTGGGGCTAACGTTGGACGCCGCAGTGAGCCCAACTCCGTCGTGTCAGCTATTTCTGAGTCTTGTGATCTTGGAACCAGAACTCGAGGACACAATTCATAGTGATCCGGGAACGGAGGAGGAGGGGAATGGGGCAAGCGTATAAGAGGGTTCTTAGAAAATGGTGTGTTTGTAGAGTAAGATATAGTAATAATTATTTCGTATTCCTAAGAAGACAGAACCAAAAGTGGAAATAGTAGAGCTCATCGCCAGAGCGTGAGGTGCAAAAGAAAATGCATTCTGGGAGGCGTTGCGATATCGTCAGAAGTAGTTTATCGGGCGGCAGAACACCATACCCATACCAGAGTCAGGATATCGCAGCGCAGAGAGTCTGAACATGTCATGTGTAAGAATCAGGGGACGCACCGTATTTGGAGTAAAATCTGGAAGGAGTCATCACGCATCTGGAGATGATGGATCAGGATCGTGAGATCCTGACGCAGGACCACAGAGCAGAGATATATGGATGGGACCTGGCCAGATCAAAGAAGCCCGGACTATGGAGGAGAGAGATCCGGTGTCAGGACGCAAGAGGACAGTATCAGATGACGTGGCAATTACGTAGGGGTGATCATGGGTTGCCAGGACGACAGCCCTGAGCACCAGACGCTGTCAGGACGTGGGGGCAGGGCACCAGACGCTGTCAGGATGCACAGGGCGAAGAGGTCTGTGCCCGGGTGGCGTGAGGATTCAGGGTGGAAACAAAGGCAAATCAGGACGCAATGTCCGATCCACGTGGCGTCCTAATTCGCGATTGACGTTCTGTGCCTCAGGTGCACCAGACGCACAGGACACTTAGGACGCAAGCTAGTTTTTTTGCTGATGCAAGTTAGAGGTCTATACTCTCACTTCCTAGCTTAGGTTGAACCCTGTCATCTATCAGTCAGAATTTTCCTTTGTCAGGGGTTCATTCATTCCTTTTGTTCTCTATACTTTTTACAGTAGATGTCGCTAAGTGTTCTCATCTCATTCCTGCTTTCTTCTTTCCTTTCTTCTTCCTTGGTAGGTACCAGTATGTTCATAGGATTTGCTTAGACGATTAGCGATATGTTCAGTTGGTCTTACACCACAGGAACTTGGGGGTTTTGATGTCTCCTGGTGTGGGGTGGATACCATTTTTTGTGCTGATATTGTTAAGATGCATGCTATAGTTTGTTCCTAGTTCAACAAATGCTCATGATTTAAAAAAAAATGAAACATAACAAAGAAATAACTTCGGTATTAACATAAGCCATTCTCTTTACATGTCCGGCAATTGAAATCTCAACACCATGGAGGGTTTTGTGGGATCAACCCCCTCCTCTTTTTGCTTTTCTGATGGCCAGTATTGTCTAGAAGATTGAGAGGCTCTACCGTGCCCACTCTCTTCCGTTCTGATGACCCTCCCACTTGGAAGTGCCTAGTCAATATGGTTGATCGTTAACTACACCCTTCTCCTGTCCTCCCGGCTGCTCATTCTTACTTAGCCTTTCCACCATTAGCAACCCCTCTCACTTTGTTTACAGTCCCTGCTACTGTTCTTCAAGCCATTTGGAAAGTACTTCAACCTTCAATTATGTATACCCTGTTGGTGACCACTTTGTTTAAAAATGTCATGGCCTCATCTCTGGTCTGGCTGTCTGCAAACTATTGGCCGTGCTTACTCTATTACGTCGTTTCTACCATCTGGGTCTACCCTGCCCATATCCTCCTCTCTGGTCTTCATCCGATTGCTCAGTTACAGCTACCCTCTACTCACTTAGCTGGTACTGTGGGTCCAATAAGAGATTTTACTTATACTAATTGTTTTTAATTCTTTCAATGATGTTGTTTATAGTTCAATTGTTTTGGTAGCAGTAGGTAGCATAGCGGAAATGGTTGTCCTAGTGTAACGGGGGCACCCTAGAGAGGTGAACTCTAAGGTTGCGATCGCACCAAAACTCAAAGTAGAAGATAAAGATAGAGTAAATAATTCACGAAGAATCAAAACGGTTAAACTTAATATCGTTAAGCTGAAAGCTTGACTCAATAAGTTCTCTCGAGGAAAGTTGGTTATCGAAGTAGAATGCCAAACACTTAAACTTAAGTAGATATCAGATTTAAGCCTTTGACATTCACCACTACTCCGACCTTGTCCAAGCACTCTGTCCTGCTCAGGGTTTGTCCGAGGTCTACCCTCCATCAGGATTTATCCTGCCGGAAGTGTCGGACCAGCTCGGGTACACTTAACTCCGTCAACAGGATATGAGTTTCTGCAATGCATCTCCAATACAACCGCAGGTGAAAAACTCTTCCTATCGAAGTCATACCAGTGGCTAACTGTTATGACAACAACCGGAGTCAATACCTAGGTGGTGGACTCACTGGCCCAGTGGTAGTTTCGTCTATACAAGCTATGCAGTCCATCA
>Ga0307509_10001991_pt1 | contig 33723 bp, 27 predicted proteins | sample 10_EM_MG_FD_202245 | JGI IMG/M metagenome (GOLD analysis project Ga0307509, IMG submission 202245) | Populus trichocarpa ectomycorrhiza microbial communities from riparian zone in the Pacific Northwest, United States - 10_EM | ecosystem: Host-associated > Plants > Roots > Unclassified | place...
AGGTCTATCATTGGTTGTGCGGGAGTGGGCTTGGCATTGGATTTCCTTTAAGTAGTCTTCTCTCTTGTACGACTAGTCATTAACGAACATCTCACCTCACACACGTATCACACACACATCCCAACATTTATTAGCCTAAAAGAGTAGAAGTTGGTCCCGAAAAAAGGTTCTGGGGAGGAGATGTCTAGGGCGAGGACTTCATCCACCCCCTTGACTATAGGGAGTACCGAATAGGAGGAAACAAAAGACAAATGAAGGTAGGCCGCCACACGGGGCTTCCTAACAGGGGGAAGGAAGGACTTAAAGCCATTCAAGCAGAAGAGGTGAGCGTTGCTGACGGGCGGCTCTTGTAGGTGAACTAATGAAAGATATGTTGCCGCTTCGTTGAATGACTCGAATAAGGACAGAAATACATCCCAACTCCCAAGGCAGTTGTGTTGGACGATGGAAAGCAGGTTGGGGTTCGGCGCCGGCCCTTTCCCAGTGGAGGCGTTGTCATTAATGATTACCGTGACAAGCCCAACAGTCGAGAGGAGCGAGGGAAGGGCTCTGTGCCTCCAGGGGGGGAGGGCCGCCAAAGCCTTGAATAGCACCGGGACGCAGAGGTCTTGCCGGGTGAGGTTGCCTGGGAGTTACCAGTTCAACCTCAGTGGGACCTGCCCTGGCCAGGGGAGTAGAGGGTGCCGGGCCGCCATCGACCGCCATATCCATGGAGTCTTGACCAGGTGGGACTGTAGAGGTAAGTCTGGTGGGGCTAGCTTGGTCAGGTCGAGCCGGACATCCCTTGAATGTGGCAGTGTCGTCGTTACCGCAGTTGCAGCAATGGGGGGCCGAGGTCGGGCAACAGGATGGGACTGGCTTATTGTTTCCGCTCCTGAGGCAGGTGGGATTCTAACATCTGTGAGACGTGCGAGTATGGTGAACCGCACAAGTGGGGCATGTTGGGTGGGTGGCGGGGCATCGCTGATGGGCGTGTCTGTATCTCCAACAGTTTCAACACGGGGAGGTTCCGTTGGCTGAGAACGCAGGCTTGACCTTGCGTTTCTCTGAGAGGATGAAGACCCTCTAGGTGAGGGTCGAGTGGTGTTGGGGGTCGACGGTGACAACCACCGAAGTGGCCTGCTTGGTGTCCCGAGAATCTCGGTCAGGGTTAAGGTACCTGGCTGAGAGAACTGGGGTCGCTTTGTCGTTGAGGATTGCCTGCCTGATATATGTCAAGAGTTCTTCTTCATGGTGGGGGAGGAAATGTAGTGGAAGGCTGTGAATGGCTAGTTGCACGGCTCAGGGGGCAAGGACCAGGGTGCACCAGGGGTTTTCGCCCACTGGGAAAGATTGGTTGAGGGCCCAGGTAAGGGACTCAAAGTACAGGGCGTATGACACGGCGGTGGTTGCCTTATCTGTGATGGTAAGGGAGATGGCACCACCTTGATTGACGGTGGCAGAGAAACTAAGGGGGAGGAGGGCGTTTAATTTGCATAGGATGCGGGCAGCTATGTCGGGGAAGGTTTCTGCAATTTGTGGAGCATCTGGGTGAGGGGCCGGAGAGTGGTGAGGAGCAAAAAAGCGACGTTGAGCATCCCGGAGGAAGGGAGGCCGCATTGTAACAGGAGGGGCGACCGCACTCGCAACTTGTTGGGTGGAGGGCTGCTTGCAGACTCATTTCTTGTCCTTGCCGTGCGAGCCGGAAACAGAGGCAGCTTGAGCGTAGGAGGGGGAGTGGTTGTTGTCAGGATGTAGGTGGCCAGGGGTGAAAGAGGCCACGGTGAATGCACATCTCCGGTATTCACCTGCCTGGTAGCTGTGGGGGTACAGCCTAGCATACTTCTCGGGATCCCCAAAAGCCTTGCCAAGCTTAGTGTTGTACAATGGTATGAGGTATGTAGGGTCCTCAGCCGCAGTGGTGGTTGGTATTGAGGGTGCTCGGACCTTCTGCTTCCCCTTGCTAGATGGGCCGGGGCCTGAGGCGACAAAAGCAGGGTGTGCTGGAATAGTGGGGGCCAGCGCTTGAGGGGGTGCAGGAATGGGAGCTGACACACGATCTGACAGATCACGAATGGATGCCTGGAGGCAAGCCAGCACTTGGGGGGGGTTCTGATCATTGGGAGGGGGAGGTTGGCCAGTTGCGAGGAGACGTCATGGAGGTCCTCCCTGATGGCCTCGTTTTCCTGGGCAATGGTTGTCAGCGTCTGGGTTACCACACTCAGGTCATGCGAGACGGTGACTAGCCCTTTGACGAGCGGGGCCAGGAGGGTGATGCTGGTGGACTCGGGGAGGAGTGTGCCAGACAGCGTTTCTGCATCGAGGGCTGGGAGATTTTGTGTGGCAACGCAAAGGGTGTTTCTGAGGTGTGCGAGTTGTTGCGCCATGACAGATGGAGGCTGTTCGATCGAGGGCATGCCAGACCGCGACGGGAGGGGGTAGTGGACGGCCGACATTGTACTGAAGGCAGTGTTCCCTGAGGGGATATGGTGGGGATCAGCCATGGAAGCGAGTACCGGGAGTGAGGTGGGCGAGGGGTTTCATGTGGACGAAAAGCGGGGTAAAGTTGTGGAAGTACAGTAAAAACTCTTGAAATCCGCTATCTGAGGATCCCTGTAAACCAAGTCATTCGCCCCCGAAATAAGTTTAGTTTTGCAAATCGAGAAGATCAAACAGTGTCAAAGCGCGCGGGCTATACCACGTCAGGAAATGACTATTCCTTCTCGCCAAACTTTGTCTCTGCATCCCCCGATTTGCGACCTGACCGAGATGGCGAATTGCAAAGCGTTTTACATTAATAGCACTAGCGCAATCGCTTTAGATAGCGGATTGCCCGAGTTTTTAGGGTAGTAAAATGTAGTGGAGGGGAGAGAGTTTGCGAGAAGAGTGGTCCTATCTCTTGGTCTTTTTTTTTTCTTTTTTTTTGTAATCAAATCGTTATTATGTTTAAAGGTACAAAAGACCCCTGCAGCGCTAGCTATGGAGATAAAAAACCTATAAGCAAATGTCATCCCGCCCGCTTCACCTCGTGATGGGAAAAATCAAACACCCCGAATCCATAGGAAAAGCCCCCCTCACGTAGCACGTAAGAAAAACCTCAGACACGTAGGGAAACAACTCATAGAGACGTACAGGAGAGAGACCCAAACCGTTCAGCAGGCCCCCAGGTAACACTAAGAAAAGAATCAAAGAAACGCCTAGACACAACTACTATTGCCAATATGCCAAATCCAAGAACCCGTACGGTGAAATGCGGTTGGGGCGGCGGAACAACGGTTGGGAGTGACCAGAAGGTGGCGACGCGTCGGCGTTTAGGAGAGACCAAGGAGGCAGTGCAATACCCTGATCAACCGTAACCTAAGCGAGGATTGCGACCGTAGAGTAAATCGCAGGCGAGAGAGAAGCAGGTGGGTGAGTGGAGCCAGCGGGCAGAGGGGATGCCAGCCAACGACGAGGAGCAGTAGGGTGCCAGCCGGAGAGTAGCAGTAGGGTGCCAGCCGGTGAAGAGCAGTAGGGTGCCAGACGGTGAGGAGGATTAGCAGTAAGGTGCCAGCTTAAGAGGCAGTACGGTGTCAGCGGACTGAACCGGGAGGGGGGTAGAGGAAGGATCGCGAGCGGGCTAGCCACAACCGACAAACTGGCCATAGCAAGGGCTTTTGGGACGACGACGAGACCTGGACGAGACCGTGATGTTACTAACCCAGGCTTTCCGCATCTGAGGTACAAGCCCAGCAAGCCGGGGCCTACTTTGACCGAGAGTCCGACACCGTAACGCCGACCGTGAGCGTAGCGAGAAGCTTTGCGACCCTGCAAACTGCTAAGCGAGGTGCAAAGCAAGTGCGGGGTAAGGGGGAGAACCGAACTTCATGAGCGGGTGTCAACGATGAACGGGAAAAAGAACCCCAAGGAGGTGAGGCATGCGTGCCTCAGGAGAGGAGGGAAGATGGCTTAACGTCAACCCCTAGGCAGTAGCCATGATGGGGGAAGAGAGGTGGGTGGGGGAGGGTGACGATGATTTCCCGTGGTGTTGAGATTTCAATCGCCGGAGGTGGAGGAGAGATGGTTCGTGTCCTATCTCTTGGTCGGAACCAAGCTCCTTGTATAGGCATCCTGTCACAACCCTAACCGTCGTGACTCATCACCTTTACTTAACATAGCCCCTATGACTCATATTCAGTCATAGTGCGAAATCCATATGGTTTCTCGTTCGTGTCTACTGCCCACATCCTCTTTACTCGATTCCAACCCATATACCCAACCATCCGCTCGAATGAGTCGCATGCCTGAAACCCATCACTCGTAATATGAGCCATGTACGAAATCATTACTTCCTATGACCTCACAATCGTGACGTCATGAACCCATTAACCAATCATAATCAACCGATGACTCGCAAGTGCGCCGTCATGTCAAAGCTATCAGTCAAATGATGTCATAGTGCAAGAACTTAATATACCTTATGACTAATAAGTATTAGTCATGTAAAATCTCCCTTGGTTAGTGACGATTTGTGACAAAGGACGACTGGCCGAAGGAAATACTCCCTTGTCCGATTCCAATATAACGACGATAGGGGACGGTGGCGGACTGTGATTTTCAGGCAAAATGGAAGTAGCAGTAGGTGTGGATCTGACTGGATCTGAGAGTCTCTGAAGCGATTTGTGTGGATCCGTATGAATATGCGGGGATCTGAAGCGATCTGAGAGATGTGTATAGGCCTGAGTGGCTCTATCGTGATTTGTGTGGATCTGCCAGGATGTGTGCAGATAGATGTGGATCTGTGGAGATCTTTGTTGATCTGTGTGGATCGGTGTGGATCGGTGTGGACCTGTGGGGGTCTATGGTGACGGCCAGGGATCTCAGCTCATGCATGTGGCACTTTCGTTCAAGAGCTACATTGCATATTCATGCTACACTGGGAAAAAGAGTCTGGTACTTGAAGACTAGCATCCCGCCGCTCGAGACCTCGAGCCCGTCTGCTCTCTGATATAGTATATCCAATTGATATTGGTATTAATTGCTTGTAGAATATTGGTAGTACAAGTATATACTGAAGTAGGATTCTATGATTCCCCATTGTTGTACCATGAAAGTATTTTCACTATCAGGTAACAAAACAGCAGTCATATTGGTATTTACACACACACAACATTCTTTGCCCGACCATGATCTGATGGGTTAACAGTCACAAAATAGTCACAAAGTAGACAACAATATAGCAGTCACGCAGGTAGGCATACACACGAATCAACAAAGTAAAAACTATATAATATACAAAATTATTTAATTTCTACAACAACTGCTCACTCTCCTACATTCCTCTCTATTTTTATCCTATCCACTCGTGCAGACTACTATACATTATAGCCAGGTGTATGAGAACTGGTATAAAATCTATTGCATTGATAAAATGTTCAGTATGGCTTGACCGATTAACTTGTGCTATAGCCAGGCACAAGTGATCAGTTTTAAAAGAAAAACCCTTGCATTGTTAAAATGTCCAGTATGGCTTGACAGATATTCTTAGTTTATTGCCCAATAAAAGTTAACGATTATAAAAGAAAATTGATTAAGTCAAATTATTAAGTATAGCCGGAAATTGGAGAATTTATTTATCATCATAAGCAGAATGCTAATCCTTTTTATTACTCTATCTACACATCGATTATTTCCAATACAATGCGCGTCCATTCCTTCCACATTATTTCCGAGTTTAATCCATCAGATTCCTGCATTTAAAAATTAGTTGGACTTTAATTATGAGCGTTATATTCAACAAGTAGTATAACTAACCTACTAAATCCTGCAATTGATTGCTTACTCATCACTTGGTGTGAATTGTCTTGACAAATCTAGTACCAACAATATACCGGTAGGATGTAAAATTACACCATGCATAGTTGGCAGTAATTAAGAAAAGGTATATTAGTTATTTAATTAAATTGAAGAAACAGAGAAAAGGATATGACTTACCGATAAAAATACACATTGGGCAATCTTGAGATATTGCAAATCCAGGATTGAATTAGCCAAATTGGTGGCAGAATAGGAACCTGATTGTTCTAAGATGCTAATAATATAATCGATTAGCATAGAAGATCTTAATTCAAAGATAAAAGAGGCGGAAATAAAAGTATTATAGCAGAAAACGAAAAAATACCTTGAGGTCGTAGGGGAGGAGTAGATAGGCATATTTGGGAGAGGTACAGTTTGGGATATGGTGGAGATTGTCAATCTAATAGATGTAAATTGATGTTAGTAAGAAAACTACGGGGAGAAAAGAAAACAAGTTTAAAACATACGCAAAGTCAATTAAAGTCGAACTTCAGGATAGATAATATTGTCTGTATGATTTAGTGTATTCTCTGATGGGAGAAGTGTTAGACCATCAAGTGAGGTGAGTCGGGATAAAGCCACATAGAGCTGCCCATGTGTGAAGGCAGGAGAACCTATATCTACACCAACGTTCTCCAAGGTCTGGCCCTCAGACTTGTTTACCATCATAGCGAAGCATAAACCGACTGGCAACTGAGTACGTTGTAGGATAAAGGGGAGATCATCCTCGGTAGTAGTAAGCTTGATGCCTGGGACAAGGCAAATCTTGCCATTGAACTTTCCACCCATGATAGCAACCTGCAAGTACGTACGTTGGATTCCCAATACCCTCATTCTCGTGCCATTGCAGAGACCCTCACTTGGACGCAGATTGCGTAAACGCATAATCTGGGCCCCAATTTTAAGTCTCAGGGAAGAAGGTGGAATAGATGCTAAACTAATACTCTGCAAATATTCTACTGCAAAGGGCTCAGCACCTGCAGAATCTTCAGGAACCTCAACATAGTTGGCCGCTTCAAAGCGGTACTCCTGCCCAGGGATTCTATCTATCAGAACATCATTGAAATCATTTACAGTATCATTACGAAAAGCCAGAATAGCTCTCCCCATGAGTGCCCCGTGGCTATTGACTGCATCATTCAATCATGGCTGAGGATATAGCTGATCACACAGTTGATTAACCGTGGAAACACGATGAATAGAGGCCGGCAGTTCAAGATGCCTATATAGTTGGGGCGTTGTAATCATGTCTTTGAAGAAGGTGAGAAAGACAATAGTGGCATCATTGGCAATAACCCCCATACTGGGGCTAAGTTTGATAACCTGTAGATTTGCCCAGATTGAGGAATGACGAATACAGGCAAGCACAGTCGCCTGCCAGCTCCCACGCCGACTTACTGGTAAGATTTGAGCAAAGTCACCACCAAGTACGATAGGAATTCCACCAACCACTTGATGCTCTCCACTGTTGCACACATCATTGAGAGTCCCATTTACTGCCTCAAAGCAAGCCTTATGCAGCATGGGAACCTCATCTCAAATAATAAGTGAGGCTTTTTGAATCAACAGTCCAAGATGGGAGTTTGGAGTAATATTGCAGACAGCATTGAGGTTGTTGGAAAGAGGAATCTTAAATCTAGAGTGTGCTGTTATCCCGCCCGGAAGTAGCTGGGCTGCAATCCGCCACGATGCGACACACAATACTAGCTTCCCTTGTACCCGGAGGTGGCTGCATAAGCAGTTGTAGAGGAAGGTCTTGCCAGTTCCAGCAGGGCCATGTAGGAAAAAGGTGCTCTGTAATCGCTGTAGCTGTGGATACTGGTCATGGCTATTGACTGTAGCCACAATTGCATCAAAACTGGCAAGCTGTTGCTCTTTCAACCGCCCTCTCATCAGATCTGCCAACTCCCTTTGCTGCTCCATCTCATATCCTATCTCTTCCCTAACTAATGTATTCCCTACTCTGTATCCTTCAGTATCCTGCCAATTCAACACTGGCCGTGGTAGACCAAACTCATCTAAGGATTTACCATACTCATATAACAGTTGCTGAATATAGTAAAGTCCATAGTCGAGTGAAAGTTCAGCCTCCATACCCTCCACATCAGGAGGGACAATAACCCGACCTGTCCGCAGCAGGTGAGACAGGTTATCGCAAAAGCTCCCCCCAAACTGCCCCCAGATCTTGAGTTGGTTGCCAATAGTTGTCTTTTGCAGCGCCATTGCGAAGAGATGACGCAATGCGCGGCCTGTTATAAACTCCTGACCATTAGTAAACATAGCTAGTGTTCGTTACAGGGCGGGGCGGGGCGGGTTTTTCACTGGCCAGGCCCCGCCCTTACAGGGGGCCGGGGGGGTATTTTGAGGGTAATCCCCGCCTCGCCTTCGCTCGGGGCCTACCGCCACTCATTGCCTCGACGGGGCCCCATTTGTTACTACCGATTTTTGGCGGGAACCAGTCCGGGGTGTGGGGAGGGCGGGGGCCTAAGCGGGGAGAGTGGCAGGGAATGGCGAAAAAGACACGCGGCCCCTGGCCGTTGAGCAGGGAAGGGCGGGCAAAGGGCCGGGGGCCCGTCTTTTCCGGGGCCCCGTCCGCCCCTTCACTAACTCTAAACATAGCAACCTACTCTCCATCATCCTCCAACATGCGCAATGCGATACAGGCTGACATGAAGGTGGGATGGAAGATCCCATCTACTGTCCTCTGGTGTTCAAAGCTAGTAGCACCTCTTACAACAGTCAGGAGTATGCGCAAGTAGTAGCGTTCTCCCATAAAAGGGGTAGCGGTATAGATGTGACCTATTGACATACGCTGCATCCTGGGCTTCCATCCGGCCTTGCTCGTGTAGACATAGAGGGGAGTGAGGGTGCTATCCATCCGCTGGTGGAGAAGAGCTGGATTGTTGCGTTCTGAGAAGTATATTGGCTGTTCATGTGGAAGATGTTGGGCGTGATGCATCACTGGCGGTTCCTCTCTATGCGTGGAGAATTCAAATAGCCGCCAAATGGCTTTTGTAGGACCTATATATCGACTATGGAGATATGGTTTTATCTGATCATGCTCTGAGTCAAGCATGACAGTTGCGCGATCGCCTCCCTTGTAAATCTACCAATGAATGTATTTGACAGCTTTCACTGACCCACATACTGCGATATGGATATGTGCCTTATAGTGTAGCGACAGGTACGGGCTGTAGGGCACCACCCTTCTATTGTCGATATGAGCACTAATGTCCTCTCCACTCCTTCGAAGTGACCACATATATGACTGGCCTGTATCCCTCCTCCGATGGGTAGGATAACCATCCTCGTTGATAATTGTTTCCTCTTGCAAGCCATGTGGATAGCCTTTGTGGAAGGTCTGCACACTGAACGGGTCTAGCCCCTGCATACAACGAGCACTTCCATTGTGCGCGACGCAGTGAGTGTGTACCATCGTTGTCTCAATAATACCTCTTAGCTCCTGACTGATAGCATCATCGGTAGAAGCAATCTCTGCGCTGATGAAGCTATCTATGTAAACCGCAGTCAGGAACTGATTGTCAGTTCTAAGGAATACAAGAACATGTAGGTGTGGGAGGCCCCTCTTCTGGTACCTGATTGTCCAGACCCAACCCAGCCAAGGTCCGATGACTTCCTTCTGTCTGATCTCACCAAGCAAATCACGTACCTTACGATTGAATACTCTTGCCACAAGATCAGGTCTGTCAGCCACGGTCTGATTAGGCAAGAGCTCATTCTCAATATCTACCCATTTGGGGTTTGCAGTGAAGGTTATGAACAACGAAGGTTTGCCAAAGTGACGTACGATTGCCATACTGTCCTGGTACAGCTGTTGCATAAATCTATCGCCTCCCACATAACTCGAGGGCAAAACAACCCTCTTCCCAATGTGGCCAGATCAGCATCACCGGCTACCAAAGCATCTGTCAGACCACTGTAGAGATCTGCTCTGATGTTTGCTTGATGTGAATGTATCCAGCTAAGCTTGTTCTGATTGCAGACTGCCCATGCATCAACAACAAACTGCTGGAATAATTTCCATGGCAGAAAGAGAGTTGAGGGCTCGTTAGGCCTAGTATGCAGACGGAACCTGTAGAATGTGCACTGTGATAGATTCTTATTTTGGCGGTTCTCCTCACAATTATCAAGAGTTTTTTCTCAGTGCCAACCTGGCTCCCCATAAGGGAAAAGGAGAACATAGTGAAGGGGAAGATATGAGGCATGGTTGGAATTGATATATGAGAAAGGGTTTGCATCATCATCTCCATTGAGCCGCTTGGCCAAAACAACATCCCGGAATCCTGCACTTCCATACTCCTCTGGTAGAATCATGGAGGCTTCATCTGGCGTGGGTATGGACTCCCTTCACATATCTGCTCCTTGTTCTACTACCAGTTGTAGTCGTGGATTGAGGATTAGACGAAAGTTGTCCTCAGATAGTTCAAAATCCGCCAAACGTTTCCGAGCTGTCAGGTAGATCTGAATCATTGGATTGCATTCCTGCAATATTAAGATCAAGGACTGAACAATCCGGGGATCCAGGTTAGGTGCATGTCTTGACCGCTCCTCGGCGGCATAGGCGGGATGGTGGAGGTAGATCTGGGAATAGAGTGCATCTTGTCCACCAATAGGAACCAGTGGTCAATGTGTATGATTGAGTGCGCCATGTACCTGGATCAGTTGAAAACCCGTACCAATCTCATTCATCCTGTTGTCCATATTGAACTTGATGCTTGTAAAGGCAAACACCTGATTCCACCTCCGTAGCGTGGCACGGAATGATTTTGAGTGAGCAGTATCCCCACACAACAAGCTATTAAGAGGCTCTGGCAGGGGACGCACTCTCTCCACCTGGGCCTTACCATCCTTGCAGAAAGACTCGTAGCTTGCTGCGCCATTATTTGGAGGCTTGGTCGATGATTCAGATCCCCAGTGAAGCCCTCCGCAGCCGGTCCATTGGATATTCATCCCTCCTAAGCTGTGGTCTTTCCATTTTGCCTGCTGAGATAGGAAGGCAATTGGTTGTTGCACGTATCTCGGTTGACCTCCAGCCATCTGTACCACTTTGGCATTTTGAACATTGACTCCACGCTGGGCTACTATCCTTCTTTGCCTTGCTGCTGCCTAGATTCTTTTATCACCAGTTAGTTCTAAGACTCTTCCCGTAACATAAAAAATATTTATAGAAATCTACAAACCAGACAGATCCAACAGCCTAACTGATGACCTCATCTTCCATCTGAATCAAACTCATCCAGATCCTTCTCCTAATGGCACTACCGACATCGTCTCCTTCCGTCCCTATTCGCCATAGATTATTAGTATATATTTTTTTGGTGTTGCCACAACTTTCATACCTTCAGCCAGGGCATTGAGCACCACCCCTTGGCCTTCCACTACCCCTTCCCTAGCCAAGCGTAAAGCCACCAATCCTTCTACAATGTTAGCTATTATCTCTGTGTCTATGTTATATTAGTCAAACCTTCATCATCTTGCCTCTCAGGTTCCACTCTATTGACTCGTTCAGGTTGACCTCGCGTCCTTTGGTTTCGCCTTCGTTGAGTTCGTTTCCCCTAGAATAAACATAATTAGAATTATATCTGAGCAAATGGAGCACACGTTAGGAGCCCTTGGGATAGTTAACCAAGCATGAAGGACAGGTCTGGCGTAAAGCACCTTGAGGGCCACTATCAAGGAAGGCATCCTCCAAATTCCCGTGACAGCATCTACACCGGGGCATCAGAGGTGAAATCCAATATGACTATTATCTGTCATCCTTGGTAACAGAAGAGTGGCTGTAGTGCTGAAGGGAACAATTATTTCGAAATTAAGGAAATAAAATTGAAGAACGCGTGAGGGAATGAATATTAAAGCGCCGCAAGTTGAATTTCAGGTCTGATATCTTGGCATTATTCAGCACAGATGCTCCAAAATACTCTCTGCTTCGTAGAAACTCACACTATTATCCTTTGTGATCAGAGATACCGTGTCTGCACTCACCATCACACTTGTTTCAAAATTTTGGACATGTGACCTGCATATTTTTTGATGACCTTTTGCGTGCTGTCTTTTTGATGACAAATCTGCTTATTTTTTGAAGGAACTGTGTAGTACATAATAGAACACTAGCAGCCCCTCGACCGCCTGGTCAAGCGTGTCCTCATAGTTGAAAGTGTAATATCCTGGCATAGTCATTAGAGTGAATTATATAATATGTTGCTTGAGGGCAGGTGGTTGATGGCAAGGATAGTAGAAGGTGGTTGAGCCTTGGCACTTTTGGGCAGGGGGGGGGGGGGGTTCAGGACAGCCAACAAGTAAGTCATTGTTTATGGATTGCATTCTGGGTTGCCTCCCACATGTGTGATGAGAAATACTGTAAGTGGCAGGCTCCAGTACAAACTCAAGACCTAGGAGAAGTCACACTGGTTGTAACACATACATTTACTGGTGAAAAAAACAAGAAAGAACTTCTATAAGAGAAATCTAGCATTATGTTTTTACCACCATTCTTTCAATTCTTTCCTTATCAACAACTACAACACTGGTATCCATGGAGAAAGATCTTGAGTTGTAACTCTTGTCTTGGTTGAAAAGTGTTGAACTGTAGTTCTTCCTTTATCACCTACCATATAACTCTATCATCAACAACTACAACACTGGTATTCACAGTGAAAGATCTTGAGTTGTGACTCTTGTCTTGGTTTAAAAGTGTTGAACTGTAGTTCTTCCTTTATCACCTATCACATAACTCTATCATCAACAACTACAACACTGGTATCCACTGGAAAGATCTTGAGTTGTAACTCTTGTCTTGGTTGAAAAGTGTTGAACTGTAGTTCTTCCTTTATCACCTATCATATAACTCTATCATCACCCACTACAACCCTAGTATCCACGGGAAAGATCTTGAGTTGTAACTCTTGTCTTGGTTGAAAAGTGTTGAACTGTAGTTGTGCCTTTATCATCTACCACATAACTTTATCATCAACAACTACAACACTAGTATCCAGGGGGAAAGATCTTGGGTTATAACTCCTGTCTTGGTTGAAAAGTGTTGAACTATAGTTCTTCCTTTATCACCTACCACATAACTCTGCTATGAAACCAACTACATAACTGATATACACTGAAAAGATCTTGAGTTGTCACCCTCGTCCTGGTTGAAAAGTGTTGAACTGTAGTTCTTCCTTTATCACCTTCCACTTAACTCTATTTTCTCACAGTTATCTTCTTTTATTAACCTCTATACTATATAGCTAGGTATAGTTTGATATATTTGCTTTAAGAACTATGTGATTATTATAATAAGAAAGCTTAACAGGCAGTATTTCTTAATTACCTGTAGTCGTATTTATTAAAACAACATTGAGGAAATTGTATACTGCAAGTCAATGAGAGAAAATACAAATTTGAGAAGACAGAATATGCTGTATTATTCAAGTAATAGAGGAGAAATATCAAAAAAAGTAATACAAGTAATAATATAAAAACAAATAATAATACCCGATCCGAGTCATAGACTCTGCGGAATGGCTCCGATCCTACCTTCAGCATAAATCTAGAGGCAGTGCTTAGTTATATGAGGTAGGTAAGAAATAAGGAGCTAAAGGCAAACTTATCTGTATATAATATTCTATAAGTAGAGAAATAACCCCCATAGTGATTACAGCAAAAACTACTGACAAGTAATTCGTTATATGGGAAGACTAAGGAAAAAGCGGTTGAAGGAAAACTTATCTGTCAGGAAGAAATAAGATAGACCGAGAGGATGTAGTTGGACCGTAAGATGTGAATCTGATGTATAAAGGTTAGTATAAAAGCAGAGTATCGTACATGAGAAGCAAGCAATTTTCAATGAAATTATACCAAGACATGCCAGTAGAAAAGCAGCTTGTACAGTTTACACCAGCTTGAGAGTTAACCACGTATGAGGAGAAATGTTGACTGATGGGATAGAAAATGAGTTAAAGTAAGACCAGAATATGAGGAGAAAGGTAGGGAGGAAGTTTACCTTGGAGCAGTCAGAGAAGCACATCAGGGTACTCAATATTATGGGTAAGGGTGGAAGAGTGCTCAGAGGGGAGAATAGTTAGTCCATTGAGGGATGTGACTCTGGATAACGCTACATACAACTGGCCATGGGTGAAGGCTGGAGTGCGTAGATCAACACCCACATGGTCAAAGGACTGGCCCTGAGATTTGTTTACTGTCATGGCAAAGCATAGGGGGACGGGAAACAGGGTCCGATGTAGGATGAATGGGAGATCCTCTTCGGATGTCGTGAGCCTGATCCTTGGGATAAGGCAAACCTTCCCATCAAACCTTTCACCCATAATGGCAACATGCAAGCAGTTGCGTCTGATTCCCAAAACTCGCATTCTTGTACCATTGCAGAGACCTTCTCGGGGACTGAGATTGTGAAGAAGAATTAATGGTGCACCAAGTTTCAGTCGCAGGCAGGAAGGTGGAATTGATGCTAGGCTAATACTCTGTAAGTACTCAACCGCGAAGGGCTCAGCGGCGGCAGCATCCGTGCCAATGGCTACATGGTTGGCGGCTTCAAATCTGTGCTCAGCTCCTTACATCCATTCCACTAAGAGATTATTGAAATCATCCACTGTGTCATTGCGGAAAGCCAGAATAGCTCTCGCAATAAGAGCTCCGGGGCTTTGAATGGCATGATTCAATAATGGTTGAGGATAGAGTTGATTACAGAGCTGATCAACTGTGGCCACACGGCGAATATATTGCGGCAGTTGAAGCTGACCATAAAGTTGAGGGTTCAGGACCAGATCATGGAGAAAGGTGAGAAAGACTTGATTGGCCTCACTGGCAATCACACGCATACTCCTCCTGAGGTGAAGAACTGGTAACTTATGCCATATTGATGCATGACGAATACAGGCAAGCACAGTTGCCTGTCTTGTCCCACGACATATAACTGGAAGGATCTGGGCAAAGTCACCTCCAAGAACAACTGGAATCCCACCAAATACCTGCTCCTCTCCCCTATTACACAGATCATTCAAGGTATGATTTACCGCTTCGAAGCAAGCCTTAGGCTGCATTGGGACCTCATCCCATATAATTAGAGATGTTTTCCGCATCAACTCTCCGAGGTCAGAATTGTGTGTAATATTGCAAACAGCATTTATATCGTTAGATAAGGGAATCTTAAACCTTGAATGCGCAGTTCCACCTCCTGGAGGTAGCTTGGCCGCAATACCAGAGGATGCAACACACAATACTATTTTCCCTTGAGATCGGAGGTGACTACACAAGCAGTTATAAAGGAAGGTCTTTCCTGTCCCGGCAGGACCATGTAGAAAGAAGAGATTGTTGACATTTTGTTGCACTGAATACGAGTGGTAGCTCTCCACCACACCCACAATTTGCTGGAGGCCGGTACCCTGTTCCTCATTCAACCTTTCTCGCAAAGTTACCGATGTCTGTCCCTCCTGTTCCACATCATATGCCTGCTCCTCCTGTATGAGAGCATTCCCTCCGACTCTTTCCTCCCTATTCCTCCAATCCAACATGGGCCCTGGTAGCCCAAACTCAACCAAGGATTTCCCATATTCGTTCAGAAGCTGCTGAATACGGTAAAGGCCATAGTCGAGAGTTAGGCCACCCTCCATGCCTTCTCCACCAGATGGTACCAGGACTCTCCCTGTTTGGAGTAGGTGTGACAGGTAATCTCCAAAGCTCTGAGCAGATGTCTCCCAAATCTGAAGTGGGTTCGTGATTGTGGTGAATTGTAGAGGCATTGCAAACAGCTGACGCAATGCACGTCCGGTCATAAACTCCCTTGGATCAGTAAACATTGCCATCCACTCTCCATCATCCTCCAATAGACGTAAGGCCACACATGAAGCTTTAAACGTTGGATGCACAAGTCCATCCATGGTTCGTAAATGTTGAAAGCTTGTAGCACCTCGCACAACAGTTAGGAGTAACTGTAGATAGTAGCGTTCACCCATGAAAGGGCTGGCTTAATACATGCGACCAATTGATCAAGGCTGCTTTCTAGGCTTCCATCCCTGTTTGCTCTCATGAAGATAGTACTCGGGGAATTCATGATACAAATACCCTCTTCCATCAACCTTCTCGAAATTGTACTTGAGGTATGCGATGAGTCTGGTAAGTCAGCTATCCATTCGTTGACGTAGGATGACTGGATCCTCATTTTCCGCCAAGGAAATTGCCTGTTGGTCAGGAAGGTGTAGTGCGAGATGCATGACTGGTGGTTCCTCCCGTGGGTTGAGTATTCAAACAACCGCCATACAGCTTCAGTTTGTCCTATATACCGCCCATTGAGATATCTCTTGATCTCATCATGTTCTGATTCCAGGACAACTGTTGCATCATCTTCACCCTTGTAGATGTACTTGTGAATGTACTTTACCGCTTTCACTGACCCGCCTACCTCCACATTAATATGGGCCTTATAGCGAAGGAACAGATAGGCACTATATGGCACAACACGACAATTATCGACAAGAGTGGTAACATCTGCACCACCTCTCCGCACACTCATTGCATATGACTGACCTGTATCCCTCATCCGGTAGGTGGGATAGCCATCCTGGTTGATGATAGTCACATCCTGGAAGGAATGAGGATAAGCTTTCTGGCAGGTTTGAACACTGAAGGGATCCAAGCCCTGCATGCACTGAGCACTGCCATTGTTTGCTATGCAGTGAATATGTACCATTGTTGTTTTAATAATACCTCTCAGCCCCTCATTGATAGGATTATCAGTGGGTGGAAGTTCGGCACTAATGAAACCATCGATAATGTCAGGGGTTAGAAACTGACAGTCGGTCGTGAGATAATCTAAGAGATGCAAGTGGGGAAGGCCACACTTTTGGTACTCGATTGTCCAGACCAAACGCAGCCCAGGTCCAAAGACTTCCTTATGCCTGATCGGATCTAGCAAATCAAGCACCTTTAGATTGAACACCAGTGCAATAAGATCAGGCCTGTCTGCTGCTGTGTGATCAGGCAAGAGCTCATGCGCAATCTCGGCCCATTTGAGATTTGCCGTAAAGGTAATAAACAGAGAGGGCTTCCCAAAATGACGCACAATCGCTATGCTGTCCTGGTACAGCTGTTGCATAAACCTGTCACCACCAATGTAGCTGGACGGTAGAACCACCCTCTTTCTAGTGCGAGCAAGATCAACATCTCTGGCCTGCATAACATCGGCAAAACCATGGTAGAGATCGGAACCGATATTAGCCTGATGTGAACGTATCCAGGCCAACTTGTTCTGATCGCAGACACCCCAAGCATCAACCACAAACTGCGGGAATAAGTTCTCAGCACAGAACATTGTTGAAGTCTCATCTACCCTAGGATGAAGACGAAATCGGTACAATTTTCGCTGTGAGAGGTTCTTGTTCTGACGATTGCCCTCACGATTGTTCAAGGTTCTTCCCCAATGCCAACCAGGCTTTCCGTAGGGGAAGAGCAGAACATGATGTAGAGGAAGGTAGGATGCATGATTGGGATTAATTAATGTGAAAGGGGTGTCCCTATCTTCCCCGTTGATCCAACTGGCAAGAACAATATCGCGAAAGCCGGCCGAATCATACTCCTCGGGCAGAATCATGGAGACTTCATCTGCCGTTGGAAGGTTCTCCCTTGTAAGATCTCCTCCTCTTTCAACAACAACTCTAAGTTGTGGGTTGAGAATCAGGCGAAAGTTGCTCTCAGCTTCAGAGATTTCTACAAACCTCTTGCGAGCCGGAAGATATATCTGAATCAGCGGGTTGGACTCCTGCAACATTAATGTTAAGGAAGCAACGATATCGGCATCAAGCTCCCGAGCATTGCTTGACCTTGTCTCTGCAGCATAGGTTGGGTCGTCCAGATAAATCTGAGAATAGAGAGCATCCGTTCCATCTCCAGGCACCAGTGGGCCCTGTCGGTGATAGAATGCGCCATGAATCTGAAACATTTGGAAGGTTGTACTACCAATGTCCATCATTCTTCAATCCATGTTGAACTTGACACTCGTAAATGCAAATTGTCCATTCCATCTGCGCAGAACCTTTCGAAACGTCTTAGATTGAGTATTGGTACCATTCATCAAAGCATGGAGTGGGTTCGGAAGTTGGCGCATCCTCTCCAACTGAGTATCACCCCGCTTATAGTAAGACTGATAGCTTGCCTCACCACCTTGTGGTTTTTTGGCTGATGGCTCTGAAGCCCAGTGTAGTGCTTGGCACCCGGTACAACTAAAGTCCATTCTACGAAGATCGTGGGATTTCCAACCGGCCCTTCGCTCAATGAAGGCTAAAGGTAATCGTATTGGTTGCTCCCGACGTCTGACTCCCCGAGCCTCTCGAACTGGGATATTTTCTCTCACACCAGCGACTACCAACCTTAGCTCCTCTCTTGATGCTCGTTGCGCAGTCTATAAATTTATTTGTTATTAGTGTGATCTCTCTACTCCTTCTTCTATTTTATTGTCTCTTTTATTCACTTACCAGTCATAGTCTACACGTTGCCTGCAGCATCCCTGTCACATCCATATCAAACTCCGAAATACCCTTCTCCTGCAGACACCTTCGACACCTGTGCATAGGCAACCTGTTATCTGGGTATTGTTAGTGGTTATTTCTGAACATTTGACAAAATAGAAATACCCTCTGGGACCCTGCTTAGCGCTACCCCTTGTCCTCTCATCGCTGCTTGACCACAAGAGACAGGTACCTCCATTGCATCAGGTTGTCGGTCTACCATCCCTCCCACATATGAATCATTCTAGTAGCCCCATCTCTGAACACTCTCAGTAGATATGCACTCCTACCTTCACCCTCCTGCTGACGATTTATGTCATTTTGAACTGTCTCAACTCCTACTCGTGCCGAGCGCTGACTTCTTCGTATTTGTTCCCTCTCCTATTAAACTCATAATTAATATCAGTACAATATAGCCTCAAAGGCCTTGAGTTGAAGTGAAATATCAACACATACGAAGCATTGACGGCAAGTTCGGGGCAGATTTCCCCCACAATTGCAATCAAAATCTGCATCCTCCTTCTCCCTGCGATACTTGCTACACCGCTGCATTTCTACAGATACTTGGTCAGATAAACTCTGCTGTATCTATTCCTATCTTGCAGAAAAAGATCTTAAAGGTATAACACAGAGGATAAATAAAGAATGGGCCAGTGAAGAAATGTAGAAATCGAAGAATCAAGACAGGGGGTAAGCGAGGGAAGATGAGTTTGGAGTGAAACAGAATCAGGGTGGGTCAAACAAAGAAGAAAATTTTCGCACTGTTTACCACTTAGATTTGGGGGTTGCTGTTCATTTGGGGTCCGTTGCATTGTGGGTTGCTGCGCACATGCATGATGAGAAATTCTATGAGGAGCAGGCTCCAGCACTAACAGCTTATCAGATTGCGCATTTTCGAGATAGCACTTGAGATCCACTGGGCAGTACATATATCACTAGCTGCCCCTCGACCGACGGGTCAAGCGTATTCTTTTTGATGTTGTATAGATGAAGCATGTACAGTCAGATATTTCTATAATTTGCCATGCTTGTACCTCAGATGGTAAACTCAAGGTCTCAGAAATAAAATAAGGTGATTGGTTATAGGCAGCATGTTCAACTTGAAATCACAATTCAGATATATTAATTAGTTAAAAAAGGTAAACCACTTTTGCTATATTTAAAAACTATATGACAAGGTAGAGGAGCCACCAGGAAGAAGAAACAATAACAGAAGAGGCGCGACTTGGATCAATAGACAGAAGGTTAACAGTTAGTTATTTAATATTGAGAATTGATAAAGAGAGTTGTATACAAAAAGACGTACCTGAGCACAAAGTGAAAGACACTGGCAGGAGGAACTACTGCCAAGCCATCTAGTCAATGAACTATTAGGATACACAAGTGAGATGGAAAACAAACATGACTTACCTGTAGGAATAAGAGGAGATTCAAGCAACAAGACCGAAAGAAGGAAAGGAGATCACTCGATGAGAGAGTTCTGTATGAGTCTGAGGAATAAACAATAAGTATGAAGGCCAATATATGGAAAGATAGAAGAGAGGAGAAAGTAAACTTACCAGAGAGGAGTTACAAAAGAACTTCAGAATATACAATGTTATCCGTCTGAGTAGGGGTTTGCTCCGAGGGTAGAAGTGTTAGTCTGTCTAATGAGGTGACTCTTGAAAGAGCTACATAAAGTTGCTCATGACTGAAGGCAGGCCAGCGCAAATCCACACCAACCTGATCCAGGGACTGACCCTGAGATTTGTTAACAGTCATGGCAAAGCATAGATGGACTGGGAACTGAGTACGCTCCAGGATCAAGGGTAGATCCTCATCTGAGGTGATAAGCTTGATGCGTGGTAAAAGACCGATCATGCCATCAAATGTCCCACCCAGAATGGCAACCTGTAGGCAGGTGCGCCGGATTCCAAGTACCCTGATCCTGGTACCATTTCAAAAGCCCTCCCTGGGACTCAGATTTCGGATCAGAATTAGAGGAGCACCGATCTTAAGTCTAAGGCAGGAGGGTGGAATAGATGCTAGAGAAATGCTCTGCAAAGATCCCACCGCAAAGGGCTCAGCAACAGCAGCATCCACAGGTACATTCACATGGTTGATAGCTTCAAACCTGTGCTCCACGCCAGGCATCCTTGCCACCAGTACATTATTGAAATCATGGACAGTATCATTGCGAAAGGCTAGAATGGCCCTACCTGTAAGAGAGTTGTGAACGGTTACTGCCTCATCCAATAATGACCGTGGATACAGATGATGACAGAGCCCATCAACTGTTGATACCCGACGAATATAAGAAGGCAGATGACGAGTACCATGATGGAGGGGATTAGTAACCATATCCCGAAGAAAGGTGAGAAATACCTGGTTGACCTCACTGGCTATCAGACGCATACTTGTTTTGAGTTTCAAGATATGCAACTGAGGCCATATTGAGCAATGTTGAATTGAGGCCAACACAGTGTACTGTCTTGTACCTCGGCGAATGACTGGCAAGATCTGAGCAAAGTCACTACCGAGTACTGTAGGAATCCCACCAAACAACTGCTGGTTACCACTGTTGCAGACATCATTCAAGGTTCTGTTGACTGCCTCAAAGCATGCGTTATGCGGCATGGGAACCTCATCCCAGATGATGAGTGAGGTCCTGCGAATCAACCCACCTAGATAGGAGTCTCGCGTGATATTGCCTACAGCATTAGAGTCATTTGATAGGGGAATCTTAAACCTTGAATGTGCTGTCTGGCCCCCAGGTAGCAATTGAGCAACCATCCCAGAGGATGCTACGCAAAGCACAATCTTTCCTGGGGCCCGGAAATGACTGCAGAAACAGTTGTAGAGGAATGTCTCGCGTGCACCTGCTGGGCCATGAAGGAAAACGGCATCAGAGGGCTCTTGCTGCTGTGGGTCCTGCTCATGGCTCTCTACCGCAGCAACAATAGCATTGAAGCAGACAACCTGTTCCTCATTCAACTTCTGCTGCATAGAGTCAGACAACACCTGCTCCTGTACCAAATCATATTCCCACTCCTCCCCCATCCTCACATTGCCCACTACCCCATTCTCCCTCTGCCTCCAATCTAGTACCTGTTGTGACAGGCCAAACTCTGCCAAGGATCTAGCATACTCTTTGAGGAAGTCATGAATATGATAGAGCCCATAGTCATCAGCAAGGCCTGCCCCCATACCCTCCCCTCCAACAGGTACTATCACCCTCCCTGTCACGAGCAGGTGGGCAAGATCATCACAGAAACTCTCTCTAAACTGCTCCCAGATGGCGAGTGGATTGGTGATTGTTGTATGTTGAAGGGCAAGGGCAAACAAGTGTCGAAAGGCCCTTGCGGTCATAAACTCTTGTGCATCTCTGAACATGGCAATCCACTCACCATCATCCTCAAGCAGGCTGAAGGCAATGCAGGGTCCCTTGAAGGTCTCATACTGTATACCATCTACCGTCCGCAGGTCTTGAAAGCTCTTGGCACGACGTACAACAGTGAGAAGTAAGCGCAGGTAATAGCGTTCACCCATCAAAGGACTTGCTGACCACAGGCGACAAATTGCAAATCGCTGTTTCCTCCACTTCCATCCAACCTTAGGCATGTAGACAAAGTGCTCAAGAAATTCATGGTACAAATAATGTCTTCCATCTACATTATCAGAGTTGTACTTGAAAAAGGCCAGAAGGGTACTGGTTGACCTATCAAGACGCTCCTGAAGGTCACTGGCACTCTCCTGGTCTGGGAAGTAGACAGCCTGCTGGCCTGGAAGATGAAGGGTGAGTGTCGTGACGTCAGGGAGTTCATCATGTGTTGAGAACTCAAACAAGCGCCACACTGCTTCCGTAGGACCAATATAACAACCTTGGACATGACGCCTTATCTCATCATGATCAGAGTCTAGGATAGTAGTAGCACGATCCCCACCCTTGTAAATGTACTTATGAATGTACTTGACTGCTTGAGCAGACCCACACACCTCCACATTGATATGGGCTTTATAGCGGAGGGAGAAATAAGAGCTGTAGTGAACTACCCTTTGATTGTCAATGACAGTCGTCACATTCCCTCCACTGGTCCTTACTGGTACCGTGAAGGACAGACCTGTATCCCTCCTACGATAGAGAGGATAGCCATCCGCTGTGATAACAGTCTCCTGTTGGAACTTTCGAGGATAGCCCTTACGGCAGGCCTGGGCAGTAAGTGGATTCAAACCCTGCATCCACAGAGTGTCACCATTTCCACCTGCACAGTGAGAATGCCCCATTGTGCTCTGAATAATCCCACGCAACTCCTGACCAATCGCATCTTGCTCAGTTGGAATTTCTGCACTGATGAGGCGATCGATATTGGCAGCAGTCAGGAATTGCTGGTTCGTTTTCACAAACACCAGGAGGTGTAAATGTGGGAGGCCCCGCTTCTGGTACTCGATGGTCCAGACCCAGCCTAGCCAAGGTCTAAAGACTTCCTTGTGGCGTATCTGGTCCAGAAGATCACGTACCTTGAGATTGAACACACCTGCTACCAGATCAGGTCTGTGTGCTGCTGTCTGATATGGCAGCAACTCGCGAACAATCTCATCCCACTTGGGGTTCGCGGTAAAGGTTATCCCTTGTGAAGGTTTGCCAAAGTGGCGCACAATCGCTATACTGTCTTGGTACAGCTTCTGCATAAACCTATCTCCTCCCACATAACTCGATGGTAGAACCCCTCTCTTACCTATCTGCTCAGCGTCTATATCACCAGCTGCCAAAACATCGGCGAGACTATTGTACAACTCAGCTCTGATGTTGGCCTGATGAGTACGAACCCAGTTAAGCTTGTTTTGATTGCATACAGCCCATGCGTCGACCACAAACTGCTGGAATAGCTTTTGAGCATGGAAGAGAGTGGTTGGCTCATCAACTCTGGTATGCAGACGGAACCTGTAGAAAGCACGCTGGGCCAGCTTCTTGTTCTGGGGATCTTGCAAGGTCCTACCCCAATGCCATCCATGCTCACCATAGGGAAACAGGAGAACATCGTGGAGGGGTAGATACAAGGCATGATTGGGGTTGATGAGAGTTAAATCTCTAACCAAATCTTCCCCATTCACCCTTCTTGCCAGAACAATATCCCTGAAACCCCCGCTTCCATATTCCTCAGGCAGAATCATGGAGACTTCATCTGCCGTTGATAGGTTCTCACGTCTGAGATCAGCGCCTCTTTCCACAACCAGATGTAGTTGTGGATTGAGGATCATGCGGCAGTTGTCCTCTACCGCTCTGATCCCTGCAAACCGTTCCTGAGCTGTGAGATACATTTGGATCAGGGGGTTGGACTCCTGCAGCATCAAGGTCAAGGAGCGAATGAGATTGGCATCCAGTTCTGGGGGACGTGCAGCTCGCGCTCTGGCTGCATCAGCTGGATCATAGAGGTAGACCTGGGAATACAAAGCATCTCCCATGCCTACCGCAGGTACCAGCGGTCCCTGCCTATGATAGAGCGCCCCATGAATCTGGAACAGCTGAAATATTCCTCCAATCTCACTCATTCGATTGTCCATGTTGAACTTGATGCTAGTAAAGGCAAAGATTGAGTTCCATCTCCTTAGCCCCTCTCGGAATGTCCGTGCCTGAGTATCACCTCCACTCATCAACGCATTGAGGGGCTCAGGGACTGGGCGCATTAGCTCCATCTGCACTTTGCCTTGCTTGCAGCAGGACTCAAAGCTTGCCTCTCCACCTTTCGGTCTCCTCGAAGCTGATAACTCTGCAGTCCAGTGCATACCATTACCGGCACTGCACCTGATATCCAACCTCCCCAGATTGTGGCCTGTCCACCTAGCTCTGTTGCTCACAAAGGACAATGGCATTCGTGACTGTGCCGCTTGTACCTCTAGTGCTTGAGCCAGATGCACCAGCTGAATATCATTACCGGGTGCTTCCGCAACTCCTGCCCTTTCAATTCGTGCTGTGGCCTATCAAGTTGTCCCCTGTTAGCCTCTGTTTATTTAATACCTTAATAGCCACTATTCGATAAAGACTTACCACACACCTTCTGCAAGTTGCCAGCAACCTTCCTGATCTATTGTGATCAAACTCTTGCATCACTAAGTATCTCAGACACTGCCTGCATCCCCTCCTCTCCTCTGAATTTATAGGTACTATAATATCCATTAGTTTATATTCTTGCCTGACTCAAATCATATGACCTACCTTCAGGGATCCTATTCAGCGCCACCCCATCTCCTTCCCTTGGTGCTTGTATAGCTATTCCTTTTGTTCACGTTAGATTATCTCGCTGATCAAGCATGGAATAACTGTCACTGTACCTTCTGGAATCCCCCTCAGCGCTACCCCCTGTCCTCCCATTGCTGCTTGTGTACCTGCCAGTTTCCCACTTATTAGTTATTATTATTAAGACACTTTAAAGCCGAACATACCACCCGTATCATGGCTTACCACTACCATATCTCCTCCCACTGCTTCCCGATTCTCTGCTTCTTGGCTAGTAGTTAGAATCAATTCATCATAAAAGGGATAACAACTATACCTGCTTGCTCTTCTCTCAGCATTACCCCATGTCCCCCCCCTTGCTCCCTCTTGGATTCTCTGTCGTCTATCTCTTACTTTCGCCTGTGCAATTACTATATTAGCATATAGGAAACAGATAGGAAACAAGAATTGATTGAGGTAGACAAACCAAGCACCGCCGACAAGAACGGCGTAAGTTGCCATGCCTGTCTTTGTCAAACTCATCATCTGCTTTGTTTTTGTGGCACTGAGAACACCGAGGCATGCCTATCCTAAAATGTGCATAACAACACAATCAGCAGGCGGGCTCTTGTAATATGTGTAAGAAAGGATAAATTGTTGCGTTGTGTGTGTGAATAATCAAAAGACGGAAGAAAGTTGATTGTGGAAGGTAACAGGGGGAAGAGCGCATAAGAGATAGAGAAGTGTTGGTATGCCGAGTCTCCTAGGTAGGCCATTTTCCAGTACTTGGGCTCAAAAATACACCTACCAGTATATAGCATCACAGATCACATGTGTGCCCAGAACTTCACCCCACTGTACATAGGATCACAGTTATCAGATCGCACTTTGATCTCGTTTTTTGAGATAAACTGCTCAGTACATAAAAGACTAGCAGCCCTCGTGCCTACGGCACGTCTGAATCTCTATTTTAGGGAGAATTATATATCATGTTGGTTCAGGGCAAGGGGCGGATGGTGGGGTCAGTAGAGGATGGTTGAGAAGGGGTGTGGATAATGTAGCACAGCAGTGAGGATGGTGGAAGGGGTTGGTTGCCGCCGAAAAGATCTATAAACACCGCTTTTTATAATTGAGGAGGTGAGTGCGACAACTTAAGATTGCCTCTATGATGTTGGATTTTTAGATTAAAAGCCAAGTTGAGCTGGGTTCATTGCTGGTTCGGGATAAGCACACTACTTAACACAACCCCAGGAACAAGCACCCCAAATGGATCTCCCCTCTTCCTCGTCTAGAAATCCGGAACTTTGGGCACACCACTCCCTGTCTTTTGGACACATATCTGTGCCGCCACTCTCGGGAACAGGCTTTCAGAATATTTTTCAACGCCACGGGTGCCCAGTGCCTTGTTTAGCTGTGACAGCACATCGCCGGTGGGTGAGTAAGGGGAATCGTTAAAGCGGTGGACATGCAAGAAGGGTGGAGCTCAGCTCATCATTGCTGAGAACCTTTTCAATGTGGGGATTAGTATGCTGGGGGAGGGTTTGTAGGGAAGCATGTCCGTGGGCTTAAGTAGGCGAAAGAGCGTGTCTTCTGGTGGCGGAAATATTGTCTGAAGGGGAGGAGTAGTGGTGCCATTGTTGTTGCTGCCACCGTAGTTATTGCTGCCACTGCTGTTATTGCTCTTGTTCCTGCGGTAGCAGTGTTGGCCTTCTCAGAGAGGCGGGTGTTGGCTGGGGAGTTAGGTGGAGATCAGAGTAATGATGGTTGAGACATTGTTGATACTTTGGTTATTGAAGGGTGTACCCATGGTAGAATGTCCAGTAATGTCTTGATAACAGAAACGATAAGGGGAGTTTTCGTTTTGCTCGACTGTTTGAGTCAACCAAGATGTTCTTCCTTGTCCAGTTGGGTGAGGTGTATGTGGTTTGACCTCAGCTAGTGCTTTTATTCTCCGATATGAAACTCTGAAGCCATGGCCTTGTTTATCTGCATGCCAAAAACGCCTTCTTAATCCGTAAACCACTGCTGCTTCCCTTTCTTGTCATCCTTCTTTTGCGTTTATGCTCCTATTTCCTTCCCGTCCTCGTAGTGTAGCCCTAGATCTACAGCAACTGTTATACCGACACCAACAATATACCACAACCACGGTGAAACCGGCCTAAGCAAAGCATACTCAACACTCAAGAGCACAACTTGGAGTTCCTCAAGGCCGCCCTTACTCTGGCCTAAGAAGGCGTGTAAATGCACCATTGGTATAATATGATAGGATGCGTGTTGGAATTGTTTAAAACTTCTTCACTGTTTCCTCCCTGCTTCCGTCCTGATCTTTGGTCATCCCGCGTGGCTCTTCCCTGCTGTATGGTGATGATCATGGCCTTGGTCATCCACGTCGTCCGACCCTATCAAGCATATGTCTATGCCAATAGCTGACACAATATTTTGTAGGTACTGTTTTTTATGAGTCCCGTCGGGGCACCCCCATTAACACCACTGGCCGCGACGTCCACTTCCTCCTCACTTCTGTAAATCTTATCAATAACAGCAGCAAATTCTCACCCTGAGGAGAATGAGTATTTGTTGGTTTACATACTTGAAATAGAAATTTACCAGCCTCTCAGCTAATTTCCCAGTCAGAAAAGGTGCAGGGATGATTGATGGTTTAGTATGCAACCCGAAAAATGGGCTGCCCATCTGTGTATGTTCGTCATTATCTGGTACCAATTCCTTCCTTGCCCCCACAATTCCTAGCCCTTGGGCAGCCTTGGTCCTTGTGCTTGACCCAAACCTCGGCCAGAATGGCGTGGGCGCTAATCACCCACCCTCGCCACCTGCCCCATGCAGATCACCATGTGCTCCGGAAGTGCTGCTCTTTACAGCCGCAAACACTGTACTCGCAAAGCAGATTCCCGAAGCAGAACCTAGATACCTAGAGTCACTCGCGCCAGCAAAAGGGAGGAGACAAATGTCAGACACAAGATTATCCAGTTTCTTCGCCTCTGCATTGTTTCGACAAGTGATGACCGGCTTGTGCCTAATTGCAGGTCCACCATGCAACCGTTCATTGGCTGTGTGTTGTTCACGAGCAGCGACTCGAGATAAGCCAGCTAGGTTTCCAGGTAATAGACGTAACTATAACTCACCTGACCGTCAAAATCCCCTTCACGAGAGAACTGACCAACAAGTGCAACCACTGATCACACCTGTTCTTCCTCAACCGATACCGATTCGAGGCAGACATATTGTGAAAGGACGAAGATGTCCAAGTCGTCACGGCCGCTGTGGCCCGGAACCCGCTTCACCACTTCAGCCTGCACATCCGCCGCTGGTGGCAAAGAATCTAAACCAGCGTTCTTTCACCTACATTTGTGCACTCCGGAACCGGTCACTGTGCCTGTAGCTGTGGTGGTTGTGATTGGAGTGGTAGAGGGAGTTGGTGAAAGGGACTTTGAGATCGTTTTCTCGGGGCCCGGGTTTGTGGGCTATGAAGGTAGTGTTGAATTTGAATTTGGTGTGTTGTAGGGAAATTGAAGGGAATGGTGGCAGTGGTCGTGGTGAGGGTGGTAAAGGGTGGGTTGGGAGAATGGCTGATAGAAAACGAACAAGAAGTGTATCCTCCCCTGGTATTTGCCGACGAATTTCCGGACGTGAACCTAGTAGAAATAACCTCTGTGCCTTTTGTATATATGCTCAATATTCCACTATATTTACAATGTAAGCAAGATAGCCACGCCTCCGATCAAGATGCTCAGGGTTCGTTGGGGACTTCTTGGCCTTTCTCCGTCTACCCACCGCTTTTCCCCCCCCCTCCAGAACCGATAACAATAGTAAAGTGTGCTGTGAGAGTGTTGTGGAAATAAATGGCGTGAGTATGAGGGAGTGGTACTGGGAGTAAGAGGTGGAGGTGGGCGGCAGAAGGGGAGTACTGAGGAAAGAGACAAAGCATGCGGTAAACAAGGAAGAAAATATTCACACTGGTTGGCTCTAGGATTTGTGCGTTGCCGCGCGATTATTGTGGGTTGCATTGTGGGTTGCCTCTTTGATGTGTGATGAGAAATACTATGAGGGGTAGGCTCCAGCACTAATGGCTTATCAGATCAGACTTTGAGATCGTTTTTGGAGATAAACTGCTCGGTAAATATAAGACTAGCTGCCCCTCGACCGACCGGTCAAGCGCGTCTATTCTAAGCGATACATATAATCCAAATTCACATCCCCAGTCATGCAGATGCAGACCAAAGGAGAGTGGTGAAGTTGGAAACACTGTGTGGAGAATCTTGTTAAGTTGGAGTAAGAGGGGTAAAGGAGACTGTGAGCCAAAGGTTTACCAGGCTGTGGCACATCTCCTTGCTACTGGTGGTTGGTATCAAGGCAATTCATCTGCAGCGTTGTATTATGCTATGAGCGGTAAACTATTAGAGCTGTGACAATCCTGCTGCAGCGGGATAAGGGGTGGTTAGTAGCTCACCAGGTCAGTGTAGCACTGCGATGTTCTCATCTACCCCAGATCAAGTCATCCCGTACGAGTAGGATTTTGACAAAGAGGTTGTTCCAGGTGTATTATTCCCTCGGAGAGTCGCTGGGCCCTTTTCTCATTGATGGTGTTGGGCTTCAGGTTCTCCTGTTCGAGTAGTCATTTGCTCCTTAATCCTATACATAGTTGAACCACACCTTAGTGTTTGGCCATTGGGTTTTGGTTTGTTGAGATTATTATCATCCTGTCTGCATAGTACCTTCACTACTCTCTTCTTCCCTTTCCAAGCAGCCTACCAGAATGGTGTTTGCCCACCCTGATTTGGTTTGTCGGGGCAGACCTCCTCCCATTTGAGTTGTAATCTCACATCCCTCACACCCATCCGGCGCTGCACAAGAAAGTCCTGTTTGGCCAAAATTATCAAAGCGGCAAGGGTTGACCTTTCCTAGTGTGAGAAGAATTACTACAACTTCTTCGTTCCTATTCCCTGAAGCCCAATAGAGTGGTAAGTTGTCAGGGTGGTCTGTTTAGTCGTGGCTAATATCGTCCTGTCCAAGTAGGCCTTTCAGCACGTCCCTAGCATCCCGCCCGCCCTGTTGGCATCGCCAGGACTGCCGTGCCTGGAGTCCCGAGCTTCTGTCTCAAGCTGCAGGGCAATTGCGTCTGTCCATTGGGAAAGAATATCATCCAAGCTGATGACGGTAGGGCCCTACAGTCCACTACGTATCTGTAACTCCAGAATCGTACCTACCGTCCTTACCCGTCATCTGTAGTCCTAGCCTGTCATCTGCGGTCCTCGCCAACTACCTGAAGAGCCCACCAGTCACCTACAGGGCCTGCCCTTATTCGGAGTTACCGCTTTTACTCTCTAGATTCACAAGCCGGGATCGATCCCTGGCTACCATTCGAGACAGTCATAGGCAAGTTGAATCACCAAACTATACTACAATAGGCTTAGCAAAGCAGGTTAACAGAATTGCGGATATCACTTAAAGATAGCTACCAAGTTCAGATATCCCAAGTTATACTGCCTCTGGAAAGCACTACGCTTTGTTTGGGTGTTTTCTCTCTGGTTGCGGAGATTAATGATAGTGAATCTGGCGGGTAAATATGGTACCCACAAAATTGCGCCACCTGAGAGAAGTGCAGTCCCCGGCTGTCATCACGGACACCAGTTCAGGTATGGCTGTCCCTTCCGCCTGCACCGAAAGACTAATGGACTGGAGGCTTGGGAACACTGGGCTCACCACTCGCTCATGCCCTTACAAGCACCCTCCATGTTTGACCGGACTTGTCTGGTTGATTGTTGATACTACCCGATCCGTGTAGTATTTCCACTACTCCCTCAGGAAGACTCCATGAAGCACAACAGACACGTGTTTGGCAATAATCATCATGTTTTTCAGGGTTGATATCTCCTCATCTGAGAAGTCTTTTTATGATCCTTTCGCCATCATTGCGGACAAGATCAGACAATTGTTTTTCGCTGACATCTTCTCATTTGTCGGAGCTCATGTTATCCCATCTGAGTAGATTTCTTTTACCTCCACCACTCTCTTATGCCTATTCCAAGCAGCCCCCAAGAGAGAAGTCTCACCCTTATGCCATGTTTGGTTGATATCACACCCTTCTACCCTACTAAACCAACCACAATTTCAACAATCCAGAAGGGGAATGCACAATGTTCAGTGCTGAAAAGACGTGTTTTAAGGTAATTATTAGCACAGCAATTTGGCCTCCGCGCTTTCAAAGGAATATCTGTGAATATGTGATTAGCGAAGTTACCAAATAACTTCCGAGCAAGTAATTTCAAGCATTTCCGAAAGTTCCTTTTTGCCTAGATTCCCTAATATAAAGAAAGATATTTGACACAAGGTATACCTTTGTGATCAGGATGGGGATTTGGCGAAGAGACCTTTACCTGCTCTGAATTCAGATAACTTAAGCCGGTTTCAGCAGATATCGGGTGGGTACTCACGAAAAGCTCAAGATCAGCGCGGATGTGTTCTTGAAGGGCAAAGTGGATTAACCGGACAGCGGATGCTGGGTTGCCTCAAGCAACGAGGCCTTTGTGACTGGCCACTAATGACACAATTGAGGGGACATTGTCGGTATTCAGATTCAGGGACCGTATTTCTAATGATTGGGCGTGAAACAATTCATTTGAATGTACGTGCCACTCTGCGCGAAAGTTCTACATTAAATCAGCCATGCCCAATCTCAACCTCATCCCACCCCGCTCCTTTATCACACCTATGGTTTCTCAATACCCATCTCCCAATCCCAACCCATCCACCATTGCATTGAGCCTCAGTATTCGCATGTGTCCGGAGCCCCAGTAGGGGGACTGCCAAGAGCCCAGGAAGAGACTGGAAGGCAAAACGTTGTCCGTCCTCGTCTTTCATTCCTACTTGTCAGACAACTTTAGAAAATGACCGGACGGGAAGACAAAATGCCGTCGGTTCTCGTCCTTGAACTTCGAGGACAGCCGTCATTAGGAAGGGCGACGAGCCCCACCATATGAGACATCTTCTAGTAGTGGACAACAGGTGCTTTCATAGGACTGCCGGATACGATGGGGCGATGGCAGGGATGGCGGGAAACATTGGAAAACATTGGAAAACAGCCGAAGAAGACGCGGGACGGTAGGGGACGGTAGGGGACGACACAATGTCGTCCGTCCTCGTCCTGCACGAGGACGGACGCACTGCCCCGTTGCGAACACTGTTGAGCCTTCGTTGCCTGTGGTCGATTGTGGTTTCGTGCAGGATTGTATCGAGATTGAGCGAAACAAGCACCTATCTGAATATGTATTTGTAAGTGGATTGTTTGAGGTAACTTCCCCATTGCCCCGACTCCTACCTGCTTCCATTTGGGTATAATTTGACAGAGCAGACCCGGAAATCCCATGCCTTGATAAACACTGCGAAGCTAATATCAGTGGCCTTAGTATCGGTTTTGCATATTGTCACTTTTTCGTGTCTATCCTTGCCAGCTTTTATTACTATCGTGTACTTTGACTGCACGATCTGGTATTCTATAAGTCCCACCTACCGCAGGAAACAGGTTCTGATAGGGTTACTGCCACCCATATTGGCGTTATATTTCAGCTTAAATCACTTGTCCTTAGGACTTGAGGTGTCCATAAGGGTAAAGGCTCACCCCGTGCACCGGTAAGATACAAACGGTGGGGGGTAGTTAAAAAGGCTTGCAAATGTGGAAGGGATTGATCTGTACCATTTCCTGAGTAGCGCCTTTACTCAGCGTGCATCGATCCTTACGAAGGTCATTGACTTCTATCACTTTGATGTAGGTACCAGGTGCCATAAAAATGTCACTATTGAATATTGTTGTGCAGGGTGGGCTAGTAGACTTTCTGGGGCTCTATTAAAATTAGCAAACATAAAGTATCGAAGCAATTTCCTCCCAGAATGTATTGTCAATCACCGGCACCTCCTACACCGACATCACAATCCATGCGTATCTATTAGAATATGCTAGAAGTAAATACAAACTGCGCGAACGAGCTTTGCGTATTTGGTCAATCGTACAAATTGCGGGGTAGATTCGGTGAAGAAAAGAGCGGTCGTTGCGGTGAGGAAAATGACAGGTAGCAAGATCATATGATATCTGATGCAAATAGTCTGAGGATATAAGAACTATTCCTACATGAGTAGTGTTAGTTTTTTGTACTTAAGGGCCAGGTTCACACACAGTTGTAGAAGCCATGTCAGCGAATAAGTTTCTGCCCCTCATACAGTTTTGTTTCTTGTCTCCCGCACTTGTTTTAGACAGTTCGCCGTGAGCCCAAATTATAAGAGAAAGGAGGGGCTGTACCTAGAAGTGTAGCAGCTGCCCGATGTCAGTTAGCAAAATTAGAGAAGGGTTGAGTGTAACAGCGTGGACCATTGGCTTACCTGTTGTGGGTACTGGTTCTGGCTACTGCCGTTGCACAAAGTATCTTCAGTCGTTGGAGCATAAGCGGGATCCATTACCTTACAGTGTTGTGTTTGTGTTTATTGAGCGGGGCGCTAGGTTTCATGGCATTGGCAGGATTGAGTGCCGGGTGAAAAGGTATAATAAATGCGAACATTAAAGAAGGAAAAAAGAGAAAACAGAAAGGAAGCAAATGAGCGAGCGGGAGAGAGTGGTGCGGTGTGTTGGATGGCGATAGAGAAACGGAGAGGGATATAGCATCTTGGCATTGAAGCCTCATCACATGTTGTGCTCACAAATACAAAGAGCGGTACAGTACATCACAGAGCTTATCAGATCACACATGAGATCGTCTTTTGAGATAAAGCTGCCCAGTACATAATAAGACTAGCTGCCCCTCGACCGACCGGTCAAGCGTATTCCTTTTGATATAGTATAGATAAAGCATGTATAGTCAGATATTTCTATAACTTGGTACACTTGTACCTCAGATGGTAAACTAATGAACCGAGAAATACAATTGGGTAATTAGTTAGGGGCAGCAAGTTGAACTCACAATTCACACATATTAATTGGTCAAAAATGTAAAGTACTTCTGCTTTATTCAAAAACTATATGACAAGAGTAAAGGAGGCAGCAGGAAGAAGAAACAAGAACACAAGAGGAGAGACTTGGATCAATACAAGCAGGGTAAACAGTTAGCTATTTAATATAGAGAATTGATAAAGAGGATGGTATACAAAAAGACATACCTGAGCAGAAAGCGAAAGAGAAGAGGC